>Ga0268281_1001133_pt1 | contig 16370 bp, 19 predicted proteins | sample saktaG_10_FD_190134 | JGI IMG/M metagenome (GOLD analysis project Ga0268281, IMG submission 190134) | Saline water microbial communities from Sakinaw Lake, British Columbia, Canada - sak_2011_5_24_50m | ecosystem: Environmental > Aquatic > Non-marine Saline and Alkaline > Saline ... | reverse complement strand
TACCCTGATGCACAGTATCTCTTTGGCGCCAGTGTTGTCGGCTATCCGCAGCCTGGATTCCTGCTGAATCATTCCCCACTCTCCCCAATACTTCGACTAGGCTCAGTACAAGTTCCGGATGCTGGTTGCTATTAGTTCCCAGTCTCCATTATCTCTCCAACGACCCAATGCTTCCGGCGGCTCAAGGGTCTCGACTCGATGATACGCACCAGGTCTCCGATGCGACATGCATTTTCCTCATCGTGAGCCATGTACTTCTTGGTTCTCTTCATTACCTTACCATAAAGACGATGACGTTTCAGACTCTCGACCTCCACCACGACGGTCTTGTCCATCTTATCACTGGTCACACGACCGGTCAACCGCTTACGCTGTCCCTTCATTAGTCCTGTCCCTCCCAAAGCTTGTGCTGAGCCTAGTCGAAGTACTGGGCCAACTCCCTCTCGTGCAGGATGGTCTTCAGGCGAGCAACATCCCGCCTCACCTGGGTAAGGCGGTTGCTGTCCTTCAGTTGCCTGGCTGACCATTGGAACCGCAGGTTGAAAAGCTCCTCGTGGGTTTCGTCCAGCTTGCGCCGGATCTCCTCCGTAGCCATAGCTCGAATCTCACGCGCCTCCATCAGACCCCCTATATCTCCAACCGAGCCACGAACTGGGTTTGGATAGGCAACTTGTGCGAGGCCAGGCGCATGGCTTCTCGAGCCACATCCTCGCTAACGCCAGCCATCTCAAAAAGGATCCGTCCTGGCTTAACCACCGCCACCCAATGATCCACCGCACCCTTGCCCTTGCCCATCCGCGTTTCGGCGGGCTTCTTGGTGACAGGCTTATCGGGAAACACCCTTATCCATACCTTCGCTCGTCGCTTGACATGGCGGACGATGGCCCTTCGGGCAGCCTCAATCTGACGGCTGGTCATCCAGCAAGGCTCCAAAGCCTGAAGGCCGTAATCGCCAAAGGCCACCGTGGCTCCCCGTGAGGCCCGGCCTTTCATACGGCCCCGCATCTGTTTGCGATACTTAACTCTCTTGGGCATCAACATAATGATTCACTCTCCATTGGCAAGCCAGGTGCAACGCACTTTGAAAGTGTGTTGCACCTAAACCGGTTCAACTGGTCGCCGCTTCCGCTGCTTCGGGCAAGACCTCGCCCTTGTAGATCCAGACCTTGATGCCGATGCGGCCATAAGTGGTCCGAGCTTCAGCAAAGCCATAATCAATATCGGCTCGCAGGGTGTTGCGGGGCACCCGCCCCTCCATCACCCACTCCCGGCGGGCCATCTCAGCTCCGGTCAAGCGGCCGCTACAACTTATCTTGATTCCCTCCGCGCCCATGCGCATGGTCTGAGTCGTCGCCCTTTTCATCGCCCGGCTGTGGGAAATCCGCCGCTGCAACTGGGAAGCTATATTCTCGGCCACGAGGTAGGCATCCAATTCGGGCCGTTCGACCTCCTGGACATCAATGCGAACCTTCTTTTGGGATAACTCCTCCAAATTCTGCCGCAAGGCCCTGACGTTCACCCCTTTGCGCCCGATGATGATGCCCGGTTTAGCCGTCCAAATAGTAAGGCTGACTCGCTTGGGGAAACGCTCGATTTCGATCTTGGAGATGCCAGCCTGTCCCATCTCGTCACGTATCAACTGGCGGATATCCAGATCTTCCTGCAAGAGATCGGCATATTCCTCACCAGTAGCAAACCACCGCGCTTGCCAATCTTTGATTATCCCCAGCCTGAAACCTAGAGGATGTACCTTACGTCCCAATTGATCCTCCCTTCAGTTGGTCAGATGGTCGGGTAGTCCCTGGTCAAGTGGCCCTTCGATTTTCGAGCCACTTGATCATTCGACCAAGGACCACCTGACCACTTGACCACTCGACCACTTAACTTCCAATTTTCATTTCCTCGAGGACAACGGTGACATGAGATGAGCGCTTCAACCTGGGCTTGGCTCTCCCCCTGGCCCCAGCCTTCCACCGCTTGTGGGTAGGGCCGACGTCAGCGAATATTTGGGAGATGTATAGATCCTCCCGGGACAGCCCATAGTTCTCCTCGGCGTTGGCAATAGCCGACTTAATAAGCTTAGCCACCGGCTTCGCCGCTGCCTTGGGGGTGAACTTGAGGATGGCCAAAGCCTCATCCGCCGCCATGCCTCGCACCTGACCTATGACGAGGCGCACCTTACGCGGCGACATAGGCACGTATTTGACGATTGCTCTAACTTCAAAAGTCGTGCTTTCTTCCATCGCTACTACTTCCTGACTCTGGTCTTCTTCTCTCTATAGGCATGTCCACGGTAAGTCCGAGTCGGAGCGAACTCCCCCAGTTTGTGCCCCACCATGTTCTCAGTTACGTAGATGGGCACATGACGCCTTCCGTCGTGCACCGCGATGGTGTGGCCAACCATCTGGGGAAAGACGGTCGAAGCTCGCGACCACGTCTTGATCACGCGCTTCTCGCCCTGCTTGTTCATGTCCTCAATCTTCCTGAGCAGCTTGGGTTCCACATAGGGTCCCTTCTTTAGCGACCTCGCCATAGCAACCTCCAAGTAAGGCAACGAGTTAACGAGTAACGAGTTAACGGTAGCCTTGTTGACTCATTGCCTCGTTGCCTCATTACCTCATCTCCTCTTCTTACTCCGCCGGCGCACGATCCACTTACTCGTATCCTTACGCTTGCGGGTCTTCTTGCCTAGCGTGGGCTTGCCCCACGGTGACTTGGGCGAGGGCATCCCGATGGGCGTGCGCCCCTCCCCGCCGCCGTGAGGGTGATCGCGCGGGCTCATCGCCGAGCCCCGCACCGAAGGCCGCCAGCCCATCCAACGCCTGCGCCCGGCCTTGCCCAGCCTGATGTTACCGTGCTCAGTGTTACCTATCTGGCCGATGGTGGCCATGCACGCCTGTTGTACCAGGCGCACTTCCCCCGAAGGCAAACGAACGTGGGCATACTTGCCCTCCTTAGCCAGGAGCTGAGCCGAACAACCAGCGGAGCGCACTAACTGCCCGCCCTTCCCCTGCTTCAACTCGATGTTGTGGATTAGAGTGCCCGCCGGGATGTTGGCAATGGGCAGGGCGTTGCCCACCCGGATCTCGGCCTCAGGGCCAGACATGAGTGCGTCGTCCACTCGCAAGCCCAGGGGGGCGACGATATAGCGTTTCTCGCCATCGGCGTAGAACAAGAGAGCAATGCGCGCTGTCCGATTCGGATCGTACTCAATGGAATTCACCCGCGCCGGGATACCCATCTTATCCCGCTTGAAATCAATGATGCGGTACCTTCGTTTGTGGCCGCCGCCCCGGTGGCGAACGGTGATCTTGCCCCGCACATTCCGCCCAGCCTTTTTGTACAAGGGGGCTAAAAGCGACTTCTCAGGGCTAGCTTCGGTTATCTCCTCGAAGTCAAAACCACTCATTCCCCGCCGCCCCGGCGAGGTGGGTTTATAAATCTTAACAGGCATACGCTACACCCCTTCGAAGAACTCAATGCGCTGCCCCGGCGCCAATTTGACCACCGCTTTCTTCCAGGCAGGCTTCCTAACTATCTGACGCCGCCCAAAACGCCCTCTCTTGGCTGGCATGTTTATGGTATTGACGGAGATAACGTCAACATCGAAGATCTTCTCCACAGCCTCCTTGACCTGGATCTTATTGGCTCGGCGATCAACTTCAAAAGCATACTGGCCGTAATGATCCGACAGGATGCCGCTCTTCTCTGTAGTGATAGGGCGTTTCAAAATCTCGTAGATGTTCATTGTACTTCGTCCCCCAGAAACCAGGTTTTTGAAGCCGCTGTATCCAAAACACGCACAATTGCAGCCACTTCCGACACTCCAAGAAACTACGGCAGAGCCAGAAAAACCTGGTTTCTCTAGTCTTCAGTCTCCCAATATAATCTCGATGACATCCAAGGCTCCCAGGGGCATAAGCAAGTAGTCGTAGCCCAGGAGATCGCGCACGTTCAGGTAGTGAGCGAGCAAGGTCTTCACATTGGGTAGATTGCCAGCCGACTTCTCGACGTTATCATTTTTCTCCGGCAAAAGGATCAAAGCACTGGAGTCCACAGCCAAAGCTTCCAGAATGGACACCATTTCCCACGTCTTAGGAGCAAGCATCTGCAGGTCGTCCAGGACGATGATCTGCCTTTCCTTAGCCTTAGCGGAGAGAGCTGACTTATACGCCAGACGCCGCATCTTGCGAGGCATCTTCTGGCGATAGCTGCGCGGTCGAGGCCCATGGGCTACACCGCCGCCTCGCCACTGAGGCTCTCGGGTGCTGCCGTGCCGGGCCCGCCCCGTCCCCTTTTGACGCCAGGGCTTGCGGCCGCCCCCTCGCACCTCGCCACGGGTCTTGGTCTTATGGGTGCCCAGGCGAGCATTGGCCTGCTGACGCACTAGAGCCTGGTGCATCACGGGCACGTTGATGGGCACGCCGAAGATGTCTTTTCGCAACTCGATCTCGCCGACGGTTTCCCCCGCCGTGTTGTGTACGGGAACTCGCATCTCTCCAGCCAACTCCTGTCTCTACCTCTTCTTTTTCGTAAGGACCGTCTTTTTCGCCTCTTTGATGAGCAACAGCCCATTCCTGGCTCCGGGGACGTTCCCCTTCACAGCCAAGAGGTTACGCTGAGGATCCACCAGCACCACCTGCAAACTTTGCGCAGAGACGCGCTGATTGCCCATCCGGCCGGGCATGTGTTTCCCTTTGTAAACGCGGCCAGGCGTGGTGCCCTGACCGATGGAGCCTGGAGACCGTTGACGGTCCGACTGGCCACGGGTCTTAGACCCACCCCTGAAGCCGTGCCGCTTCATCCCCCCAGCAAAGCCCCGGCCCTTGGATGTGCCGACCACATCCACTATCTCACCAACCTCGAAGGCGCCAATGCTGATCTTCTGCCCTTCCTCGTAGTCCTCGAGTTCGCCCTCGCTCATGCGGATCTCCCGGAGGTGGCGCAGGGGGGGCAGGTTGTTCCGTCGCAAATGGCCCTGCTGAGGCTGGGTCAGGCGCTTGGGTTTGACTTCCTCGAAGCCCAACTGAATGGCCGTGTACCCATCTTGCTTCGCTGTTTTCTTTTGGGTGACAAAACAGGGCCCCGCCTCGATAACAGTAACGGGAATCACCTCCCCGTTCTCATCGAAAACCTGAGTCATCCCAACTTTCTTACCTAAGATACTTTTCATAATCATCTGGTCCTTGGTCTATTGGCCGGTTGGTCGGTTGGTCTGTTGACCACCTGACCACTCGACCATCTGACCACCTGACTAGAGCTTGATCTCGATATCCACGCCGGCCGGCAGGTTCAGGCGCATCAGCGTGTCTATGGTTTTTGAGTCTGGATCCACGACATCGATGAGGCGATTGTGTGTGCGGATCTCGAAGTGCTCTTGCGAATCCTTGTCCACAAAAGGCGAGCGCTGCACAGTGAATCGTTCGATCTTGGTCGGCAGGGGCACAGGGCCGACCACGATGGCCCCTGTGCGCTCCGCTGTCTCCACTATCAGCCGCGCCGATTGGTCCAGAACTCGATGGTCATAGGCTTTCAAACGGATCCTAATCTTCTGTTTGGCCATAACTTGTTTGGGTTTCCTTCCCCACATTTGATCGCCGAGGGTCTCCCGACCGAGGCGAAAAGGGCTCGGTCAGGACCTCGTCGTGAGCTCAGTCGAACGAGACCTTCGCCCATCGCAAGAGGCTTCCCTCCTACTTCACTCGAGGATTTCGGTGATCACGCCGGCGCCAACGGTCCGCCCACCCTCTCGAATAGCAAACCGCGACCCAGTCTCCAATGCCACAGGCTCTATCAACTTCACGTTCAAGTTCACGTGGTCCCCAGGCATCACCATCTCCACCCCAGCAGGCAACTCCACCGACCCAGTCACGTCCATCGTCCGTATGAAAAACTGCGGCCGATACCCGGCGAAGAACGGGGTGTGCCTCCCTCCTTCATCCTTCCTCAACACGTACACCTCTCCCGTGAACGCGATGTGCGGCTCTATCGAACCAGGCTTCGCCAACACCATCCCCCGCTCCACCTCGTCCCGATCTATTCCCCGCAACAGACAACCTAAGTTGTCCCCCGCCTGCCCAACATCCAACGTCTTGTGGAACATCTCCACCCCGGTCACCACTCTCTTGATCACCTCGTCCCTCAACCCTACTATGTCTACCTCATCCCCTACCTTGACCGTGCCCCTGTCTACCCTCCCCGTCACCACCGTACCCCGTCCCTTGATGCTGAATACGTCCTCCACCGACATCAGTAACGGCTTGTCTATCTCTCGAACCGGCGTCGGGATGTACTCGTCCACCACCCTCAGTAGCTCCAGTATGCTCTCGTACTCCGGCGCACCAGGATCGGTAGACTCGCTCTCCAATGCCAGCAGCGCGCTCCCCCTCACTATCGGTATCTCGTCCCCAGGGAACCCGTGCTCGTCCAGAAGCTCCCTCAACTCCAACTCCACTAACTCCAGGAGCTCCTCGTCCTGCATCTTGTCTACCTTGTTCAGAAACACCACGATCGCCGGCACCTCCACCTGACGAGCCAGCAGCAAGTGCTCCCTCGTCTGAGGCATCGGCCCGTCGTCAGCAGCCACCACCAGAATGGCCCCGTCCATCTGCGCCGCTCCAGTGATCATGTTCTTGATGTAGTCACGGTGTCCAGGGCAGTCTATGTGCGCATAGTGCCTGTTCTCCGTCTCGTACTCCACGTGGGAGATGGCTATGGTCAGGCCCCTCTCCTTCTCCTCAGGAGCGTTGTCAATCTCGAAGAAGGTGTACCACTTGCCCAGACCCTTGAGGCTCAACGCCTTGGTCATTGCCGAGGTCAGGGTTGTCTTGCCATGATCAACGTGTCCTATCGTCCCCACGTTTACGTGTGGCTTTGTCCTTTCATAATGTTCCTTAGCCATTTCTCAAAACCTCCTGATGATGTTCTGGAGCCCACGAGCGGGTTCGAACCGCTGACCTCATCCTTACCAAGGAGGCGCTCTACCGCCTGAGCTACGTGGGCAAACTCATTGCGGATTTCGGGGTGCGGATTGCGGATTTCATGGCGTCTCTCAGAACATTCCGCAATCCGCAATCCGAAATCGGATGGTGGGCAGGGAAGGATTCGAACCTACGAAGGCTGAGCCAGCGATTTTACAGACCGCTCCCTTTGGCCACTTGGGTACCTGCCCGTAGTTGGTCTCTTCGTTTGCTGGTCGCATGGTCTGGTGGTCTACTATCGTTCGCCCAGGGCCTCTGGCCGAGGCAACTCACCAAGCTCGATCAGAAGAGCTTCGCCCATCAAAGAAATCGCCTGGTCTGGTGTTTAGCAAAAACTCCTGACCACCAGACTACCTGACCATCTGACTATCAGAGCCGACGGTCGGAGTCGAACCGACAACCTACTCTTTACAAGAGAGTTGCTCTACCATTGAGCTACGTCGGCCTGGCAAGAGTACTGCTGCGGCCGAGCTCCTTAAGCCGACTCAAGCAATGATAGTATAATAAAATTCTTCAAAATGTCAAATCATCACCCCTCTCCTCGTTGCCGCCAGACCTCGTAGAGGGCGATGGAGCCGGCCACGGCCACGTTCAGCGAACTGATGCTCCCTCGCATAGGTAACCTGATCAGTATGTCACAGGTCTCCCTGACCAGCCGACCTATGCCTCTGCCCTCGCTCCCCACCACCAGAGCCAGAGGCATTGTCAGGTCGCTTTGGTAATGAGGTTGGGCCTGGGGCACATCCTCCAGGCCCACGATCCAAAGTCCCCTGGCTTTGAGCGTCTCCATAGTCCGCACCAGGTTGGTCACCTGGGCTACCAGGAGATGCTCCGTGGCTCCGGCCGAGGAATTGACCACGGCTGGGGTTATTCCCACCGCGCGCCGTTTGGGGATAACGACGCCATGAACGCCTATTATCTCGGCCGTGCGCAGCAGCGCGCCGAAGTTCTGCGGGTCCTGGAGACAATCCAGCATCAGCAGCCAAGGCGTTTCCTGGCGTTGATCGGCCTCGGCCAAGATCGCCTCTAATTCGACATAGGGATACTGAGACACCTCGGCGGCGACGCCCTGATGTTTGAAGTCGCCGATCCTGTCTAATTGTCGCCGTTCCACTCGCTGAATCGGCACCCCGCTTTTGCTGGCTAACGTCGCAATGTCGGCAACGACGCCTGGTTCCTTCATCCCTTGAGCCAGGATAAGCTTGTAGATCTTCCGCCGCCCCGACCTCAGGGCCTCCCGCACAGCGTTGCGGCCGTATAGTACTTCGTTCATCAGTCCAGGTCCTGGAAAAGCTCTTCTTTTGAGATCAATTTCCCCTGAGCGAACTCCTGTTTAGCTATCTCCCAGCGAGCCTTTAGGTTTTGCCTATCAATGATCTCCAACAGTGTTTGAGCTTCATCTGAGTTGAGGTTTCCTATCACCTCTGCTAGTTGGTTAAGTGTTAGCTTCACTGTAGCTGGCATGTTATTGTCTCCTCCTCCTTGCCTCTTGGGCTTTCGCTCATCGCCTGCTGATCCGCCACCTGGCCCCCTCGGGCCGGTCTTCCAAGGCTATCCCCAGCTCGGTCATTCTGGCCCGGATCTCGTCTGCCCAGTCCCATTTTTGGGCTTCTCGCAACCTCTGCCGAGTCTCGATCAGAAGCTCGATGAGGGGCTCTTCCAAACCCGCCGTGGCTTTGGCAAAGCGGTAGCCCTCATCAGGGACGACGCCCAGGACATCGCCGCCCAACTCGCGGTAGAGGTCATTGATGACCACGAGGGTCTCCTGGCTGATTTCCTCTTCGGAGTCCAGCAGGGTGTTCACTTCTTTGTTGAGATCGAACAGGGCGCCAATGGCTGCCGCCGTGTTAAAGTCGTCATCCATGGCTTCCAAAAAGCGGGCTTTGTGCTCTGCCAGCTTAGCCATGAACGCGCTGTCCGTTAAATCCGTTCCCGAATCCGTTGACAGCAGCCGATCTCGCACCGCTTGCACCGTCCCGTAGAGTCGCTCCAGCCCCTTGCTCGCGGCTTGCAGAGTTGTGTCACTTAGGTCCAGCGGGCTGCGATAGTGACCACTCAAAAAGAAGAAGCGGATGGCCAAAGGCGAATAGTTCTCAAAGGCCTCCCTTAGAGTGACGAAGTTGCCGAGCGACTTGTGCATCTCCTCACCCTTAATCATTAGCATCCCGTTGTGCAGCCAATAGCGGCAGAAGGGCACGCCAGTAGCCGCCTCCGATTGAGCTATCTCGCAATCGTGGTGGGGGAACTTATTCTCCATGCCGCCGCCGTGGATGTCGAAAGGCTGGCCCAGGTACTTGGTGGACATGGCCGAGCACTCCGCGTGCCAGCCGGGGAAACCCCAGCCCCAGGGACTGGGCCAGCGCATGATGTGCTCCGGCTCTGCTCTCCTCCAGAGGGCGAAGTCGGCCGGGTGACGCTTGTCGGGATTAGCCTCCACTCGCGCTCCCTCCGTTAACTCCTCGACCCGCCGGCCGGAGAGCTTGCCGTACTCAGGCCATTTGGCCACGTCGAAGTAAACCGAACCGTTGGCCTCATAAGCATGGCCCTTCTCAATGAGGACTTTTATCAACTCGATCTGCTCTGGAATGTGTCCGCTGGCTCGAGGCGAGATGTCGGGGCGCAACACGTTGAGGGTGTCCATGTCCTCAAAATACCGCCGCGTGTATGTTTCCACCAGTTCCATAGGCTCCACTCGCTCCCGGGCTACCCCCTTCAAAATGCGATCCTCGCCCGAGTCGAGTAGATGTCCCACGTCGGTTATGTTCTGGACGTAGCGCACTTTATAGCCGAGATAGCGCAGGTAGCGCACGATGGTGTCAAAGTTGACGTACGTCTTGCCATGTCCGAGGTGGGCGTCTTCGTAGACCGTCGGCCCGCAGACATACATACCAACCCTGCCTTCATGCAGAGGCACGAACTCCTCTTTTTGACGAGTCAGGGAATTATATACTTTCAAAGCCATATCACCCTCCTTGAGTGGTATAGGCACTCGAAATGACCTCTCTTAACCACCCAACTGCCTGAACATCGAAAGCGGGCCGCGCCCGCTGGTGAGCTGCTTCATCATGCGCTGCATCTGGCGGAATTGGCCCAGGAGCTGGTTGATCTCCGGGACAGTGGCGCCCGAACCTCGGGCGATGCGGCGCTTGCGGCTGGCGTTGATGATCTTGGGATTGTGCCGCTCCTCCAGGGTCATGGAGTTGACGATGGCCTCGGTCCGCTTCATCTGCTGGTCGGTGACCTCTGGCGACGCTTGCTGGCTGACCTGGGAAAAGCCAGGGATCATGTCCAATATCTGACTCAGCGGCCCCATCTTCTTGACCTCGCGCAGTTGCTGCCGAAAATCCTCCAGATCGAATTCACCCTTGGCCAGCTTCCTACCCACGGCCAGGGCTTGCTTCTCATCCAGGGCCGCCTCCGCCTTCTCGATCAGGCTGAGGACATCGCCCATGCCCAGGATGCGCGAGGCCAAACGATCGGGATAAAAGGGCTCCAGGGCATCGGTCTTCTCGCCCACGCCCATGAATTTGATGGGCACGCCAGTCACGGAGCGGATGGAAATAGCCGCCCCGCCGCGAGCGTCGCCATCGGCCTTGGTCAGGATCAGGCCCGTCAAACCCACCCGCTGGTTGAAGTCACCCGCCGCCCTCACTGCGTCCTGGCCCGTCATGGCGTCGGCCACCAGCAGCACCTCCTGGGGCGAGACCATCTTCTTGATCTCCGCCAGTTCCTGCATCAACTCCTCGTCAATGTGCAACCGACCGCCGGTGTCCAGGATGACTGTGCTATGGGCGGACTCCTCGGCCCGCCGGACGGCGTTGCGGCAGACCTTAGGTGGAGGCACATTGAGACCCTCCTCGTAAACAGGGATGTCCAATTGCTTGCCCAGCACTTCCAACTGAGTCACTGCCGCTGGCCGGCGGGGGTCGGCAGCCACCAGCAGGGGGCGATGGCCGGACTTGCGTAGCCTCAGGGCCAGCTTGGCCGCCGTAGTCGTCTTGCCCGATCCCTGCAGGCCCACCAGCATGATGACGTGCGGCGGCGAGCCCGATAAGTCGAGCTTGCTGGGCTCGCCCAGGGTCTTGATCAGCTCCTCGTTGACGATCTTGACCACCTGCTGGCCTGGCGTGAGAGTCCTCATCACCTCAGCGCCGACGGCCCGCTCGCGCACCCTGGCCACGAAGTCCTTGACCACTTTGTAGTTGACGTCGGCCTCCAGGAGAGCCAGCCGCACCTCGCGCATGGCGGCGTCGACGTCGCCCTCGGATAGCTTGCCCCGCCTGGCCAGCTTGCCGAAAACATCTTGCAGCTTATCTGTCAGGTTCTCAAACACTCAGCGTTCATCTCCTCAAGCCAATCAGAAACCAGGTTTTTTGGTGTTGTAAGAAACTTTTAGTGCCCCAGGAGATCCCAAAAGCAATGATCTACTTGCTCAGGCAGAGAAAAACCTGGTTTCTCCAGTGGTGTCATTGTAATTGACTTTGGCGATTTCGTCAAGTCAGGGCCACAACGCGCCCGCTCTTGATCACCTCCTCCACCAGGTTGACGCCGAAGCGATAGGGCAGATGGCGATAATCGGGAATGTTCAGGATGAGGAGGTCGGCTGTCTTGCCGACCTCCAAACTCCCCACCCGCTGGCCCAACCCGACGGCGTAGGCGGCGTTGATGGTGGCGGCCGCGATGGCCTCAGCGGGAGTCATCTTCATGAAGCGACAGGCCAGGGCGATGATGAATTGCATGGACTCGCACCAGCAGGTGCCGGGGTTGAGGTCGGTGGCCAGGGCCAAAGCGCCCCCGGAGTCAATGATCCGTCGGGCGGGGGTGTACTCGTGGTGCCCCAGGCCAAAGGGCGTGCCCGGCAAGGCCACGGCGATGGTATTCGATCTCGCCAGCAGCTCGATTTCGTCTTCCGGGGTGCAGACCAGGTGATCGGCTGAGACTGCCCCCAGCTCTACCGCCAGCCTCGTGCCCCCCAGCGGCTTGAACTCATCGGCGTGAATCTTCAACCCCAGGCTCAGGGCCTGCGCTGCCTCCAGCACTCGCCGCGACTGCTCCAGGTCGAAAGCCCCCTCGTCGCAGAAAACGTCGCAAAAGGGTAACGAGGAATGAGCGATGAGTGATGAGGCTACTTTTGGCAGCGTCTCCTCGACGACCAAGGCGACGTATTCATCAGCGCGACCCTGGTATTCGGAGGGCACGGCGTGGGCGCCCAGGAAAGTGGGGACCAGGTCTACGGGGTGCTCCGTGTCCAGGCGGCGGATGGCCTCCAGCATCTTTAGTTCGTTCTCGGTGTCCAGACCATAGCCGGTCTTGGCCTCAGCGGTAGTGGTGCCGTGGGCCAGCATCCGATCCAACCGCGCCCGGCTCTCCTTCACCAATTGCTCCACACTGGCCGCCCGCGTAGCCCGCACGGTGGACACGATCCCCCCGCCGGCGGCCATGATCTCCATGTAGGTAGCGCCTTTGATGCGCTGTTCGAAATCAGCGGCCCGTTCGCCGGCGAAGATCAGGTGGGTATGGGGATCAACGAAGCCGGGCATGACCACCTTGCCTGAGGCGTTTAGCTCCTCGGCAGCCGTGACTTGCCCCCGCACCTCCGACGTCGGTCCCACCAGAACGACGAGGCCATCCTTGACGGCCACCGCCCCGTTTTCGATGATGCCCAACTCCCCCATCGCTGCCCCACGCTTGGGGCCAGCAGAGGCGAGGGTTAGAAGTTGGGCAGCGTTGTGGATAAGAAGGTCAATTCGAAGCATCGAAACCTTGCTCAAATACGCCATCAGTTTTCAGCTTCCTCGCCGGCATAAGCCAGGTTTTTGACAACTTGCTGGATTGGCATTATAATCTCGCCAGAGGTGATAATCATGGCCGAAACGATTGCGGAACGAGTGTTGACCGTCGAAGAAGTGGCCGAGATGCTACGCTGCGCTCAGAGCACCATTTACCGTCTGATCGAAGAAGAGGGTCTGCCCGCTTTTCGCGTGGGCAGGAGATACCGCGTCCTCTCCACCCTTCTCATTGGCTGGATGAAAGAGCGTTCCAGGCCCGAGAATGACGCCTGGAGCCGCGAACTGGATGCCCTTTCTGCGACCATGCGCGCCGACCTGCTAGCCAGTGGGATAGCCTCAGAGAACATCGAGGTCCAGATCGCTCAAGCCGTTGAAAGGGTGCAAGCCCGAAGGATGAACAAGGATGCCAATCAGGGCAGTCTTTGATACCAACGTCTTCGTCGCTGCCCTGCTCAAGACCTCCGGCTTAACGGCGCGGCTGCTCTCCCTCTGGCAAAAGGGACGCTTGGCTCTGATCTTCTCCGAAGAGACCATCGCCGAAGTTCTGGATGTGATAGCCGAGTTAGGCATCACCAAGTCCCATCATCAACGGATTGAAAGTCTGATCCGTCGCCCCAAGAAACGGCGTTCCATCATCGTCATGCCTCGACAACGTCTAGCCATCGTCCCCCACGAGCCAGATAACCGCTTCCTTGAGGCAGCGGTCGAAGGTCGAGCAAACTATCTGGTCACGAACAACAAGCAACATTTCCAGGACGCCGGCATCACCGAGTTTCATGGCGTCCATGTCCTCTCTATCAGCGAGTTCTTAGAGCTTATGGAGCTGGTGTAAGCCAAAATCAAACCCGAACAACGGTGCATTAATGACTGTTTTCACCCTCCCGTGGGTTCTGAACCCGCGGGAGGGTTCACTTTTGGACAGTGAGGGTCGCTATCGGTGAAGTCGCCGCCGAAGGCCAAAGGGCGTCCTTTCGTCTTGAGGACTTCGGCGAGCTCAGTCGAGCCGCTCAGCCCGAAGGGACGCCCCCCCGTAGCAGGTCAAAAGAACTCCTACTGACCCACTTTAATCTTGCAGGCTCCGAAGTCGTTCCTGCAACTTCGCCTGTCTTTGGCGATAGTCAGCCAGCTTATCCCGTTCCCTGCTCACCACCTGCGCGGGAGCCTTGGCCAGAAAGTCCTCGTTGGCCAGAAGCTTTTCAGAGCCAGCGATCCCCTTAGCGACATCCTCGATCTCCACATTCAATCGTCGGCGCTCTTTTGCCAGATCAACCATGCCCGCCAGGGGCAGATAGACTTCCACGCCTCCCACCACCAGGACCAAAGCCTGGGTCGGCTTCGTCTCCAGGGTGCGAGCAATGTGCAGCTTTTCGGCGTCGAGACGCGCCGTGGTGATGAGTATGTCCTTTTGGCCAGACAGCAGCTCACATTCTTCGCCGGCGGCGATGATGGCCTCGATACGCCGGCCCGGCTCCACCTTGTACTCCGCGCGGGCATTGCGTATGGCGCGCACTATTTCCACGATCAATGCCATCTGAGCTTCCGCCGCCTCATCCGTCGGCCCCGCTTCTGGCCACGGGGCCACGATCAGGGCTTCACCTTCGTGAGGCAGGTGCTGCCAGATCTCCTCGGTGACGAAGGGCATGAAGGGATGCAGGAGGCGCATGGCGCGATCGAGGACGTGGACCAACACCTGCCGAGTTGTGTCTTTTGGCTCCTCGTCCTCGCCATAGAGCCTGATCTTAGCTATCTCGAGGAACCAATCGCAATACTCACCCCACAGGAAGTCGTATATCTGCCGCCCCGCTTCGCCAAATTGCCAGTCCTCCATGAGGCGGGTTACGTTGGAGATGAGACGATTGTGGCGAGAGAGGATCCAACGGTCGGGAAGCTGGATATTGGGGATTGGATATTGGATATTGGGCATTGGCGGCCTGCCCTGAGCTCCGCCGAAGGGTTGGAGGTTGCTGACTACGAAGCGTGTCGCATTCCAAATCTTATTGGCGAAGTTGCGGTTGGCCTCCACGCGGGTGAGCGATAGGTTGACGTCGTTGCCGGGACTGGAACCGGTGAGGAGGGTGAAGCGCAGAGCGTCGGTGCCGTACTCGTCCATGACTTCCAGCGGGTCCACCACGTTGCCCTTGGAGCGGCTCATCTTCTGGCTGTGCTCGTCCCGCACCATCCCGTGCAAGTAGACGTAGTGGAAGGGGACGTCGCCCGCGCACTCCAGGCCCATCATGATCATCCGCGCCACCCAGAAGAAGAGGATGTCGTAGCCGGTCTCGAGGATGGTGGTGGGGTAGAAGTAGCGCAGGTCTTCGGTGTCGTCGGGCCAGCCCAGGGTGGAGAAGGGCCACAAGCCTGACGAGAACCAGGTGTCGAGGATGTCCTGGTCCTGGCGAATGTTGGTGCTGCCACAGGCCTGACACGAGGTGGGGTCCTCTATCGTCACCGTGAGCTCGTCGCAGTCGTCGCAATACCACACCGGGATGCGATGCCCCCAGTAAAGCTGGCGGGAGATGCACCAGTCACGGATGTTCTCCATCCAGTGGAAATAGACCTTGTTGAACCGCTCAGGGATGATGCGGATGCGCCCATCGCGCACGGCGTCAATAGCCGCCTCGGCCAGGGGCTTGATCTTGACGAACCACTGGGTGGAGAGGCGAGGCTCGATCACCTGATCGCAGCGCTGGCAATGGCCCAGGGCGTGCTGGTGATCCTCAATGCGCACCAGCAGGCCCTCCTTCTCCAGGTCGGCTACAATGTTGCGACGACACTCGTGGGTGCTCTGGCCAGCGTAGGGGCCAGCCAGCTCGCTCATGGTGGCGTCGTCGTTCATCACGTCCGGCATCTCCAGGCCGTGGCGTCTTCCGATTTCGTAGTCGGTGGGGTCGTGGGCCGGAGTGACCTTCACCGCGCCAGTGCCGAAGTCGGGATCCACGGCCGGATCGGCGATGATGGGGATGCGCCGCCCGATAGCCGGGAGGACGGCAGTGCGGCCCACCATATCGGTGTAACGCTCGTCATCGGGGTTGACGGCCACTGCGGTATCGCCCAGGATGGTCTCAGGTCGGGTGGTGGCCACCTCGATCCACTCGGTGGCTCCCTCGGCCCAGCGGCCGCTGCCCCACTCCGCCCCCCCTCTTTCCCCCCCAAAGTTGGGGGGGATGAAAGGGGGGGGGGCTTCCCAGCCGTTGCCCCCCCTCGGTCCCCCCCAACCCTTCGACAAGCTCAGGACACCGCTTTGGGGGGGAGGCATCAGGGGATAACGGACGTGCCAGAGGTGGGTCGCCTCGTCCTGGTGGATCACCTCCAGGTCGGAGACGGCGGTGCCGCAGCGAGGGCACCAGTTGACCATGTAATAGCCACGGTAGATCAGGCCCTTGTGGTAGAGCTGGACGAAGGCAGTGCGGACGGCGTGCGAGAGGCCCTCGTCCATGGTGAAGCGCTCTCGCTTCCAGTCGCAAGAGGCCCCCAGGCGGCGCAACTGGTGGTTGATGGCTCCACCGTAGCGGTCCTTCCAGGCCCAGCCCAGGCGGACGAACCAGTCTCGCCCCAGGTCGTAGCGGGTCAGAGGTAAGCGAGATTTTCCGCCGTCGTCGTT
>Ga0268281_1001127_pt1 | contig 16471 bp, 20 predicted proteins | sample saktaG_10_FD_190134 | JGI IMG/M metagenome (GOLD analysis project Ga0268281, IMG submission 190134) | Saline water microbial communities from Sakinaw Lake, British Columbia, Canada - sak_2011_5_24_50m | ecosystem: Environmental > Aquatic > Non-marine Saline and Alkaline > Saline ... | reverse complement strand
TATAATTCCTTTTGTTATCTTTTCCTTCTTAATCATTAATTACTAATTCTAACAAAAAAGGACCCATAAAACAAGCCCCCCACGCCCATATATAGACGCGAGGGCAAGTCCTCAATTTTTTTGTTGATTTTATTAATTTTCTATTTTTTTGCCCAACAATGCTTTAGCTTTACCCCCCTCAAAAGCTCTCAAAACTTCTAAAGGAACGGCAAAAATAATCGTATTAGATTTATCTGAACTAATATCATTAATGGATTGAAGTGTTCTAAGATGAAGAGCTCCAGGAGAAGATGCTAATGTATGAGCTGCAGAAGCCATATTTTTAGCAGCCATGACCTCTCCTTCAGCTTTGATAATAATAGCCCTTTTTTCTCTTTCAGCTTCAGCCTGCTTACCTATAACCCTTTTCATCTCTTCTGGCAACGTTATGTCTTTTAACTCCACATTATCTACCTTAATTCCCCAAGGGTCGGTGGCTTTATCAATAACGCTTCTAATATTCTCAGAAACGCTTTCTCTTTCTGAGAGCAATTCGTCCAAACTAACCTGCCCCACTGCATTTCTCATGGTTGTCTGAGCTAATTGAGAAATAGCATAATAAAATCTTTCTACCTCTAAAATCGCTTTTTCGGCGTGAGATACCTTGTAATAGATAACAGCGTTAACGCTAACCGAGATATTGTCCTTTGTAATTGCTTCTTGATTTGGAACATCAACAGCCTTGACTCTTAAATCTACTTTTCTGTATGATTGGAAAATGGGTATAATTAATCTCCAACCAGGTTCCATTATGCCTGTATATTTTCCTAAGGTAAATTTTACGCCTTTCTCGTATTGATTAATTTGTTTAATAGAAATCAAAAGAATGAATATAATTATTCCTATAATTGACATATTTTAATATTTTAATATTTAATTTTTTCTTTTACTACGACCTTTGTTTTTATTAAATAACTTTTTAATTCTTTCTTGAGCTTGTTTTATAATCTGATTTTCATCTTTAACTCTACGATTACGCATTAAAATCTTGCCGTTGCATATAACATCAGACACACAATCCCCATTACAAGAATAAACTATATTAGATAAAAGATTGTGGTTTGGAATTAAACAAATATTTTTTAAATCAATTAAAATCAAATCAGCCAATTTGCCTATTTTAATCCTTCCAGTATTTATCCTCAAAGCTTTAGCAGCGTTTTGCGTAATCATTTTAAAAGTTTCTTCTGCCGACATAATTGCAGAATCCTTATTATATACTTTTTGTAATAACGAAGCAAATTTCATTTCCTCAAATAAATCCAAATTATTATTAGACGCAGAACTGTCTGTTCCTATACAAATATTAACATTGGCTTTGCTTAATTTTGAATAAGGGAAAATACCTGAACTCAATTTCATATTAGAACAAGGATTATACACCACACTGCATTTTCTAATTTTTAGGATATTTATTTCTTTGTCAGACAACCAAATAGAGTGGGCTAAAATGCAATTTTTGCTTAAAAAACCAATTTTATCTAAATACTCAACTGGTCGCATTCCATATTTTTTAATGCAATCATTAACTTCTTTTTCTGTTTCTGACAAATGAATATGAATTAACAGATTATTCTTATTGGCAAAATTTTTTGCCCAAATAAGATTTTCTTTACAAACAGTATAAATCGCGTGCGGAGCTATTGAAAAAGATATATTTTTAAATTTTCGTTTTTTAAAAACTTCCCAATTTTTTTCTACAATTTTTTTATTTCCTTCTCCTATGATGTCCGCAAGCGTTAATCCAATTACTGCCCTTATGCCCATCTCTGTTATTGCCTTTATGTCCATTTCAGGCGTCCAATACATATCATTAAAACAAGTGGTGCCCGTTTTAATCATTTTCAAGCATGATAATTTCATGGCCCAATACATATCTTCCGAATCCATTTTTTTTTCAATTGGCCAAATCTTTTTTTCTAACCACTCCCTTAGAGGAAAATCATCAGCATATCCTTGCAAAAAAGACATACCTGAATGCGTATGTCCATTGATTAAGCCTGGCAGAATCGCTTTTTCGCCATAACAATCAATCTCATTCTTTGCCTTTTTATTGATTCTGCCAGCTATCTTAACAATATATCCATTTTCAATATAGACATCTTTTTTTGACTTATTCAGAAAGATGGCATTTTTAATTAAAAGAGTATTATTTTCCATGACATGAATGATTTTATTATAATTGTATAATTGATTGATAAACCATGTCTTCTTCCATTTTTTCTTCATTCTCAGGGTTTTTTAATATTTCCTTTATTAACTCTTCTCTTACTTGCAAAAAAATATCGTATAATTCTTTATATTTTTCTGAAATTTCCATTTGGCCAGCTTCTTCAGCGCAATCCTGGTAATACTTCGCTTGTTGTAAAATTTCGTTAAGAACCATAATATGTAGAGGGTGATAATATAATTTTTTGTTTTTATCTTTCATCCAAAGTCTAGTAATATCTTCTAAATTCTTTTTGTCTATGCCTAGTATAAATTTCGGGAGCTCTTTTTTTTCTATTTCAGTATCCGAAACGTCAAATTTAAGATACTCAACAACAGCTAATTTTCCTCTTTTTATCCCTTCTTTAATATTTTCTACCTTCTCGCGCGCATTTACACTAAAAGTAGCGTCAACAGCAATAGCTATATGTCGAACATTTTTCCCATCATCATATTTTATTTCTAAAATCTCATCAACGCCATTTTTAATATCATCAAGCTTACAAGCGCTAAAAGCTTTCACGTCATCGCCCAAATAACAATTTTGCTCTATCTGTATATGTAGAATGGCCTCTTCAATAGTAGCTAATTTTTTGTTTTCTTTTTCTTGAGGACTATCTTCTTGCTCAAATATTTTTTCCAATTTTTGCACATATTCTTCATCTTTTGGAACATCACGCGATTCAACAAAATCTTTCATATCGATTTCATCTATAACTAACTTTTCTTGAGCTTTTTTAAAAGCTCTTTCTGTAAAAGCGGGGTTTTTAAATGTATCTTTATTATCTAAATATTCTTCAATAGTATCAAATGGTATTTTATCCATAATGTTTTATTTAATCAATAAAATTCAGTATGTTTATTATACTGAATTCTGGAAAATAAAAAAGTGGTACTTGTCTGGTGTTAAAAAGGAAAACCTTTCATCCACCGAAAGAACCGAAATTCTAAAACAAGTACCATTAGCATGGTAGCACGTTTAGATTTTTAAGCAATATTTAAATGTGGATAACTTTTTGTTATAAAAATGAAGCGGAAGGTCCTTTTTCGGGACCTTCCATAGAAGAAATAATGAAACAATCAATCATAAATTGCGAAATGGCCATAATTATGGCCACCTATCTCTTTTGGTACCATTGAAGTCGCTCCATCTACAACAAGGGGCTTTTCTCCGTTAGTAGGGACAGTTAGTCCCTTAAAGAAACAACATCCTTCTGTTTCTAATGGTTTGACCTCTTCAAGAGAAATATTTATATAAGATTGATGTTCTTCGCCGTTATGCCCGTTTTGTGTAACGGGTATTACAATTTCCTGCTGTTTTTTGCATGCTTCTGAAAGCATCTCAAAAGACAGTCTGATTCCAATTTTAAGAATTTCCATTTTCTATTTCCTTTTTCCTTTTTATTTTTTTCTACAAAAACAAAAAAAGATTTAGAATGGGTATTTCATTATCTTCACTTTTGTGCCTCCTTTCCCTATATAAGGATAATTTAAATATAACAATTCTTTTATTTTATGTCAAGTTTTTATTGGTTTTATTGGGGACAGTCACCATATTTTAGTTTGCTTTATTTAAGCCCTTTCTGGGCCTGCTTGATGCAAAAATTAACAATTCTTTTATTTTATGTCAAGAAGCCTTAACTTTATCTCCTGCCACCCATCCAGTAGTCCAACAAACCTGCAAATTGTATCCTCCTGTAGGACCATCTAAATCTAAAATTTCTCCAGCTAAAGAAAGATTGGGAACTATTTTTGATTTCATCGTCAAAGGGTCAATTTCGTTCAATTTAACCCCGCCAGAGGTAATAATAGCTTTACGATAATCATCCAATCCTTTAATGCTCAAATCAAATTCTTTTAATAAGTGTAATATTTTTTTTCTCTCTGAACTTGTAATTAAATTAACTTTTTTGCTTAAATTAATACCAGAGAGCCTTAAAATAACAGGTATAAGCTTTTGGGGTAATAAATCATTAAGACTGTTCTTAAAAATTTTATTATTTGCTTTTTTGAAATCCCTTTGAATTCTTAGGTCTAATTTTGTAAAATCCAGAGCTGGTTTAAAATCAATTCTTAAAATCAAATCACCCTCTCTTCCCATCTCTATTCCAACCCTTTTACTTAAATCTAAAATAATAGGACCGCTTATTCCATGAGCAGTAAATATTGCCTCTCCAAAACGAGAATCAATTTTTTTGTTATTTCTATATAAACTAATATCAACATTCTTCAAGCTTAATCCCTCTAATTCTTTTATAAATTTCTCTTTTAGAATTAAAGGTGTTAATGCGGGTCGCAATTTAGTTATAGTATGCCCTAATTTTTCTAACCAACGATAGCCGTCGCCAATAGAGCCAGTTATAGGATGGGATTTTCCTCCAGTACAGATTATAAAATTTTCAGATAAAATTTCCTGACCGTCTTTCAAAATAACCTTTTTAATTTTTCCAGAAGAAAAGATTAATTTTTTAACTTCAGCTTTTGTTTTTATTTCCACTTTAGATTTTTTTAAATAGTAAAGAAGAGCTCTAATCACATCTTGAGAGCTATCGCTTTTTGGGAAAATTCTATTTCCCCTTTCAATTTTTAAAGGAACTTTCCTTTTTTCAAAAAAATTAATAGTGTCTTCTATGCTAAATTTAGATAAAGGCGAAAAAAGAAATTTGCCATTTGAGCCAAATTTATTTACAAATTCTCTTAAATTTGTTTCTTGATGGGCAATATTGCAACGTCCTTTGCCAGTAAGCAAAAGCTTTAGCCCTAATCTTCTATTTTTTTCTATTAGGACTACTTTCGCGTCTTTTTCTCCTGCTCTACCGGCCGCCATCATTCCTGCTGGTCCCCCGCCGATTACAGCTACATCATACTTCATATCTTTAAATTTCTTTAGCAATTTCCTTTTTTACACTCTCAAATTCATTTTCTAGGGCCTTAAGGCGTTTTTTGCTTTCTTTGATAAGAACACTCCCCTCTTTGACCTTTTCTAAACCCGCTTCTACATCTATTTCTTTTTGTTCATCAAACCATTTCACGATAGCTTCTAATTTTTTAAAAGATTCTTTTAATTTGTTATTTTCCATATTTTATTATTATCTGTTTTATTTAATGATTTTATTAATTTGAGCATTTAACTTGCCATCTTTTAACCTGACATCAATTTTGTCATCTTTTTTTAGTGATTTTATGCTCTTAACAATTTTATTCTGAAAACTAACTATACTATAACCTAATTCCAATTGGCGCAAAGGATTGATTGTTCTTAGTTTTTGTTCGGCATTATTTAAATAATTGCCAATATACTCAAAATATCCTTTTAAATCTTTGAAAATAATTGTTGAAAATTGGTCTAAATCTTTATTTTTTTGTTCTAATTTATAGCTAAGAGAAATAAAAGCGTCATTTATTCTGGATTTTATAAAATCAAACTTTTTGAAAATAAAATCAAACTTAGAAATCAAATCATTGGCAATAATTTCTAAACGATGTTTTTGAATAATTAATATATTTTGGTATTTATCTAAAATATCTCTTTCTAATTTCTGAATAGTGTTTATGGCCTGTTCCCAAGATTTGTTTAGAACAATGGCAACTGCAGTGGGTGTAGAAACCATTAAATCAGAACACAAAGAGGCCAAAGGTACATCTTTGTCATGTCCTATCCCGCATATCACCGGAACATTAAAATTAGCAATTTTACGAACTAAAGCTTCATTGTTAAAGGCCTGTAAACTCTCTAAGCTTCCGCCACCCCTAATAATGATTAAAACGTCAATTTTTTGATTGGCAAAATAATCAATTGCAAAAGTTAAATCTGAAACAGCGATTTGTCCTTCTACTCTGGAATCTTGAAATTTAATTTTATACCCATATTTGCCCAAATTATTCAGAAAATCATGAATAACCGCTCCGTTAGAAGATGTTATTAGTCCTATTCTTTGAACAAATTCTGGTAGGACTTTTTTCTTTTCAGCAGCGAATAATCCTTCTTCTTTTAATTTTTCTTTTAATTTTTCATAAGCTTTTTTCAATGCTCCTTCTCCAACTAATTCTATAGTAGATGCCCTAAAGCTTAAACGACCACTTGGTTTATAGATTTCGGAAACTCCATTAGTTATAATCTCGGAACCTTCTATCAAAGAAATTCCACACAACTCATAATCCTTTCTCCACATAAAACACCTTAAAATGCTTTCATCTTTTTGATCTTTTAGGGAAAAAAACAAATAACTACTCCTAATATCTAATTCCGTCACTTCTCCTTGAATTCGCCCTTTTATTTGACGAAGACTATCATTTAAAAGATTTAAATAACTGCTAACAGTATAAGGCTTTTCAATCTCTTCTTCTTTAATAATGGGCTCGTTTCCTTTAATCATATTGAGAATATCTTCTCCATATTTACAAAACTTTTTTTCTTTAATGCCCTTAATCTCAATAAGCTCTTCTTTGTTTTGAGGTTTTATTTGAGCGATGCTCTCAATGGTTTTGTTGGGAAAAACTCTAAAAAGTTCAACCCCCTCTTTTTGAGCGGTAGTTTTTCTCCATTCTTTTAATTGTGACAAAAGCTTTTGGTCCATATCCACTTTTATTTAAAGCGGTTCTTTAGTTTCTTTTTTTGGTTCTTAGAGAGTTTTTTTACTCCCTTTTCTTTGAGAACCTTAGCAATTTGACGAGATTTTTTTCTATGCATAATATTTTTTAACTTAACTCACTTTAACATTTGAGTAATATCCATAACTAATCCCACTACTAAAGCCAAGATAGACATCAAGCAAATAAATGCTGAATTCCATCTTGATTTTGAAGTTAAACTAGTTTTGACAATATATTTTAAAGCTTCTTTTTGTTCTTGGCTTTCGTATTGATTTTTTTCTACAGCATCAATTAGTTTATGATCTAAAGCCAATTCTGACCTCTTTTTTTGAATATCAAAACGATGCCAAAAATAGATAATAAAACCAATAGTTCCAATATACCAAGAAATTTTTACCCATAAAGGGCTATAAAAATTTAAAACAATAATTATGCGATAAGCCAAAGTAGCTATAATTCCTGACCAAAAGAAAAGCAAGCGTATTGGTCTAGAATTTGGTTTAATAATTTCCATAAGTTAATTATAAGAACCTGCTCACTACGTTCGCAGAACCTTGCTATTCGTTACTCTCATAGTAACAACCCCTCCTCACTTCGTTCGTCGAGAACGTTGCTGTTCGCTACGCTCACAGTAAGAACCTCTTCGCTTCGCTCATGAACCTTGAAATTAAATATTATTGTATAAAAATTAAGGTATTTTAATTATAAGCAAAGCTTGAAATTAAATATTCATTACATGAATATTTAATTATAGCAGATTATTAGAGATAAGGAAAGTTGACAATTTTAAGCTCCCTGCTATTATTCCCATATGATAAACTATATTATTTTAGGAATTGTTCAGGGAATTTTTGAGTGGTTGCCTATTTCTAGCGAAGGTATAACTTCTTTACTAAGCAACTTTTTTGTTAAAGAATTTCATCCGATTGACCTTGCTCTCTTTCTGCATCTGGGGACTTTATTAGCTGCCATAATTTATTTTAGAAAAGATTGGATAAAAATTTTAAGTTTTAAAAATAAAGAATTACTCAATTTTTTAATAATTTCTACTATTGTATCTCTAATAATCAGCTATCCTCTTTATAAAATAATAAAAAGCTTTGCTTTTGGCAATGGATTGCTTGTTTTAATGGGATTTGGGCTTTTGGGTACTGCTTATGCCTATAAAAAGAAGTCAAAATTTAATATAAAATCATCTAACTTAGCTCTAATTGTTGGATTTTTACAGGGTTTGGCGGTTATACCAGGACTATCTCGTTCTGGATCCACTATTTTTGGGCTCTCTTTGAGCAAAACCAAACCTGAAGAAATATTAAAAATATCGTATTTAATGTCTGTCCCTGTTGTTCTGGCCTCTAGTTTATACCTATTTCTACAAGAACCTATGTTAATTACTCAATCTTGGCCTGCTTTGATTTTTAGCTTTTTAGCAGGTATTTTAACTTTACATTTCTTAATTAATTGGGCTAAAAAAATAAACTTTTTTAAGTTTGCATTAATCTTTAGCTTTATTTGTTTTATCAGCGCCATAATCGGCTTTATCTTCTAAAAAAATAATGGTTGACCCCTAGGGTCAACCATTGTAATAATTAAAAAGTATTTCCCCAAAGGGAGATACTTTTTAATTAAAGGTTAATAATTTTTATTAATTAAATTATTTATCAAGTTTATTAAACTTACAACCCCCAAAGCCTTCTTTTAATCCTCTTTTGCCAAATTTACCTATTTGACCATCAAGATTATTCATTCTATCTTGCGTAAAAGTAAGTCGACTATCTGCCTGTTTTTGAGTAATAACTCCATTTTCAACTAAAGCATTGAAACCTTCTCTCATTCTCTCTTTTTGCCCTTCTTGCATCTTCAGGCGTAAGTCTTCGTCACTAATGTTCAGCTCTGTAGCAATTTCTTTCAAATTCTTGCCCGCTGACCAATACTCTTTCATTTGATCTACACTAATACCTAATAAATTTGCCTGGTTTTCAAACATTTCTGTTTGTCTATCAACAATTTTTTCAGGATCAAAGTTTTCTCTACCATGAAACCAACCTTGAGCTAAAGCTGAATTTACACCTAAAGTGAATAAAAGACTGAGAGCTAGTGCTGAGAATAATATTTTTTTATTCATAAATTTTTTATTACAATTCATTTTATTTTGCCGACCTTTCTCTTTGTCTGATAATACTACAATCAATAACAACTTTTTATTTCATTGGTCGACATTTTTCAAAGCAAGATTGATCAAATCCATTATCTTCAATACAGTCATCTAAACATTTTTTGACTTCTTCGTTTGGACGAAAAAAATGATTTTTTGGCATATGCAAAAATCGTGGATTTCGTTCTGGATAGATATGGATACCCCTTCTAATCATAGAAAATCCATTTCCCCCCTTTAAGCGAATTTCATTAACTACAAAAATATCATCTTTTCTCTCTCCAATTGCTACCACTAATTGTCCTTTTTCTATTTCAGAAAGAATCAATTCTGTCTGTAGTTGACTCAAATCAAGATATTGTTTCCCTTTGGGGGTATCAATAATTAAATAATTTTTGCCTATTTCATCTATTTCGCCAACTAAGCCACTATTCCTCAAGCCCATTCCACTTCTCAAAAATGGTTTAAAAAATAGTCCTGGGCCTTTGTTAATAAAAGCTTGTTCCTCTATTCTTTGGGAAAGGTTAGTAGAAGCTAATGCGCTGCCAACCAATAAAACAATTATCAATAACGTTAATGCTATATATTTAAATGGTTTTTTGTATGACCAATCAGTTTTAGTTATCAAATAACCAGTAATTAATAAGAAAAAAAGAAAAACTATTACTAAAAGATAAGGAAAAGATTCAAGAAAAGCCAAAAGGCCATTTTTTCCAAAACTTAGATAACCTAAATTATCTGTGGATTTCATGTAAAATAGAACCAAATTAAAGAAAAGAATAGCTAAAACAATACTCAAACTAAGAGCGCTATTTAATCCTAATTTCTTGGCCCAAAAAATATATTTAGAACGTAATTTAATTCTGCCAGATTTAATCTCCGACATAACTCTTTTTTCTAACTTCATTGGATTATTGCTTCGGTTCATATGACTTATTTATAATTAATTTTTCTTTTAACATTTTTTTGCCGCGAGAAATCAAAGTCCCTACTGTATTTCTCGAAATTCGCAAAATATCACTTATTTCCCCATAAGACTTTTGTTCAAAAAAGAATAATATCAAGGGTTCTCTGTATTTTAATTTCAATTGGCTTAAGGAGTTTTCTATCTGTTCTTTTAATAAGATTTGATCAAATCCTTCTCCTAAATCAATATTTTTGTCAATTATTTGATATTCAACCTTGTCTAAAGAAATTTGATGGTTAGTAGAATTCTTTTTAATATGATTTATTGCTTCATTATGAGCAATTTTGTATATCCAAGAAGAAAATTTTTTGTGGGTATTAAAACTAAAAAGATTTTTATAGGTTTTAATAAAAACCACCTGAAGCACATCCTCAAGTTCATCTGGGTTATAAACAAATTTACGCAGATAATGGGATAATTTGTTTTGATAACGTTTAATTATTTCGCTATATAGCCCCTTATCTTCAACCCTAACTACCTCTACAATTTGTTCGTCACTTAATTTCAATGGATCCATATACATAAAATCTACTTATATTTCTTTTACTCATCACAGATTCTATTATATATTACAATCTAAAAGAAACGCTTATTTCGTTTAAACAAACTAAATATAAATATATTATAACACAAACCAAAATAAAAAAGGGGCGTCTCCTTTACGCCCCAAACATTGTTGAAATAATTATCTCCTTCTACCCCTTTCTATAAAAATAGAATAATCTGATTGTTTTTCTCAGGGGGAACAAATAATTTAATTTCAATTTGGTTTTGAAATTGTAAAACCAAGTTCTTCTACTGGGTCTAAAAATGATCATTGAATAACCTCCTTTCGTTATGCAATGCCTTTTGGAGTAACCATGACGAGAATTGCAATTATTATCAAAGCTTCTATGACCAAAAAAGAATAAAATTTCTTTCTTTCCTTTGGTCCTGTTGCCTCATATGCAGCAGATGCGCCTATAATAATAGCAACCGCCGCTATAACGACACCCATGGGATTGGATCCAGTGCTAGTCGCGGCTATTGCTACTGACGCAACAGCAGTACAGCTGACGGAAGTCGCAATTGCTAAATCTTGAGCAATTAAGAAAGAAAAAACGCTACCCATCACAACAGTTACAACAAGTGTCCATCCTCTCATTTCGGAAAAACCCTCCCCTGCAAGACATAAACAAGCCATAAACACCAAGCAAGTGAAAAGGGCTGTTCCCATAGAACACGAAATTATTTTCTTCATTTTATAACCTCCTTTGAAGAAACTTTTCTGCTTTTTATCTTCTGCTTTCTTTCTATCAAAATTTTTTCCGCGCATATACCGCTAACAAGCCAAATAATCACGAAAACTCCCATGAATAGCAATATCATTTTGATTATTTTCATGGTTCCTCCTTTTAAAGTATTTCAAAGAATTTTGCTTTTGATGCTCTTAATATAGCAAAAATGACCTTTTTGTCAACACTATATCAACCCTTTTATTCTCTTTGCGTTTTCATTTTTGCTTAAATATTCTTTCCTTAACCTAATGTTTTGAGGTGTAATTTCTAAAAATTCATCTTCTTTCATAATTTCTAAGCCCCTTTCTAATGTTATTTCTGCAGGAGGAGATAATACAATAGAATCATCAGATCCAGAAGCTCTAATGTTAGTTAAATTCTTTCCTTTAGTTGGATTTACCCACATATCATTTCCCTTTGATACATTGCCTATAATCATTCCGCTATAAACAGCGGTATTTGGGTGAATATAAATTTTGCCCCTTTCTTCCAATTTCCATAATGCATAGGCTAAAGCCTTTCCGTGTTCCATAGATACCATAGACCCAAGTTCATGTTTCTCTATATCGCCAGCATAATCTTTAAAACCAATAACACGACTAGTGAAAATACCCTCACCTCTTGTGTCAATAATAAAATTTCCTTTATATCCCAAAATACCACGAGTTGGGACTTCAAAAATTAATCTTTGATGATTTTGCTCGGATTTCATATCAAGCATTTTCCCTTTTCTTTTTGATAATTTCTCAATTACCATACCAGCCATTTCTTTCGGTACATCTATAGTTACCTCCTCATATGGTTCTTGTTTTACCCCCTCATTATCCTTAATAATCACCTTTGGTTGAGAAACCTGTATTTCAAAATTTTCTCTTCTCATATTTTCTAAAAGAATGGCAATGTGTAATTCTCCCCTACCATAAACCTTATGTCGTCCATTTGTTGCACTAAAATCGATTTTTAAACCAACATTAACCTCTAATTCTTTCTTCAATCTTTCTTGTAATTTACTGTTTGTTACATATTTACCATCTCTTCCGGCAAGAGGAGAACTATTCACCATAAAATCAAGTGAAATTGTTGGTTCATCAATTTTAATAGCTGGCAACATATCTTGTTCTTTATTTTCACAAATTGTTTCTCCAATATCTATATTTGGTATACCCGCTATCATCACAATATCGCCAGCAACCGCTTCATCAATTTCTTTCCTCTCTAATCCATAAAAAGTATATAAATTACTTATCTGGCCTGCTCTACATTTATCTTCACTTTCTCTTACAATGACATTCATGCCTTTTCTTATCTTGCCTTGATATATCCTACAAATAGCCATTCTTCCTATATAGTTATCATAAGCTAAATTAAAAGATTGCATTTTAAGTGGTTTTTTATTTATTTCATCACCCGAAGCTGGTTCTATTGTTTCCAATATTAAATCAAGAAGTGGAGATAAGTCCTCATTTTTGTCTTCCAATTCTCTTTTTGCAATACCATCTTTAGCTATAGCATAAATTATTTCGAAATCAAGCTGTTCATTGCTTGCTCCTAAATCCATAAACAACTCAAGTACCATATCATGAACTTCTTTTGCTCTAGATGCTGGTTTATCTATCTTATTGATTACTACTATCGGCTTTAAATTAAGTTCAAGTGATTTCTTTAACACAAATTTTGTTTGGGGCATAGGTCCTTCCTGAGCATCCACCAAAAGTAAAACAGAGTCAATGGATCTTAAAATTCTTTCTACCTCCGAACTAAAATCAGCATGACCAGGGGTGTCAACAATGTTTATTTTTGTATCTTTATAGATTAAAGATGTGTTTTTTGAATAGATTGTAATACCCCTCTCTTTTTCTAATGCATTTGAATCCATACTCACACTTTCATCAGCCATTTTTGTTTGGCGCATCAAAGCATCGGTTAAAGCTGTTTTTCCGTGATCTACATGGGCAATAATCGCAATATTTCTTATTTCCATATCGTTGTTTGTTAATTTAAAACAGAAACCATCTCACAAATCGAGATGATTCTGCATATCTTATATGGTCTTTAAGGTAGCTATTAATTTTTATTTTTTCTTTTTTGTTGTTACTTTTGTCTTTTTATCCTTGCTTGCTTTTTTAGGTTTAACAACTTTTTCTTTTTTAACAACTTTTTTGTTCTCTTTTGTTGCTACAGGAACAGCTGGAGTTAATAATTCCAAGATTTTATCAAGTTTAGTATTTATTGAATCAAATTGTTTCGTTGATTGCTCAGAACTTTTGCTCTTGCTTCCTTTACTAAAACATTCACTGCAATAAACGGGTTTATCGCCTGTAGGTCTGAAAGGGACTTCACATTTTTCTCCACACTCAGCGCAAACTGCTTCATACATTTTTTTATCACTAAAACTGGACCTTCTTGAATCTCTTCCACTAAATCTTCTCTGCTCGTTATTGCCATCTTTCCTAAAACAATCGCTACAAAGAACGGGTTTATCGCCTCTTGGTTTGAATGGCACTTCGCAATCTTGTCCGCATTTACTACAAATTGCCTTATGCATTTCTGTTTTTCCAGAATTTCTACCTGCAAATCCCCCACTGCCTCCCCTTCCACCGAATCTACTATTTCGTTTAAAATTTTCCATATTTTAATATTTTAATTATTATTTTATATAAAATGATTAATCCTTCTTATCAGGATATCAAGTTTATTGAAAAAGTCAATGTATAAACAAAAAAGTTTAAATAAAGCTTTTGTCCTTGATAAGGTCTTGTCTTATCAATTGAAAAAATAGAGCAACAGAGAGATGGCAATTAGGGGTAAATACAGCAAGAAAACATGCGGTTTAAATAAATACTCTATAGCTTCAATTGTTTTATGTTTAGGTAAATCAGGCGAAACAAAATCCTCGGGTAAACTGTTGGTCTGAAAATATACTTTTAAAGCATCAGCAATCTTGTCACGCCTTTTTTTGTAATCCTGGCGGAAATTTTTATTAAAAACATCCAAGAACCAAAATATTAAAACAATAAAAACTGACAAAAGTAAAATCTCTTTTATTTTTGATTGAAATGACCAACCAGATAAAGCGGCCCAAATGGTTATAGTCCATGTTTTAATTTGGGATAAAAGACGGTCATATTTATCCATTTGGCGCTGAGTTAATTTAAGTTCTGATTGAACCAAATTAAGCTTATTGTCTAAACTCATAAATTTATTATTATTTTCCATAATATTTATTTAAAAAGGGGCTTTTTGCTTCAATAATTTTTTTAGCTTTTCTAAAATTAATTGATTGGCTATCTGGTTATGTTCCTTCCTCTCAATATCAGTTAATTCACTATGTGGTTTTCTGAATTCAACTGGGCCTTGTAAACTACTCATCGGCCAACCTGGAAGTATTATTTTAGAAGTGGGCGAAAAGAATAAAATTTCATGGTCTATAGCAACTTTTTTTATTAAACCATTCGGGAATGCTAAACAATAGGCAACATGCCATCTTCCGGTCCTCTTTTCTTTTGGCACCCCAGCAATAATTTTTTCCCAATAGTTAAGCAATTTCTTATCGCTCGCTTCATCTTTACCCTCAATTCTTCTTACGAAAACTCCCGGTTGCTTCTCTGGGGATAAAAAATCAACATAAATAGCTTCATCTTCGGAAAAAACGGGTAGATTAAGCTTTTGAGAATAAAATTTTGCTTTGATTTCTGCATTTTCTTCAGCAGTTATGCCATATTCTTGCGGTTTCTCTGTAATGTTAAAATCATCAAGGATAAAAATATCTTTAATCATCCCGACAAATAATCCCCTGAACCTTTCTTTTTTAGATGAATTGTGGGTAGCAATTACTATTTTTTCTACTTTTTCCATTTTTTTATTCTATCAAAAGATTGCCTTTTTGACAATTTTTTTTGGAGGTCGGATCTCCAAACTTTTAATGGCTCACCGACTCGAGTCCAGAACCTTAGGCAATCAAGCCCAGAGAATGTTCCCGAAGATAAAAATACTGGATTTAATGACGGACCTCGGTCGGCCTGTCCGCCTCTGGCGGAGATTAAATAAATAAATTGAAATAAAAGAATATTTATAAAAAATCTTACACTTCTAAACTAATCGGGCAATGATCGGAAACTTTTACTTTATTAAAAATAAAAGCTTTCTTTATGGCTATTTTATTCGAAGTAAATGCATAATCTAACCGCCAACCAATATTTCTTTCTCTTGCGTTAAAAGCATTTGACCACCAAGTATAGTTTCCGCCCTTTAAATTAACTTTTCTAAAGCTGTCAACAAAACCTAAATTCAATAATTTATCTATTTGTTCTCTTTCTTTGGAAGTAAACATAATATTATTTTGATTACTTTTTGGGCGAGCTAAATCTATTTCTTGATGAGCAATATTAAAATCACCTGTTAAAATAACATTTTTGTTTTTTAATCTTCTTAAATATTTAAAAAGATAATTATAAGATTCCAACTTATATTTTAAATTTTCTTTTTTTCTACCTCCGTGAGGTAAATATAAATTAAGTAATATAAAATTGGGATACTCAATCTTTATCATTCTTCCCTCTTGATCAAATCTTTTTAAACCTAGTTTATATCCATTTTTTAAAGATTTTTGCTTGCTGTATATAGCTACTCCACTATATCCTTTTTTATTGGCAAAATTAAAATACGAATTATAGTTATTTAAATGTAAAAAACCGGCTGGCAATTGTTCTTTTTGCGCTTTTATTTCTTGTAAACAAATAATATCTGCTCTACTCCTCTTCACCCACTGCAAAAAATTCTTTTTGTGAGCCGCCCTTATTCCATTAACATTGCAAGAAAGTATTTTCATAAATATCTTCAAATAAAAGAAAAATCAGAAAAACCGTCCTAAAACTTGCTTTTGAAACATCTTTCAGAGCACCGATTTAAGGGGACAGTCCCCTTTTAGTCAAATTATTTTACACAACTCGTTTTTTATAAAAAATATTTAAATTAAACTTACTTTTATTATAACACCTTTTTAGATAAATAAAAAACATCTCACGTTAAGATATTTTTATGTTTTTGGCTCGGGGGCAGGGACTCGAACCCCAATTTTCAGGACCAGAACCTGACGTCCTGCCGTTAGACGACCCCCGAATCAAAACATTAGAACATTAGAACATTAGAACAGAAAACTAACCTGTGCAAAGTTTGAGGACGGCTAATTCAATTGGTAATTGAGGGATAGGGCTATAGCCAAATTGGGCTTTA
>Ga0268281_1001116_pt1 | contig 16573 bp, 21 predicted proteins | sample saktaG_10_FD_190134 | JGI IMG/M metagenome (GOLD analysis project Ga0268281, IMG submission 190134) | Saline water microbial communities from Sakinaw Lake, British Columbia, Canada - sak_2011_5_24_50m | ecosystem: Environmental > Aquatic > Non-marine Saline and Alkaline > Saline ... | reverse complement strand
TGGATAGAGATCTGAATGCTTCAAAGAATATCCTTCGACTGGGATTACAGTCCTTGGTTGGGATACAACCTAGATGCCCCCGAATTCATTCGGGGGAGTAGTCACTAGCTAATGGCTGAAATCAAGATCAATATCGTCAGAAGTAGTAGCATCATATCGTAACCCGGCTCATTGACCATTCCAGGATGAAGCCTGTAGCAGCTCTCAGTCGCAGGCCAGCAGAAGGAAGCGGCCGCCGCCAGCGAGCCGCCGAGAAGGTGCAGGGCCCAGTCCGCAGGTGCCTTGCCCATCCACCACCACGAGGGAGCCGCGCGGGATTGTGGGTCTTTCCAACAGGCAAAACGAGCGCCAGGGCAGCCTTCGCGGCGTTTTCAACCGCAAGCTGTGCATTGTCTACAGCCGAGCGAAAGCGCCCGAGCTCTACATCCTGGCGGCTTTCATCAAGAAATCCATGGGCGACCTTTAGCCGATAGATTGCAGGCTCAAACGGCATGATCAAGCAGCCTCCTCCCAAGCGAGCGACCAGCCTAAGCCTGGAAATCTTCCCCACTGCCAAACGAGTTCCTTTCCACGCTCAACTCGTCGCAGGTCCAATGCATGGATGAGGCAACGCAACCTCTCCAATCGGGAGCCTGCAAATTCTTCTGAATCATATAGGATCAGCCCATCAAGCGCGATCTCAAGATAGATAACCGGAAGATGTGCCTCGAACTCATCCGGGGTCTTGGCAAGAATCGAGACCCTACCTCGCCATATTGGGGGAAGGATCGACTTTATCTCCCGATAACGCTCGATGTGACGCCAGGGTAGGTCTCGAGCAATGACGAGCATATCCCAGTCGCTCTCCTCTCTCGCGTCGCCCCTCGCCCGGGAGCCGAAGAGGACGACGGCCACAAGCCGCCCGCGGAGTCCCTTCTCAAGAGCCTGGACAACTGGCACAAGCTCTCGCCGGACCGATGCACGGCAGCAGGCAGCCGGTTCTTGATCATCCATCGACATCGTTCTACCCAATAAGCCGCCTTCCCTCTATCAAACTGACCGCATCTACTCGTTTATGCATCTTATTCATGCGACATCATATTATATTAACCAATGTGGGCGAGAGGCCCCTTCCAAAGGGAACGTCGATATCTAGATAGTCAGCAAGTTCCTCAGTATCTACCTTTGCCAGCTTTAAGATGCTCTTTAGCGTGCCCAACTTTAGCCCATCATGCATAGGCACAACTGTGCCGATCTTGCCTTCACTCATCTCTTTGGAAAGTCTAACGTGGCTTCCAGAACGTCCTGAGATCTTGAATCCAAACCTGTTGCAGAGTATCTTGACTACAGTTTCGCCGAATACGCTTTTAAGTCCTGGCAACCCGAGCGACCTCGAAGGTGGTTATGAATGGTCTCTCTAATCCCTTCAGGGAGGAACTCATTAAGATAGAGATCTGTCGTCTATATGAGGTTCTTCAGGGCCGCCTCAATAGTCTTCCCCTGACTCGTTGTCCCTACTTCAAGACATTCTGCGACGTACATATTTTCTTCTTTGTGGATTAATGCGGTGAGCGTCGACATATGTTTGTAGGAAGGCTCTATTTATTAGATAAGTGTTCCTATTAACCTGTCCGGTATCAGCCGATGGTTTGCCTTTGAGTAGATTATGTCTGGTATCAAGATCAATATCGGCAGAGGTGGAAGCGTCATATCATATTCCAGGATGCAGCCTGTGACAGCTCCCAGCAGCGGATCCATAGAAGGCAGCGGCCGCGGCTGTCGAGCAATACAGCACCGGAAGCGCAAGCGCAAGATGAGGGCCCGGCCCTCCACCACCACGGGAGATTGAGAGCCCGCAAGGCCCCGGCCCACATTGCTTCGAAGGCGGCCCTCAAAGGATGCTCATGGCTGAGGGATCGTGAGATCGATCACCTGACCTACGGCATACTCAGGGCTGTGGCTTGCGACGACGACTGCGCCGAGCCGCGAGTCGTAGAAGGCGATTGCCGCCGCGGGATGGGGAGCTACGTAGGAGGTGCGACGTCCCGAAGGCGGTCTTCTGCCAGCCCATCACCGGGAGCAGATATTTATTCGATACTGACTTCAAGGCTTTCATGCGACAGGTCATTCTCGCTCCAGGAGAAGACGGCTACTGGGTGGCGGAGGTTCCAAGCCTTCCCGGCTGCATCAGTCAGGGAAAGACCAGGCAGGAAGCCCTTACGAATATTAAAGAGGCGATCGAAGGGTATATCGCAACGCTTGAGGATGATGGAATTCCCGTTCCTGAAGAGCACTTCGAAGTTCTCGTGGCCGTCGTATGAACAAGCTGCCAGTGATCTCGGGCCGGGAGTGTGAGCAGCCACGTGGTAATGAGGCGGGATGATCCCTTTATGCAGATAGTTGTCCCCGACCACAATGAGATCGATAGGGGGACATTGAGGGCCATCATCAGGCAGGCCGGGCTTTCCGTTCCTGAGTTCTTGAAACTACTTTGAGAGCGCTCTTAGAATGCACTACCAGAATGGCGCTATGGCGCGCAGGATTGCAGGCAGTGGGGGCGGCCGCATCCTCACGGCTGAGGGATCACAAGATCGATCACCTGGCCGATGGCATACTCGGGGCTGTGGCTTGCGACGACAACGGCCCCAAGGCGCGGGTCGTAGAAGGCGCTTCGCCGCCGCGGGCGAGCCGTGGAGCAGATGCAGCGCCCAGGCCCCGGGAGCCCGCTCCCCCACCACCGCGAGGGCGCCACGGGGGATTGCGGGCGGCGCGCCCCATGGGCGATGGGGGCGGGGACGGCGACGGAGTAGATGACGGTGGTGGAGGTCAATGGCGAGCCTCCGGGAAGAGCATTAGCAAGCTGTCCTAGATCATTTGGCCATAACCAGCTGAGGCTTTAGCTCCTATGCCTAGTTCGTCAGCCGCCTTTTGCAGGAGCCTGCCCGAATCCAGCCGCCCCCGTCAACATGTGCACGCGATCGGGCCCGCCCAGGCGTGCGGACAAGAGACGGTCCGGCTCAATTGTAAGCCAGTCGCGGCAAATGAAACTGTTTCAGGAAAAGGCTATAACCTTTGCACGCATGGCAGTAAATAAAGATGTCACGCATACCCATTGACCTGGATAAAATAGCTGAATTTTGCCGCAGGCATCATATCCGCCGTCTGGCCCTCTTCGGTTCGGTCTTGAGAGATGACTTCGGACCGACGAGCGACGTTGATGTGCTAGTGGATTTCGAGCCCGGCCATACTCCAGGACTTGCTTTCTTCTCGATGGAAGAAGAGCTGTCTCGAATTATCGGGAGAAAGGTGGATCTTAACACATCCGGATTCTTGAGCCCATACTTTAGGGACAGAATCAAGAGAGAATCGGAAGTGCAGTATGTCACGGCGTGATTCAGAAGTTGCCTTGCGCCAGATGCTCGATCATGCTAGGGAAGCGATGATCTTATCAAAAGGAAAAAGCGCGCAGGAGCTTGTCGACGATCGTGTGCTTAACCTGGCAATTGTTAGGCTTATGGAGATCGTCGGAGAAGCCGCCAACAGGGCTCCATTTGAGGAACGATCTAAACATCCTGAGATTCCATGGACACAGATCATAAGCTTGAGAAATCGCTTGATCCACGGCTATGATGCCATTGACTACGAAATCCTCTGGCAAATCCTGAACCACGACTTGCCGGAGCTTGTCTTCTCTTTAGAGAGGATAGTAGGCATTGAATTTGAGTAAGCTGACGATAAGGGTCGAGCAATTCAGCCTCCCCCACCATGCAGCTTGCGCCCGCAGCTAAAAACAACGGCTCGAAGGCGGCCTCCAGAGGATGCTCTCCTCATCGCTCCGGGATCGTGAGATCGATCACCTGCCAGATCGTATAATCGGGGCTGTGGCTTGCGACGACGACGGCCCCCAGCCGCGGATCGTAGAAGGCAGCGGCCACGGCTGGCGAGCAGCATAGCAGGTGCAGGGCCAGCGAGGGATAAGGGGCCAGGCAGCCAACACCACGGGGATTTGGGGGGGGACGAGGCCCTACCTCGGCTCGAAGGCGGTCTTTCCATGAAGCTGGATTCTCATGGCAAAGGGATCACAAGATACGAACACCTGCCCAACAGCATATCCAGGGCTGGCGAGGATGACGATCATGCCTATCAAGTGCTTATGGTCAGCTCTACCTGGCCTGCAGCAATCGGCTTTGCGAGGAGCTTTCCGGCCCGGAAGTCAGCTATAATCTCATCGATCTTCTCGGAAACCTCCGGGGTGATATAGGTTTCATCGCAAAGGTCGCATACCCAGGCCGGGATATTTCTAATCACTACTACCTCGTTTCCAATCTCCACGATATATTTCGTGACTCCTTTATGCAGCCTGCCTCTTCCACAGTGGCAGGTATCTGGAATCAGTTCGCTCTCCTCATCCTGTGATCTATCCATTTGTCCTCACCCGGCCAGTAAACCGTGATAACTCTAAGGTGATTTTTGCAGATCCCGACCACTGCATGGCAATTACATCCCGCCACAAAGCCTGAGATCAAGGCAGACGGGCACGGCTTGCTATCGGGATAGGCCTCTATAATATCTCCATTCATTATCAAGTTTGCTAAATCCTCTGTGGATATGCCCCTTTGATCCATTCTATCCCTTGCATGGAGCGTTATGATGTACTTACGTCTGCCCCTTGCTTTCGCACCCCGACCGTTGCGTCGATGAACCTCTTGCATGGAGCGTTATGATGTACTTACGTCTGCCCACCATCGATCTAATATGATCGATCTTGATGAAATCAAACGGCGCGCGGCCACCCCGCCCTAAAGGGCGGGGTATGCTTCGGGCCGCGCGCTCGGTTTTCCGGATTTCAGAAATCATCGAGTCTTCGTTGTTTTGATTCCTTTGGTTTGGGCAACTGATGCTTTGATTTCAGATTCCATTGAGATCGTTTCATTGTAAAAGAGACAGCGGTTGATCGGTATATGTTATCGTAAAGACGGCGAGGGTTCACTTCATCCCCGACCTAAAGGTCGGGGTATTCGTGACCCTCCGCGCTCCCACTGTAATAAACCGCCTCCTGCCCCTCTATGATTCACGAGCCACCCAGCGAGTACTTATCTATTTTGCATTCATGGATTTCACTTGTAGCTTGTAGCGTCATATCATTATCTGGATCGCTGACCATTCCGGGATGCAGCTTGTCACAGCTCCCAGCCGGGGATCCATAGAGGGCGGCGGCTCGGCGGAAAGCTGGATCCTCATGGCTGAGGGATCGTGAGATCGACTACCTGCCCGATGGCATACTCGGGGCTGTGGCTTGCGACGACGACTGCGCCGAGCCGCGGATCGTAGAAAGCGATCGCCGCCGCAGGCGAGCCGTGGAGCAGGTGCAAGGCCATCCCGTAGCGCCAGATGGGCGCCCGCCCCTCCACCACAACGAGGGAGCCGCGCGGGATCTCGGGGAGCGGGGGGAGCGGCTCCGCGGGGGTAATGGGGGCGGGGACGGCGATCGAGTAGATGACAAAGGAGAGGGTCATTTGGGTGCCTCCGGGAAGAGCATTAGCAAGCTGTCCTATATCATTTGGCCATAACCAGCTGAGGTTTTAGCTCCTATGCCTAGTTCATCAAGAGCCTTTTTTAACCAGTATTCAGCTTTATCCGCCAATCCTGCATGTGCAGATGGGGCAGCAACAGCAAATAAGAATCTGCTCCCTTTTTCCACTGTTAGGAAAAAAATCGGTTTGGGGCTGAGATAATCAGCTGGTGGCTTATTACCGCCAGCGTAGTAATCGCCATAGTGGGGATTAATCACATCTAGTTTGAAGTGCGGGGAGTTTTGAGGCACTGCATCAAAGAAAATGACTTGTCCTGCTATTTGAGGCTTTTTTCCAGGAGGGCTTCCGCATATGCTCACCAATTCCGGATCGTCATCCGGTTTGGCTAGCGCAAGTTTCGCATAGGCTCGAACCAATCCCTTGATGGCACTGCCAGGAATGATCGGAAAGCCGTAGATATGATGCAATCGGATGCTCGTTTCTAGGACACTTTCGGCTCCAAGTCCTACGATCACGCGCCAAGAGGGCTGCGCCTTAAATTTTTTCGGGATATAGCCTAATTTTGAATAAGCATCAAGCATATTCTCCCAACGCTCAGAGTACTTAATCACTTGCTCGCTCTCTCTGAGTTCCAGAAACTCATGTTCTTTTTCATAGCGTAATGGTGGGGACTTACGTCTTTTGATTTCGTCAGTTGGCTGTATCTCATCCTCATCCTTACCGTCGGTCCAGGAGACAAAGCGATCTAACCACAGGCCAAGGTTTCTGCATTCATTCTTATGCCGATCGGCAATATTTGCGGTATCTATTGCCAGCGGAAACGAATAATTCCAACCGTGCGGTTTTTCCTGGGATCTGGGCGGCCTCATCTCATTCGCCTCCATCCTCCGAAGGCAATTCAGCTTCTGCAAAACGTTTGAGCCAAGTGAGATATGCAATAGCCTCGGCCATGGCCCGACGATAGGTTGCACTATCGCTATCCATAATCTTTCTGAGAAGATCGCACCCAGACCATCCCATTTCCCTAGTCACCCACTCAGAAATATCATCGTACACGGCCTGATGTTCTTTATCACGTTGTCCCTTGCCCTTGGAGCGCAGGAATGCAAGAGTTTGTCCCAAGCCATTAGTTTGAATTTGAGCAGGAATCCTCTTAGCCTGTCGACCGTAAGCGGCACGCAACTTGCTTGCCTCTTCTTCTTTCAGGAGTTCGGATAATCGTTTTTTTAAATATTCGATCCTTTTTTTATTCTGCCTATCTGAATTTTGGCACTCTTTAAGGTCACTCTGAAGGCGGGTTCTTGCTCTCTCCACACAGTTGCTTACGTCCTCCCAGGCTCTGGCTGCACGCTCTTGATCCTTGGATTTCTGAAGGCAGGTCATTTTCACCGGCTCCCTGTAACATCATTGGCTAGTTCGAATCGCGTCTTAACCAGCCCCCTGCCAACGGTCTCGTCTCCTCCAAGGTGCATCCGATTCAGTTCCAATTTCTGGATGTATTCAAGCATTTCATTTGCATCATGTGGTTGAATCACATCTTTATTTCGAGACTTTGAGGCATAAATAGGAGAATATAGTAGAGTATCCGTAGGCAGGTACTCCTCAGTCCAAAGGGCTCCAGAAGCTACTGTTTTGGTATCTTGGTCTAACCGAACTCTTGTAATAACTTCTGTGGCATTTAATGTAAAGTCCCGGAAAGCATTCTCTGGCAGGACGACAAGACTGCTTGGTAACTTCTTACGCCAATATTCATATTCTTTATTTTTGGGAAATGCATTCTCAACCAACCAATTCGCAAACTCAGATAATGATGGATCCTTTTGAGCATTGAAGGCATACTCCTCAAGAACTAGCGGCTTAGGCCACTGTCCTTCGGTCGGAACAAGGTTGCAGTTATCGGATGAAACAAGAGCATCGCTTTCTTTGGTCGGCCATGCCGGGGATAAAGGCTCTTCTTTCCCATTTTTCCCCCAATCAGGCTGGAATCCTGCAGCGATGGCATCCCGGCAAAAACGCATCAATGCGTCTTGGCTAGTGGTCCAGGCAAAGATGCCCAATAGCGAACGCACCGGGAAAAGTAACAACCGAGCATCGCCAGTTGAGAGGGCTCCCGCATGGTCGGAGGCTCGGTCTGTCTCAGGCCCGAAAACAACATTTATCTTCTCCTTTTCATTTGGTCTAAGACTCGTAACTGTGGCTCGGAGAGCACCCTTTAAGCTGCTCGCCTGCACCAATGGGTAGCCAGTAACTCGTTCTCGTTGGACCGGCAAATCAACCGCACCCAAACCACTGCCCGACCCAGCATGCAATGGGGTCTCCACGTATAGATATAAAATTGCAGATCCTTCAAACATATTTCCACCTCCCAATAAAAATTTGACCAAAGCCGATTTGTCCGAGGTCGCCTTCGCCCTCTGATGACTCTGTCACAGGGATGCCATTGTAGGATATCCGACCATCGGCTTCGAAGAAATAAACACTGCCAGCAGGCAAATACCTCCGCATGGCCTTCTGGAATATGCCGCTTTCTTGGCTTTTGCGATCAACCTTAGCACCACCGATCATCTGCATCCGATTGAAAACGGCCGATACCAACCGAACATCTTTGCTGAAAAAACGAGACCATTTGCCACCATGAGGTCTCCATCCATCCTTGAAGTAGGCAGGCGTTGCGAAGTAAAGCTTGAAACGCGTTTTTCCGTCCTTGCCTGGATTTGGCATGGATGCCTTATTCTCGGACGGTTCAACAATCTCGTAAAGAGCGGCTCGTGCCTCACCACCGATGCTCAAGAATCCTGATGTTGGCCACGATTCCAGACCATCCACATCAACTACTAGCCCCATATCATCGGTGGGACGAATATATTCTACCTCGTATAGGTGACCATCCTCTACTTGTCGCTTATTTTTATCCAACTTTATGCCAAAGCGAGACTCTCTATTGAACAATTCCTCAGTTGGCGCAGTGGTGAAGGGATTGCCAATCAGGTATTTTCCAAGCTCATCTTCTGATAACCAACCGCCGGCTTCCTCGATTCTCCCTTCTGTACGCAGCCAAAGAGGATTGACTGCTTCAGGAGCGTTGTTCAAGAAGGGGGAGTCTTTTAAGGGTGACATAATCGAATCTTTAACCTTCCCATCTTTTTCGACTTTCACGACATCAGATGGCATAGGGAAGTATCGGACAAGATCATCTCCTTTCTTTTGTGCGATGAATGGACCATGAATCTTCAAGCGACCGTATCCTCCGCCAGGCCAGCCGATGGCTTCAGCAATAGACTTAGCATTTTCATGGTGGTTTGCATACTCATCAAGATCTATATTCGATAAGGCTAGTTGCTTGGAACGAATTGCACCCTGCATCGTGGATGGGTAAGGCGGGAATAGGCTTCGAGCTCTATGGTCGCTAGCCGCATCAAAGGGTTTACCATCGCGGAAAAGCCATACATCAGAGGCTTGAATGAACAATCGCATCATTAATCACCCTCTTGTGATAGGAAACGAGCCAACATCACCCATTGACTGAGTTCAACCATTCCTGGAGCGGGCGCCTCCTCATTCGTATCTTTCCCATGGCAATGGCTATTGAGTGCTGCTGCCCACTTAACCAGATGAACGGCCAAGTCTTCAATTTCCTGACGGCTCATCAGTTTATTATCGCCATGTCGGCCAAGTAGCCGACACAGTTCTGCTAGCTGGGCATCATGCGGCACGGAATTCAACGTATATGCTTCTCCGGAAAGAGAGTAGGCGAATCCTTTGGCCAATCGGCGATCAGCAAAACTCAAACGCATTTTCTCCATTAATGATAAGGGATCTCTTAAGTTACTATCGTAAAACCACTTCGAGCCAATCCGTCTCCTCTCACCGGATCTGCGCAGGAAATTAACCGCTATGGCATTTCGACCATAATTTTCCTTTGCGGCTCGTGTTGCCTCTCGCGCTGCCTCTAGAGCACTATCTAGAGGTTGCATGTGATGGACTATAGCTATTCCAACGCTGGCCGATGCCCTCGGGCCCATGGTCAGCAATATTTCATCTCCTAGTTTCAAGAAGCCGGTGCAATTGGGGTCACGGAATCTTGGCTCCACATCCCAAGTATCACCTTTAGAGATAATGATGGCCTCTCCACTAAAGAGGGCTCGTAGCTCTCTTGCGACCGCCAAAGCATGCTGGGCAGGTAGTATTGCCAGCACATCATCACCACCAGCATAGACCACGCGACCAGGATACCGCTGCTCAACCACCTGACGCACAAAGCGTAAAGCAAAGTTAGCTAATGCGCCACTGATCGCATTATGCAAGGCAGCGGACATCGGGCGGGATGAGTTCAAGATCCTCTGCCATTTATTAACATAGATATGTATATTTTCACCTTTAGTCTTAAGCCGCTTCTCCAATCTCTCATTCTCAAGGTTCTCTCCTGTGAAAAGGCCTGGGACATTTGGGTGAAAAGCGTCTCTCAAGTGGAGTATCTTCTCTTCATCGCCACTAATCCATTTGCCTATTTCATCTCCATCAAGCATCAGAATAGCATAGTACCTTGGAGGCTTTTGAACTGCTATTTCGGTCTTTCGCGCTGCATTCAGCAATTCCTTGCAACTGCTAGTTGCTCGATTTGCCTGATCTTGAGTCGCTGAAATATTGTAATCTTTGTTTAATCTTTTTATTTTGAATGTATCTTCAAATAGGATATCCGCGTCATAGCTGAGCAATTGCCAAGCCACCTTATTTATCCCAGCTCGCTCGGTGAGATATGGCAATGATCGTCTGACGGACCTCTTGGACAGATTTGGAAATCTCAGTTCCTTCAAGCTATCAAGATGTTCTCTGACAGCATCCTCTAATTCAGGCTCTTCATCAAGTCTCTGAAAAAGGGCCACATAAAATGGTGCTGCCGCTATTCGGCTAGTGGATGGGAAAGCTCCATGCAAATCTAGGTTTGGTTTAAAGTAGTATCTTTGTGCAAAGCGCTTTACAGAGACGATGGCACTCAGCCGCTCGCTCCCATCAGGCTTAATCTCATGATACCGATTTTGACTGCGCAGCTCCTCAGATCTTTCTTCCCAATACCTTCTCAAGTCCTTTCGGGTATATATGCCATCAGGATGCAATGCAGAGCGAGTACCGCTCACTGTGCATTTCTCGCCATCCTCCGCAACCTGAAGGCAATCGCGTAATCCTTTGCGAGCATCGAATCCTCTTTGGGCAAGGGCATGAAGCCCCCCATAAAGCGTGCCGCTGTTAATCCCCGTCGGCCAGGCATCTTCGTAAACTTCAAGGGTGGCGCGGAAAGGAGACGGAAAATTCAGATATTTCTCAATCAATTCTAAGGCAGCTTTAGCCTCTTCTGCGGTTGTGGAGTATGCATCAATATCCGGCCAGGGCAGAATGCTCCAATAGATTTCAGGCCAATCTTGCGCATCCACCTGTCGTGTCCAGATTTGTTCCCAGTCGCCTCCTTTGGTTTTACCTGGGAATTTCGCTTTTACTTGGCTCGCAATCTCTTCTCGCCATGTCCTTCGCGCTTCATCTGTTGCTTTCTGCGCCAATGCAACTGCTTGAGAAGCCGGAAGCAATGCTACAAATTTATTAGGAATGGTTGCTACTGCTAGATCCAAGGGATCCGGTTTTTCGCACCTAAGGTGTTCGGTGCAAAGCCAGTGATCCATTAATGGTTGCCCTCGCAACGCCGGATATAGCACGGCATCAGGTCCGGCTTCTTCCACAATCACACGTATCGCTGACCAGGTTAGGTAGGAGAGTAAATAACTGCCCATCCATAAGTCTTGTGTGCGACGGGCTTCCGCAATAAAGCTCTGTACCGGTCCGATACTGAAAACTAGCAGAGACGGCTGAGGGAGCGCTGTGGCCAATGCTGCTGTCGCATCCAAATGCTGCCATAATGTGTGATCTACTATGCGGGTATCTGGAGGAAGTAAGCGGGTTTCTGCATCAGATATGATTTCAGGCAGGTTTCGCCAAAGGTTTAGGTAGGATCGGCGCAGGTCTGCTTCGCCCTTAATATTAACTTGGAGCAATTTGTTTGCAGCTGCTTGATTACCACTGACTGCACGTACAGAGCAAAGAGGGATCTCTCTACCGGATAGTGGATGCTTGAGCAAGGCTGAGCGCACATAGTCCTCAGAACTTACCTCAACAGAACGGGGAAAGGCAGCACGATCAATAGCTGACGCCACGGAATCAGCTTTCTTCACCTTGGCACCTATGAACGTCGCTTCAAACTGCTTACGGGTTAGATTAGTCCTATCATTGCCAAAGAGCTGCTTGAATCGGTCCGCTCCCAGTACTTGCTCCATCAAAACATAGGCCCGACGTTGATGATCTGCCAGCTCGAACACCTTACCTGGTGGGTCGTGAAGCAGGGCAGCAATCTTTATGGCCCAAAAGTCGTTGATCATTATGCAGTCTCCTTTCAGACAATCCATTTGCCACCCCATTTTCTCCCAAAGTCTAAGACAAATGTACGAAGATCACTTTCATTTGCATGCAATCGTGGGGGGGGCTGTGACCAGATAAGTGTCAACGCCAAGATCACACCACATTTTGTGGGCAATACTCGTACCCATAATGGAGACGCCCATCGCGGGTTTGCGGAACCAAATGCTTGAGCTCTACCCGGATTTCGGCTTAGGAAAACGTGTTCAGCTCGGCCAAATGTTTTAAGTGCATCTTCCCAATCAGAAAAGACATGATGGCATAGCATAATGTTATTTTTAGGGCTCAGAATTGGGAAAGTCGGTGACGATAATGGAGAAAAATTGGAAAGTCCTAGATTCTCAGCCAAATCCGTTGCTTCGGCTTCAGTTGCACCAAGAACCGCCTTCAGGTGTTGCTCCCATTCTGAAACCGAATTTGGCACTTGTCCAAGTAATTCCGACCATGGATCAGATAATTGCGCTTGCGAAATATCCACGTGCTTCAAACATAAGCTACCAAAACCACGGCGGGATCTCCGGCCCATACCACCAAGTCTGACTGCGAGAAGTAATGCATCGATGGCTGCACGCCATGAAGCTGCAGTTACTTGCCTCCCGACCAAGCTGATGGAAAAAGTCTGATCTGGATTAAAACCATCAAATTGGAACCTCTTTGCCTTGTGGGGTAGAGGATTGTAACCCATGTGGCTGAGTCGACTATAACTCAACCTTATCTCAATTGGTGAGGAATTATTGGTATCGCCAAACACAAATGCTTCAGCTTTTCGAAGAGAGTTCATATCCTGATCTCCTAAAGCTCCGCCTAATGCAGCCCGCAGCCAATATCGAAGAACTCCCCGGAAACTCGGCACTCGTAATTCAGGTGCACTATTTGGATCAGCCCCACCTAGAAACAGCGGAGTCACGATATTCAACGTCACAGTCATCTGCCTCATAATACCCTCCGAGCCATTTTGGGATGGCATCGCCATCCGCTATCTACTTTTGCAGATTCAATATCAATGAAACCATCACCCATCCGCCCCAAACAACCCCCCATCCCACAGAGTATGCCGCATCCACCCCACAGCCCGATCTGCCGCCACCGGAAGGGAACCCGGCCCCCAGACCGCCCTCAGGCAAAGCGGGGCATAGCGCGCGACTGTTGGATTCCCTTCTTCCAGATGCGAGCCCTCCTGAAAGCTGGTGCCGCCTTGGATTCGTTAGACCCGGCCGTATCCGTCATTGGCCTGGTGCGCTATCGGGCGGACGAACGACGACTCTATATCCCTCCTGATGTACAACCCTCGATCCTACAGGGAAGATGCTGCACATTCATGGGATAAATACCTTTACATTTTTCAATGATAGATGGCAAAAGTGATCACTCCATGGGGGGATTCTCAGGGAGGCCCGTCGGGCCATTTGCGACACAAACGGCCTTCGAGAGCTGATCATCCGGCCTCGGCGCGTGGGGATTCCATCGAGGAACAGGCGGAAGAGGGCGCACTTGAGCGACGGCCTGAAGGCTTCGGGCTGCCTGACTCCGGCCTGAGAGGCTTCGGCCCAGAAGGCCTGGGGGGCACGGCCCGGAGGTCATGGTAAGGCGGTTTTAGGTTCAAGGCCTTTTTGCGATATCAGATGGGATGAGATGTCTAATGCTTCCCTGAACGATCACGAGCATGGCATGCAGGATCATATTGCTCTTATCCCTGTCCATCCTGAGATCCTCTAGAGAGAGCTGCTGATATCTCTCCCAATCCTTCAGCGACGTTCGAGCTGGGCAGGCTAGGAGACTCTTAGGATCTCTTTGAATGGTGGGGATTGCTCAGAGGGCGGGCCGTGATCGAAGAGGAGCTAAGGAAGGCAAGAGTGGCGCTTTCTATTTGATTTCAGATTATTTTAAAGAAGTTGATCTTCGGTTAAGCAACTCATCGATAGTAGCCGATAAAGTAGATGATTTTCGGGAGTTCAGCGCCGCGAGAGCGAGGGCCGAAATTGGCCTCGTTCAGCCTCCGAGGGCAGGGCATAGCGAGAGACCGCTGGACTCTCGTCTTTTGGGTGCTAAGCCTCCAGATCGCTGAGATCGCCTTGGCTCCGGAGGCATCCACCGCCGATCCTTTAATATATCATTGTCAATTTATGTTTTATGAGGCTTGCATGTACAGGATAGTCAGGCGAAACGAGATGGCCGGAGGAGAGATCATCCTCAATGAGATCGAGGCTCCTGGAATCGCCAGCGCTGCCCAGCCGGGGCAGTTCGTGATACTCTTGGCGAGCGAGAAGGGCGAGCGCATCCCCATGACCTTGGCCGATACAGATCCCGTGAAAGGGACGATTACCATCATCTACCATGTGGTAGGCCGGTCAACAGCCCTCTTCAAGACGCTTCAAGTGGGCGATAGCTACCGGAGCATCGCAGGTCCACTGGGACGGCCGACCGATGTTGGAAAGGTGGGCACGGCCATCTGCGTTGGAGGCGGCACGGGTCTCGCCGTTCTCTATCCCATCGCAAAGAGGCTGAAGAGCCTCGGCAACCGGGTGATATCCATAATCGGAGCGCGCACAAAAGAGCTCTTGATCCTCGAAGAGGAGATGGCTCTCGTCTCCGACGAGCTGCTGATCTGCACTGACGACGGATCGCTGGGACAAAAGACTCTGGTAACTGAGATCCTAAAGGAGGTTTTGGCGAGGGAGGCTCCAGGTTTGGTTGTAGCAATTGGGCCTGTTCCCATGATGAAGCTTGCAAGCGAGATCACACGGCCTTTGAAGATCAAGAGCCTTGTCAGCTTGAATCCCATCATGATCGATGGCACGGGCATGTGCGGCAGCTGCAGGGTGGAGGTAGGAGGAGAGACGAAGCTGGCCTAGCGTGGACCGGGCCTGAGTTTGATGGGCATCAGGTAAACTACGAGCTTCTCATGGACCGCCTCAATGCTTTTCGAGAGCAGGAGAAAGAGTCGCAACAGCTCTTCGAGGATGAAGAGATGCAGAAGTGCCGGATGAAAGAGGAGCTCGATAGAATGGAGTTCGAGTGATAGGCTCGATGGGCCGGAAGAAGTCGATCTATGCAAACCTCCACATCCACTGAGTAGCCCTCCCCTGTAGCCCCAAGCCTTCTCGTCTTGTGCGGATTATTTCCTCGATGAAACGTATATCGAGCCGCCCGGCCTCATCCTTCCGCCCGAAACCCCCCCATACCGAAGTGCGCCGCGTACCCAAGAGCGATCGGCCCCTCGACCGCCTCTGAGAAGACAAGCCTAAATCCGCATGCTCCGACGCCCCGCCTCCCGCCGCCGCCCTCCCTCCGGACAACGAAGCTTCCCCAAGGCACATCCTTCCCGCCGATATGAGCGCAGGCGATCGGCTCGATAGCTTCCGGCTCCGGAAAGCCGGAGAGATCGAGAAGTCGGAAAAGCTCATGCTCCGAAGATCCGATCCACCGCCCGCGAGAATCGAGCCTTTTCGCTCCCGCTCGCGTGACCTTGGCATGCCTCGTCGAGATAAACGGCGTATTCGAGATCCAGGCGCTCGACCTTGCGAAGATCGAGGACTGGCCCATCTGTTGCTCAAGCCGGCCGTTGTCCTCAGGCCGGCCCAAGCCGAGCAGGCGAACGAAGATCCCGCGCCCGTCAGGCCCCCAGACCTCCCGAAGGCCGACGAGGGCTTCCTGCTCCCGTTCCCCAAAGCCCATCCGGGCGAAGATGGAAAGATGGCTGATCTCGCCTGCGCGGCCCAGGGACTCGTTTGACTCGCATAGGATGTAGGCATGGCTGTGTTCCCGAAGCGGTCGTCCCGAGATATCGCAACCGGTAAAGACGCCGGAGCCATCGGAGAGGCGAACGAGCGCCTGGTGTACTGCTTCCGCAAAGGCAAGGGCCGCAGTCAGCCTTGCGCCGCATCCGCCGGCCAGGGCATAGCGTGCTACTGTTGGGCTTTTATCTTTCAGGCTTTTGGCCTCCTGATGTGCAAGATCGCCCTGGAAGAATTCCCATTGCCCCTTTCATGGTCGGGGGGAGTGGCGCAGGCGATGGACAGCTCCACGATTGGCTTTGGGCGTTGCATACATTCGGGGGAAATAGCATTGATTTATGGGATAAATATCTTTTCATTCTATTTTTATGCATACGATAAGCGATTTTCATCTATCGCCTCGATGGGGGCCACGGCTATTCAGCCATGGATAGTGGGTTTTGAGGAATTTAATGTGCGTAGCTTAATTTAGTTTCAATGGGGCCACGGCTATTCAGCCATGGATAGGGCGCTCTTTGTCAATATAGGATGTAGCCGCTACTATAGTTTCAATGGGGCCACGGCTATTCAGCCATGGATAGATTCCAGTCCTCAATAAATGCAGAGAATGTAATCTCTGGTTTCAATGGGGCCACGGCTATTCAGCCATGGATAGAATCTACAGAGAGCCGATCTCCGGGAAGCCGATCTGCGGGTTTCAATGGGGCCACGGCTATTCAGCCATGGATAGTCGACCTTGATATAACCGATGCATGTAAGATCGACGGTACTCAAGTTTCAATGGGGCCACGGCTATTCAGCCATGGATAGGATCGGAAATTGAGCAAGTTGTTCAGGATGCCTGCGATGTTTCAATGGGGCCACGGC
>Ga0268281_1001115_pt1 | contig 16590 bp, 13 predicted proteins | sample saktaG_10_FD_190134 | JGI IMG/M metagenome (GOLD analysis project Ga0268281, IMG submission 190134) | Saline water microbial communities from Sakinaw Lake, British Columbia, Canada - sak_2011_5_24_50m | ecosystem: Environmental > Aquatic > Non-marine Saline and Alkaline > Saline ... | reverse complement strand
TCCGGCGTGACCAGCCAGGTCTTTCCGGATTATATAGCTGAGCACATCAAAGGCAGTGGCACAGACCAGGGGATTGCCCCCGAACGTGGTGCCATGCTCGCCGATTTTGAAAACGCAGGCGTGCTCCTTGGCCAGGAATGCGCCGATGGGCACACCGCCTCCCAGGCCCTTGGCAAGGGTCATAATATCCGGCTCCGCTCCGTACTGCTGGTATGCGAAAAGCGTGCCCGTGCGGCCGATGCCCGTCTGGACCTCGTCCAGTATGAGCAGCAGTCCTTTCTCATCGCACCAGGCCCGCACTTTTTTTAGGTAATCTTCCGACGGCACGTTGACCCCACCCTCACCCTGTATGGGCTCCAGCATGACCGCGCAGGTCAGTTTATTCGTGGCCTTCTTTATCGCCTCTATATCGTTGTAATCTACATTGACAAACCCTGTCGGCAGCGGCGTGTAGGGCTCCTGGAACTGGTTCTGTCCCGTGGCCGCCGTGGTTGCCAGTGTCCTGCCATGGAAAGACTCGTGCGTTGTGATTATCTCGTAGGCGCCGTCCAGCTTGAGCTTGCCGTAACGGCGCGCCAGCTTGATGGCACCTTCGTTAGCCTCCGCTCCGCTGTTGCAGATAAAGACGCGGTCAAGGCAGCTCGTCTTGACCAGCAGCTCTGCCAGTTGCAGCTGCGGGACTGTGTAATACATATTGGACATCTGGATGAGTGTTTTAGCCTGGCGAGCCAGCGCTTTGACGATCACCGGGTGGCAGTGCCCGAGGCTGGTCACCGCGATGCCGGCCACGAAGTCCAGGTACTCCCTGCCTTTTTCATCCCAGACCTTCATTCCTTTGCCGCGCACTATGGTAACCGGCCAGCGTTTAGCCAGCTGCATGTATACCTGCTTTTCCAGATCCTGCCAGTTTTTATTTTCGGTTGACAATTGTGGTGCCACTCCCTTTTCCTTCAATTTCGTCGATCAGCGCGTGCTCTACCCGCCCATCAATTATGCGGGTGAGCGAGACCTTGCTGGCCGCGATCATGCCCGCCTCAAGCTTGGCTACCATGCCGCCTGATGCAGTCCCGCTATCGATCATGTTTTTGGCCTTGCCGACATCGATATGCGTTATCACCTGCCTTGAATCATCGTATATCCCCGGCACGTCGGTGAGAAATATCAGCTTACGGGCGTCCAGCGCAGCGGCTATCTCGGCAGCGATTGTATCGCCGTTGACGTTCAGAAGATTGTTATCCTGCCTGCTACCGGGTTCGGCATTGATGCACACGGGCGCTATTACAGGCATATAACCATTACTGAGCAGCACTTTGAGCAGCCGGGAATCCACCGTCAGCTCTTCAGCCGTCAGTCCCAGTTCGCGGTCCTTATTTTTACCCAATACGATCGCTCCATCGGCGCCGCTGATCCCCACGGCTTTCCCACCCCTTCGGGAAATCTCCGAGACCAGCTCTTTATTAATCAGGCCGGCCAGCACAGCCGTGACAACCATCAGTGTATCTTCATCAGTTACGCGCAGGCCCTGTACAAAGCGCGTGGAGATATGCAGCCTGCTCAGCCAGTCCGTTACCGCGTTGCCTCCCCCATGCACAACGACCACAGGAACCTTCTTTTTCTGGAGGGTTACCAGGTCTTCCATCGTGGTATCGTTTTGGCCCAGGGTACTGCCACCAATCTTCACCACTATGATTTTCGATCTAAACATCTGCTATTCCGGGACCGGTCAGGTAGTGTAATCGCTATTTATAGTAACATACTCCTGAGAGAGATCGCATCCCCACGCTACTGCATTCCCCAACCCGATATTTAAGCAAACCCTGATTGTAACCGCATCGGCCTTCATACGGCGGCTGAGTTTGTCTTTCTCAAAGGGCAAAGGGCTGCCGGAGCGCATGACCTGCTCCCCCTGCAGATAAACATCGAGCAGCCCCTCTTCCATCTCGGCGCCGCTGCGCCCCAGAACAGCCACAACCCGTCCCCAGTTGGGATCATTGCCATGCACAGCCGATTTCACCAGCGAGGATACTGCGATCAACCGGGCCACCTTCCTTGCCTGAAGCCTGCTCTTCGCGCTATCCACGCGCACCTCGATCAGCCTGGTTGCGCCCTCGCCGTCGGCAGCTATGCTGCAGGCCAGGTAACGGCATACCCGGCCCAGGGCTGCCCTGAACATGCTGCCGTTTCTGGCTGTGATCGTTTCGTTGTCGGCACAGCCATTGGACATGATGGACACCATGTCATTGGTGCTGGTATCGCCGTCTATGGTAAGCATGTTGAAACTGTCGTCGACAGCGGCCCTCAGCGCACGCGCAAGGAATGCAGATTCGACCCTGGCATCAGTCGTTAAGAAACTGAGCAATGTTGCCATGTCCGGGTGGATCATGCCCGCACCCTTGGCTATCCCGCCTATTGTATAATGCCCGCTGCCATCCATAACTCTGACAGCGATCTCCTTGGGACGGGTATCCGTCGTCATGATAGCCCTGGCCAGTTTATGGCCGCCATCTTTCAGTAACTCGATTTTACCGATACCCACCTTTATTCTGTCCATTGGCAGCACGGTGCCGATTACACCGGTGCTGGCAACCATGACACGGTCGGTCCTGACACCCAGCTTCTTCGCAGCAGCAGCAGCCATATCGGCGGCATCGCGCAACCCTTTCTCACCCGTGCAGGCGTTGGCGCAGCCTGAATTGACCACTATGGCACACACCCTGCCCTTCCCGTTATTTTTGGCGCTGATAAGAATAGGCGCCGCCTTGACCTTGTTTTTAGTGAAAACCGCTGCGGAAACGGCAGGCGACTCGGAGCAAAGTATGCCCAGGTCCAGCCGCCCCTTGTATTTAACCGCAGCCTCCACAGCACCTGCCAGGAAGCCCTGCGGTGATGTTACCGTGCCCTGCTTTAGCTCTTCTATTTTCTCTTTCATGGGGTTAAGACTATAGCACTTTTCGGCAGATACTGCCATTCAACCGGGCAGATAATAAGACGTCCAGCTTATTCCTGCTGTAAATCGTTTTTAGCTTTTTTCTTCAGCTCATATAACTTGTTAATAGCCTCCATAGGCGACATGGAATCGATATCCAGAGACCTTATCTCACTCTCAATTTCAGATTCCTTTCCGAAGATCGAAAGCTGCAGCTGCTGCCGGCCTGAATCACTCTCACCTCCACCATCCTTCCTGGAAGAGTGTTCCAGTTCGAGATTTTGCAGAATCTCGCCTGCCCGGCGGATGACGGCTTTGGGCAGACCCGCCAGCTGCGCCACATGTATCCCGTAGCTGCGGTCCGCCCCTCCGGGCACGACTTTGCGCAGGAATATCACCTTCCCCTCCTCCTCCGTCACGGCCATGTTATAGTTTTTTACCCGCGGCAGGCTGGCAGCAAGCGCGACCAGTTCGTGGTAATGAGTAGCAAAGAGTGTCCTGGCTCTGAGTCTGGCATTATTATGAATGTACTCGATGGTTGCCCAGGCAATGGAAAGCCCGTCATAGGTGCTGGTGCCTCTCCCGACCTCATCAAGGATCAGCAAAGACCTGGCCGTAGCGTTATTAAGTATATTGGCCACCTCTATCATCTCGACCATAAAAGTGGATTGCCCGGCGGCGATATCCTCCTGGGCGCCGATGCGCGTGAATATACGGTCGACTATACCGATGACAGCTTCATCAGCCGGCACGTAGCTCCCGGCCTGGGCCAGCAGGACGATCAGCGCCACCTGCTTGAGATAAGTAGACTTGCCCGCCATGTTGGGACCCGTCAACACGATCAACTGGTTGTCTTGATTGGAAAGCGACGTATCGTTTGGAATAAAAGCACCGCTGCCCAACGCCCTCTCCACAACCGGGTGCCTGCCACCCCTGATCTTAATAGTCTCACCATCATTCAACTCCGGCTTGACGTAATTATAGCGTACCGCCAGTTCTGCAAGGCTGGAGTAAACATCCACCCTCGCCAGTGCACTGCCAGATTCCGATATGGTCTCACCGCGGTCGGCGACCTGGCGGCACACCTGCGCAAAAATGGCCTTCTCCAGGTCGATCATCCTCTCCTGGGCATTGAGGATGAGAGATTCATATTCCTTAAGCTGCGGGGTGTAGAAACGTTCGCAGTTGGCCAGAGTTTGCTTGCGGATATAGTCGGCGGGCACGGCCGCCAGGTTAGAAGTCGACACCTCAATGTAATAGCCGAAAACCCGATTGTAGCCCAGCTTGAGGGACTTTATGCCCGTACGCTCCCTCTCCTGCTTTTCCAGCCCGGCCAGATACTGGCGCGCATCCGAGGACAGAGCCCTGATCTTGTCCAGGTCTTCCGAAAAACCTTTCCTGATCACCCCTCCATGTTCGAAGTTAGATGCCGGGTGGTCCGCGATAGCGGCAGAGACCAGCGCGACCACGTCCGGGCAGGGCTTAAGGCCTTCCCCGAGTTGGGACGGCAGGCTATTTTCAGACAGGGAATTATGGATAGCACCCAATTTCTCCAGTCCCTGCTTGAGAGCTACCAACTCCCGCGGCAGGGCATTGCCGCTGCGTACCCGGTTAATAATGCGCTCCACGTCCGGCATGTCGGTCAGCAGCGAAATGATTGTGCCGCGCAGAAGGGTGTTTTTAAAGAACCATTCAACAGCTTGCTGGCGCCGAATCAAAGAATCAATTGCAAGCAGGGGCTGCCCGATGAACTTCTTCAGCAGGCGGCCGCCCATGGATGTCCTGGTCATATCTATAACGGACAGCAGCGATCCCTGTGCCACCCCCCAGCGCAGGCTGCTGTACAGCTCCAAATTACGTATAGTATGCATATCAAGCGTCATAAAGGACTCTGTGGTATAGGTCGAAAGCGAGTTGAGCAGTCCAAGAGCCGCCTTCTGGTTCTCACGCAAATAGGCAACGACGGCGCCCGCAGCCCCCACTGCCAGAGAAAGGTGTTCACATCCGTAACCCTCCAGGGACGATGCGGAGAAAAGCTCCAGCAGCGCCTGCCGGGCTGTCTCCCTCTCAAAGAAATAGCTTTCTATCCCGGTAATATTACGGCAAGCATTTATCTCAACGTACTCTGATGACCCGGGCACGATTATCTCGGCCGGGTTCAGCCTGGCTATCTCATCGGCAGCCCGGTCCCGAGGCAGCTGTGTAACAGCGAACTCCCCCGTGGTGATATCTGCCAAAGCTATGCCTGCCTGCCCTTTATCAATCAGCAGACCGACCAGATAGTTGTTGCTTTTCTCCGCGAGCAATCCAGGCTCAATCAGGGTGCCGGGTGTGACAACCCGTATCACGTCCCGCTCAACCAGGCCTTTGCCCGGAGGTGTCAACTGCTCGCAGATAGCCACCTTGTAGCCACGGCTTATCAGCCGCGCCAGGTAATTCTCCAGTGCATGGTAGGGTATACCGGCCAGCGGTATCTTCACCCCCTTGCCCATCTCCCTCGAGGTCAGCACGATATCAAGTTCACGCGATGTTATCCTGGCATCCTCGTCAAAGGTTTCATAGAAATCTCCCAGTCGGAAAAAGACAATTGCGCCGGGGTATTTCTGCTTGATGTGCAGATATTGCTTCCTCAACGGTGTGAGCGATATCTCTTTGGCCGTCATTTCGCCACCCGCCATATGTAGCTAAAGGACGCCGACTGGCCCGGCTCTATCATCAATGGCAACAGTATCACCACACAACTACACTGGTAGATTTTCTCCAGGCCCCCTTCAGAGTTTGACACGCTCTCAACCGGGTAATGCCAGATGGTCAACGGCCGGTCAAGTTCCAATTCAAGCTCGATACCCAGTTGGCGGTTGCCCATGGTAAGCCGTGTGATTTCCGTTATCTCACCGCTGGAGTCAAGGCGCAGGTCTGCGATATCCCTGCCCTCGATGTGATAATAGGCGGCCTCGTTATGTCCTCCTCCCAACAGATTGATATTCCACTCTCCGGCCAGAAGCGTGTTTATCGCAGCGCTGCCTGGATTTAGGAATCTGTAATTGATATAGAGGCTGCCGTCATTGCTCGCCAGCGCGACCCTTTTTTCCAGGCTGATGCCGCATGGACCGTGAGGTAGCTGCAATGTACCCTCCCTCTCAAGGTAAACCTGCATGGCATCGATCCCCGGGACGACCCGGCAATTGTAAGGACGTCCGGCGAAGTCTCCTCGGTCATCAAATACGTATCTGCGGTAGTCTTCCAGCGTCACGCGGCCGTCTAAAAAACGTTCGATCAGGCTGGATCGTGGTATTGCATCATAGATCAACCAGTCCGCAATGTCGCTATCCTTGATCCTCACGCCATCATGTATGCTGTGAACCCCGCAGCCACCATCCGAATTCCGCCGTTGCTCCTCAATACCGGCGATCTCCATGTGATAGACCTCCGGTTTGCGTGATACGGTGCTCAATACATTGCAGGCATGGCCGCGCAGGTCCCATTCGAATATGCTGCCGCCTTCTGCGGGGCTGAAGTACAGGTTGAGGTCGCTGCCTTCAATTAATATCTCATCATTGCCATCGCCGTCGAAATCAACCTGCTGCCAGCGGTATCCTGCACCGGCGTCCGGCAGAAGCGCGTCGGCGCAGTTTTCGGCCCTGATCAGGTTGGCGAAGGTTGTTGCCCGTATATCAGGCAGGTAAATTCCGCCAAACACACCGTGCCAGTATGGACAGTTGCATTGAGCCTTCCAGAGATAATCAATCCCGCAATCAGCTTCATTTGCCGCGCGCGCCAGGTGGACGCGCGCGCTGACGGCGAGCATCTTTTTCTGCATACGGTTTATCTCAGGGTACTTGACCAGGAAATTACGCCAGTAGCCGCTGAAGACATGGTTCAGCACACCCGCAAATTGATCCTCCCCGGCGCGATGCTTCAATTCCGTGTAATGCTGAGACAGGTCCGCCGGCAAAGACCATTCCAGCATCTCGTCATAGGATGCGCAGGGCAGGTATACACGGCCTGCCGGTCCATGACTTTCCGCATAGTCTCCCAGACTGATAGTAGTCAGCCACTCGCCATTCGCTTCGATAGACGTAAAGAAATCCTCGATCCAACCCGCTTCCCAGCACAGTTCACAGGTCTGCGGCCAGACGCCGAATTTCTCGCCGTCGTCGCCCAGCACTGCTATCTTTTCCCCACTCTCCGATGCATTTGCCCTCAAATAGGCGATGACATCTTCCACTTTATGCCAGGGTATGGCATAGCGCAGGTACTTGCTGATGGGAAAGATATTGATATACCTTCCCTGCTCCTCGGTTTTGAAATAGCCGAAGAGGTCGCGTTCATTCAGGCCAACCATCTTAAACGCCGTATCGTCCACCAGTGTCCAGTTGATGCCGGCATCGGCAAGTATCCTGGGCAGAGAAGGCTCCCAGACGCGTTCGGCCAACCATAGGCCGCGGGGGCGGCGTCCGAATTGTTGCCATATATATTCGCTCATCCTGCCGACCTGACCGGATTTATCGGCGTCCGGTATCATGGGCAACACCGGCTCGTAGTAGCCCCCTCCCATTATCTCCACCTGCTCGCGGGAGATCAGCCTGGCCAGCAACTTGAAGAATTCAGGGTGTCCGGCCGATATCCAGTCGAGCAGGCAGCCGCTGTAATGCAGCGATACGCTGATAGAGGGATGCCTCCCCAGTGCCTCGAGCATGGGTAAGTAGCCCTGCCGGTAAGCATCTTCAAAAACCCACGGAAAATTGCCGAGAGGCTGGTGGTTGTGAATGGCCAATCCCAGAAATATCCGCTTCAAATATGCACCTTTATGCTCAGGCTTTATGCAGCTTGTCGAGAGCTACTTTAAGCACAACCTTGTCGCCGACCTTGTCTACATCGCCTGTCGATAAGGTTCTGGCGCGCATGAACCCGGTTGTTATAATAATGCCCGTCACATTCCATTTAACAGGGTCTATCTCGACGTCCTTCACGTGCCCCATGACGCGTGCGCCGACATCGATAACCTCTTTTCCAATAAGCTCTCGGGACCTCATAGCTTCAATCCTCCGTCAGTTGCAACAGACTATTGAATCTGCAACTAATCCATGAAAAGATAATCCGTGATCCGGTCAAAGACGTGCCTGGCCGCTATCACGTAGTAATAATTCTCCTTTTTTTCCTCCTGGCTGCAACCGCTGAGAGATATGGCCTTAAAGGAGTTTAACAGCACTTCCCGCTGCAATGCCAGGCCTTTGTCTATCATATTGATATCCCACATGGGCTTCCTGCTGGCCCACCAGAACTGGCAGCTATGCAGGGCACGGTCAAGTGAGTTCCTGGCTATATTGGCATAGTCCAGGCTGGCGGGATTGTCCGCAACTTCAATAGCCCTATGCGCGATCCTGATGGCCAGGCCCAGGTGTTCCCACTGCATGCTGTGCATCGGGTTGTTCTTATCCTGCCACAGAGGGTAATAGTTGCCAGACTGGATATCCGCCGCCGAGGTGCTCCACGATGAAGGCCTGGGACTGATCTTCTGCCCTGCGGGGAAGATCTCCAGCAACTGGCTGATTGTGACGATGCTGATCTCACCGGCGTCCTGTGACTTCTCGTATTCGAAAAGTCTGCGGTGCTGGTCAGCCAGCGGCTTCTGCTCGAGCATCACGGCTTGATTATTTTCAGCCGGCACCAGCGTCTCGTAAACCTCCGAGAGGAAGAGTTTGTCCCAGTGCTGTATGTGGTGGCCGAATGTCTCGGCATCCATGGCCGTTATCACATATATATCCCCTTCGCCCTGGCGTAGCTGTTTTAAATGCTCTATGAACCCCCTGCCGTCCACATCTTTAAAGCTGATCTTGTTGCTGAGTATATCATCGCGAAAAAGCACCGCCAGCGATCGGCCGGTGTAATCTATGCTGTGGATGACATCCATGGGCCAATCTACCGGGCAGGCAATGCCACTGACTATGATCCAATCATGGCGCGATGCGCTGACAGGCCCGGTGATCTCACTGGAGTAGCACATCTCGGGTGGGAAAAAGCCCCTGGGCTGGTAGGCTTCGCCCAGATACTGCCGGTTTGTACTATGGTTGAGCATGATCTGCCTGGCTACTTCATCAGCAGGTATAAGGGGCAGGATCGGATGGTATTTTCCCGAGCCGGTGAACTCGATCTGCCCCCGCTCGGCCAGCTTGCGCATCCCGCTCAGCACATCGCTATAGCCGTACTGGCCGAGCATCTCGCTGAGCACACCGTTGATATTGAAAGTAGCCCTGGCGCGGGGGTATTCGTCAAATACTTCCAGGACCGGGCGATATGACTCGTTGGCCACCTTCATCAATATCTCGGGCACCTGCGTCGGCGGCTGGTAGAAATGAAATAGGGGCGCCCAGTAAATCATATATTAGACCTCAGCCTATCGCGCGCATATAGAGCGGCGCCTGTAAGTTCTGCATCCATGCCCAGCCGGGACCTGACCAGATGCACCGTACTCACAGGCAGATTAAAGGCGTTCTCCTTCATCGATTTTCTGGCAGGTTGTAACAGCATTCCTCCCATTTTAGATACTCCGCCGCCGATTATTATCATCTGCGGATTCATCAGGTTTACAAGATTGGCCAATCCTATACCGAGATAGCCCGCTGACTCATCGATTACAGATAGAGCCAGCGCATCCCCCTTGCGGGCCGCTGCCGCAACTAGCTCCGCAGTTACATCGCCGACTTTATTATCAGCCAGCCCGGCCATAATACTCTCCTCGCCTCTCCGCAATCGCTTCTGTGCAAGCCTGGCAATTGCCGTACCTGAGGCCATGGCTTCAAGGCATCCCCTCTTTCCGCATTTGCACAGCGGTCCGCCGATCTTGATGATCATATGCCCTATCTCGGCAGCAGTGCCATCGGTACCATTATACAGCTCGCCATTGATAATCATGCCTCCACCGATGCCGGTGCTGACGGTTATATATATCAGGTTATCCAGCCCGCGTCCGGCGCCCAGTCTGTGTTCGGCCAGCGCAGCTGCGTTGGCATCGTTCAGTAAGAAAACAGTCGTGCCCAGCGAATCTGCCAATTTGTCTCTAAGAGGTATATTGTGCCAGCGCGGCAGGTTGGGCGAATCGGCGACCAGTCCCCTGTTGATATCGATCGCCCCCGCAGCCGCCATACCGATACCGCCTATCTGACTCCTCACCATCCCCGCCTTCTCAATAGCCTTGTCGATAGCCCCTATGAGACGCTTAATCACCCTGTTGGGTCCCTCACTGCCAAGCGTCAGGCTGTATACCCTGGACAGCATGGTGCCCTCTCCATCGAAAACAGCGGCGATAATTTTAGTGCCGCCTATGTCCACACCGACAACAGGCTGTTCAGAGCGGGCCATTATCATTCATCTCCAGCGCCTTAGTGTAGAGGGACTGATAACGTTGGGCCGGACCCTGCCAGCTGAAATCCAGTCCCATTACATGCCTTACAGTCCGCTGCCAGGCGGCCTTATTAGCGAAAGCTTCCGCCGCCTTCTTGAGTGTGAAAGCCAGCGCTTTGGCGGAGTACTCCGAGAATACAAAGCCCGTTCCCTGCTTGAGATCACTGCTGAGGTTGCGCACAGTGTCTGCCAGCCCCCCGGTATTCCGCACCACCGGCAGCGTACCGTAACGCATGGCGATCATCTGTCCCAACCCGCACGGCTCCCAGAGTGAGGGCATGAGAAACAGGTCGGACCCCGCATAAATGAGATGCGCCTTAGCATTGTCGTAGGTAATATAAGCCCTGATATTATCCGTGTACTTTGCTTCAAGCTGCAGCAACAACTCCTCGTAATACTCCTTGCCACGCCCCAGGAAGATGAATTGCGCCCCTGTAGATTTTATTACTTCGGGGAGTGCGTTGATGATAATGTCCATGCCTTTTTGCTCATCCAGCCGCGAGACCATCCCAACCAGCGGAACCCCGGCCCGCACTTTCCAGCCCGCTATCTCATGCAACTTGTTCCTGTTGACTGCTTTACCGGCGGCGTCTGTACTATCGAAATTGGCCGCGATCAAATTGTCGTTGCACGGATCGTATTCATCATATCCTACACCGTTGATAATGCCGAATAGGCTGTCCCTGCGAAACCCGGTGAATGCCTGCATTCCACAACCGTATTCCGCGGTCAGTATCTCGCGCGCAAAATTCTCGCTGACCGCGTTGATTACATGAGACCAGAGTAAACCCTGCACCATGAGATTCCAGGGTAAACCTGTCAGTCCGGCGACATGGCCATGCCAGTACTGCCCCATACCGGATTTTTGTAGAGTACGGTCGTCGAAATGACCCTGGTATTTCATATTATGGATGGTGAAAACCGTACGGCAATGGGAATTGCCTGTCCTCAGCAGCAGGGGTAACAACGCCGTATGCCAGTCGTGGCAATGGACTATCTCGGGCATCCAACCCAGGTAAGTCAGCAACTGGCTGACGCAGTCGCAGAACACCCAGAACCTTTCAACTTCGTCACTGCCGTATACCGCGTCACACCTGGTAAATATATCAGAGGACAGCAGGTAAACCGGTACTCCGTTCAGGACGATCTGCTCCAGCTTGACCTTCCTGTATTCCTGGAGGGAGAAAACGGTCAGATCACGTACAACAAGCTCAGTTTCATAGGTGGAGTAATCAACGAATCCGTATTTAGGCACAATCACGCGGACCTGGTGCCCCAGCTTTATTAGCTCCTCCGGCAAAGACCTGACGACATCCGCCAGACCCCCCACCTTGGTCAAAGGGGCAATCTCAGCGGCCGCAAAGAGTATTTTTATCATATATTGTTCTACGGGAACCTATTTCACTGCCGTTTTGAATTGCCCGGGATCAATTAAACCTGGTATTTGCGACGGCTTTTGCCTTTAATTGTTTCGCCGCTCTCCACTGTTGCGGAAGGGAAATCGGTGGCCTCCACCCAGGGCTCGATCTTGCAATTTCTGCCGATTATTATGTCGGCAGGTATCCTGGTGCCCTTGCCGACCAGAGTAATGCCTGAATCCAGGTGTTCGGGCTCCTCTTTGTTGGCAGTGAGATCATCCCCCGCGCCTAAATGGCACCCGCGGCTGATCCAAACCTGTTTGTCGATAATGCTCTTTTCTATAATGGCACCGCGCCCGATTGTGGTATCCTCAAAGATAATGGAGTTTTTGACTACCGCCTCCTCCTCGATAAAAACCCGGGGGGAGATGACGGATTCAATAACCGTACCGTTTATGATTGCCCCGTTACATATCAATGCCCTGCTCACCTGCGCATACGGCCCCAGCTTCACGGGCGGGTATCCCTGCGTAATGGTCCTCACCTCATTCTCAGGGTTGTAAAGGTTCAGTTCAGGAAGATCCACGATCAAATCCATATTAGCCTGCCAGTAAGCTTCCACAGTTCCCACATCACGCCAGTAACCGCGGAAGCGAAAACCGTAGACTTCGTATTTGCTTATCAGGTTGGGCAAAACATCATGTCCGAAATCGTATCCTTCCTGCTTGCCCGCTATCTCCTCTAACGCATCGACCAGCACCTTTTTATTAAAGATATAGATGCCCATGGAGGCCAGCCTGCTCTTGGCTGTTTTGGGCTTTTCCTCAAAGTTCACAATCCGTTCATTGTGATCAAGTGTAATGATGCCGAACCTTGATGTATCTTCCGGGGGAATCTCGTAAACAGCTACAGTCACATCGGCATGCCGGTTGCGGTGAGAGGCCAGCATCTGGTCGTAACGCATGCTGTAAATGTGGTCAGCTGATAATACGAGGATCTCGTCGACCCGCTGGTCCACTATATAGTAGAGGTTCTGGTAAACGGCGTCGGCAGTGCCCTTGTACCATGTGCGTTGAGAGCGGCTGAGAAAAGGCTGAAGCAGTACGGCCCCTCCCATCTCACGGTCCATATCCCAGGGCCTGCCCACCCCCACATGCCTTGCCAGCGACCTCGGGTTGAACTGCGTCAATACGGCTACGTTATAAATACCCGAGTTGGCGCAGTTGCTCAGCGTGAAATCGATGATGCGATATTTCCCACCGAAAGGTACGGCCGGCTTGGCACGTTCATCGGCAAGAACGCTCAAACGTTCACTGGCGCCACCAGCCAGGATAATGGCTAAAACCCTGCGCATATCCGATATCGCCACCATACTTCAACACAATTTTAACCAAATACCGGACAATTGTCGATAGCTACGAATCATCACCTGCCCCCGCGCTGGCAGGATTTATCGCAGTACGAGCTTCACCGGGCGCCGCTATTCTCGGTATCTGCACCGGCGCATGGACCATATGCTTTATCTTTGCCGTAGCCGCACTTATATTCGTTCCATGGGATATTAAAAATCTCCGCGGTGAACTGCGGTCCAGAGTATCAGCATAATGTCTGGAGATATTTTCATGATGCAAAGAACGGGCAATGAATCACAGCGTACACACGCAAACATCAGGAAGATATCTGTATATACTATTTACACAGCTCGATTACCAGAAGGTCAAGCGCCAGGTCATCTTCGTATTTTCCCGTCTTAATAGCCACATCGGTATCCAGAAGCGCGTGAAATGCTTTGCGCAGCCTGGGTACAGTGAATGTCCTGGCCTGCCGCAGTGTTTTCTCCAGTGGGTACCTGGGATGAAGCCCCAGTTTTTCCCGGATCTCCTGCTGGGTTCCGTGGCTCAACTCTTTGACCCTCAGGATGATTGCAAGCTGTCGCTCGATCATGGTTAATATCTGCTGCGGGGCTGTTCCATATTGGAGCATGCGGTGCAGCATTAGTTGCGCATCCTTTATCCTGCCCTCAATCACTGCATCTACCAGCACGAAGATACTTTCCTCACGCGCAAAGCTGGATATCTCCCTGACATCGCTGTCGCTTATCTCACGTCCCTCACAGTAGGTTATCAGCTTGCTGAGCTCACCGGTAAGCGACCACAAATCGCCCCCTATGTAGTCGGCCAGCAGAGATACGGCGCCTGACGAGATCTTGCCCCCGTTTTTGACTGTGTAATCTTTGATCCAGGCTGACAGCTCCCTGCCCTTTATCTCGTTCAACTGGAAAACCCGGTCAGCCGCAGGGGCTAATGACTTAAAAAGCTGGTTGACAGCTTTTGGATCAAGGTCTGCATCGAAAAGTACCAGCACCGTGGTCTGCGGCATCGTTTTGATGTATTGGGATATGTTCTGCCATTCTTTGAGTGGCTGGCTGGACTCCTCCCCACCACCATTAGATCTCGACTGCCTGTCGCCGGGCTGGAAACGCCTGAGTAACCCTTCCACAATCACCAGCCTGCTGGAAGCCATAAATGGTACTACGCTGCATACATCGGTCAGAGTCCTGTCGATCAGCTTGCGTCCATCCAGTACTGTAGTATTAACCGACACCATGTCCGGGCTGCCCAGGCCTGCTTTTATCTCGTTCAACGCCTGGTGACAGCGGTAACTGTCATCACCACATATTATGTAAAACATTTCCCTCCGCTTACGCTATAGTTCAACCAGATCTGCTTGCCATATCAATTAATAATTGTATAATAATGTACAAAAATACAGTACCGGTGATCATGGAAATGCGGAGGTAATATGCTGGTTAAGAAATTGCTGGGAAAGGAAGTCATCGGTTCACGAGGAGATAAAATAGGCAAAATGGGCGATCTGGATATCGACATCGTATCAGGAACCGTTAAATATGCGGTAATTAACGCTGGTTTAAACACGAAATACAAGATCAAACTGGATGATATCGTAACCGTGGGAGATTCGGTTATACTCAGGTTGTCCGGCTCTGACCTGAAACAAGCTAAAAAGAAGTAGCGGCCAAAATCATACAGCGTCCCATATCAGCGGCGGATTAGCTCCCGATCCGTCGGAGCATTATCATTTATTAGACACTTGATTTTGAACGTCTGAAAATATATACTTTTCAGGCGATTTCACAAAAGCGGTATACATCATTTTCGGGTTTGTATCGTATTGCGGTTTTATACCCGGAGGAAACTATGACTTTTAATCCTTTCAATGAGCAGGAGGAAGATATCGAGACATCTATGGATCTCGAAATGATACGCGACAACCTGATGGCCGAGCTTAAATCTATAAACGAGTATGAAGCACAGGTTGAGATGATCGACAATGAAGATGCCGCGGACACTATCGAGCAAATACTCGAAGATAAAAAGGGTCATGTAGCCAGGCTTATAAAGTTACTCAGGTTGCTTGACCCCGTCCAGGCTGAAAAATTGAATAACGAGTTAAGGTAGAAGAAAAATGGCACATAAACCAAAGCTTAAGGCGGCAAAAAAGAACCGCGGCAAGACCAAGAGCAGCAAGCGTAACATAGTAAAAAAGATCACCACGTAGGTTTTGGTGGAGACTCCGGCTTGAAGGTATTGGTTATCGGCAACGGGGCACGCGAGCATACCCTCGTATGGAAAATTGCCCGGAGCCCCCGCGTCGACGGCATATATGCCGTGCCGGGAAATGCCGGCACCGGCACTTTGGCCCGCAACCTGGACATACCCTTGAACGATATCCCCTCGATAATCAAAAAGGCCGGGGAGCTTGGAATCGAATTGGCCGTTGTGGGACCTGAAGCTCCCCTGGCAGCGGGGATCGCAGATCTTTTCAGCCAGGCCGGTATCAGGGTTTTCGGCCCGTCCATGGCGGCCGCCCGCCTTGAGTCAAGCAAAGCTTTCGCCCGCGATGTAATGCAAAGAAACAAAATTCCCTGCGCCGCCGGCAGGACCTTTACCAGCTATAGTGATGCTAAAAGCTATATCGAAAGCCAGGATCCTCCCATCGTTGTCAAGGCTGACGGATTGGCAGCGGGCAAGGGAGTAACCGTGGCAAAGACCGCAGAGGAAGCGCTCGGTGCGCTCCGTCTAATAATGAAAGACAGGGCTTTCGGGACGGCCGGCGACAGGGTGGTCATCGAGGAATGCCTGCTCGGCAAGGAGGTGAGCCTCCTGGCCTTTACCGACGGGAAAAGAGTGGTACCCATGGTGCCGGCCTGCGACTACAAGAGGGTCTTCGACGACGACCAGGGCCCCAATACAGGCGGTATGGGCAGCTATAGTCCACCCGGCTTCTTCGACCAGGAGATGACCAACCATGTGCTGGAAAAAATTATTAGGCCCGTCATTGCTGCCATGGCTAAAGAGGGTGCCCCGTATAAGGGCGTGCTTTATGCAGGGCTGATCATCACGCAGCAGGGTCCGAAAGTGCTGGAGTTTAATGCCCGTTTTGGCGATCCTGAAACACAGGTGATACTGCCCAGGCTGGAGTCCGACCTGGTAGAGATCATGGTGTCCGTAATTGAGGGTAATCTCAACCGTGTGAAGATCGAATGGAGCAGCAATGCTTGCGTGGGCGTGGTCATGTCGTCGGGCGGATACCCGGGCGGTTACCGCACGGGCTTCCCCATTACTATTTCCAACAGGCTGGAAAGGGATGTCAATATATTTTACGCTGGTGCCGGTAAGCGCGAGGACGGCAATATCGTCACCAGCGGGGGCCGGGTGCTAACGGTTACAGCCTCAGGCAGTACCCTGAAAGAGGCGAGGGAGAAGGTATACCGCAACATGCCAAATATCGATTTTGAGGGCTGCCACTTCCGCAGGGATATTGCAGCACGGGAGGTGAATTGATGTCGCTGGTTGGCATTGTAATAGGGAGCAAAACTGA
>Ga0268281_1001114_pt1 | contig 16608 bp, 11 predicted proteins | sample saktaG_10_FD_190134 | JGI IMG/M metagenome (GOLD analysis project Ga0268281, IMG submission 190134) | Saline water microbial communities from Sakinaw Lake, British Columbia, Canada - sak_2011_5_24_50m | ecosystem: Environmental > Aquatic > Non-marine Saline and Alkaline > Saline ... | reverse complement strand
CCAGAATAATCCTGACCACTGTCAGCGCAACCGTGAAGAGGACGATTATAAGCACATCCATGGCAACTGTAACCCCGAGTACGGTTTCCGTAAATGGACCGGAAGCGCGAGATTCACTGATAATCGCAATAGCGGATGAGGGGGACCGTGCCACGGCAACAACACCAACCAGAACGGCAAATGCCATGATCTGAACTGATGAGAGGTTTCGTATAAAACTAAAATGGCTACCCATAAATACAAAAAACATAAACACAAACCCGAAAACCACCAGAGTAAGAAACAAAATGTTGAGAATGATGCTTTTACGGCGTTTCTTAAGAGATTGCAGATGCAATGCGCCGCCGGCAGTCAGCGCAATAAAACTTAAGGCAACATCATTGATAAATCCGAAGCTGGCAATCATATCATCCGTAAGAAAGCCGCTCACATAGGGACCCACAATAATTCCGACAATGATATAACCGCTGATAAGGGGAAGTCGGGCTATTTTAAGAATCTGCGCGCTCATGTACGCCGCCAGCAGCACAAAACCGAATGAAAAGTTTATCATACCCGCTTTCTGCCAGCTCGATTCTATATCCAGGTGTCTGAGCCATAGTGCAAAAAGGGTAACGACAAGAAGTGTCAGGATATACGTTATCACGTTTCGTTTGCGCTGATAAAGGTCAACCATTATTTATCCTCTTTCAACAACCGCACAAGCAGATATGGACTCAGGAATTCATTGTAAATAATCGCCAGCAGTGCCAGGCTGATTACACTGGTGGAAACATCACAGGAAATACCCTGCTGAAAATCAAACAGTATGGCCAGAGAAAGTCCACCCTGGTCAAGAAGACCGAACCCCAAATGGGGCGGATAATCGTTCATTTCAGGACTTAAACGTGTGACTATAACCCCTCCTAAAAACTTCCCCACGAATCGGCAGAAACAGTAAGCTGCCGCCAGAACAACTAACCACATGGAATCTAACTTCCAGTAGGCACCTATAAAAACCAGCAAAAGCAGATAAACGGGTTTTTCAACACCGACCAGGATTTTGAAAAGACGCTCTTTCTGCCGGCAAAGATTCACAAGACAAAACCCGACGAAAAAATTGGCCACAAGCGGTGAAAAGTGCAGTATCGAAGCAACGCCACTCGTAAGTACGGCCATAGCGATAACCAACAGGGCCAGTTCGCTCTCATCACGATGACTTGACATGAAAACAATATACAGAAAAACAAGCCCGGCGCTTATGATGAGGATAAACACCGTTCCCAGAGCCAGATCCCCGACCCATGAAAACCCCGTAATTGACGATTTACGAAAAAAAAATACCATGCCAAAAATCAACAGGGCGCTCAACCCGTCAATACTGGAAACATATCTCAAAAGGCCTGTGGTTTTTCGATGCTGATCAATAAAATCCGGCGCCAGGAGGGCCAGCCCCGTTTGGGCCGTGCAGGCAGCAGCCGCTGAAAGGGTAAGTGATAACACGATATGCTTGACTTCCGGTATCTCGAAAAACAGTGGTAACGTATAATACACACTGAAAAAGACCAATACGAATGTCAGGAGACTTTCCAGGATAGCTGCTTTGAAAAAATCGAGAGGAAATCGCTGAAGCTTGGCAATTTCAAACTGAAAACCGAAGAGCAGGCCGATCCAGCCTAACAAGAGGGCTCCTATGGGTTCCAAACCTCTGAGTGTTTCCGTATTCAGAAGATTCAAGAATTGGGCCCCCAGCAGAAGCCCGAGAAAAAGAAATTCCGTCCCCGTAAGATAAAACTCACGCGCAAAAAGTGGGAGTTTGAAGCTCCGAAAGGTTAGATGGTAGCCGCTGAAGGTGAGGAAAACAATGATAAGCAATGCAAAAACGATCTTCATGAATTCTGTTTAACGCTTTACCATTCAGAAATCCAGTCCATTTTTCGGGGACCCTGGGGAGGGCTAACGCATCTTTCTGCAGTAATTTGAGACACGGCTCACCGCCTCCAGAGCATCCGCGATATCGTCAAAGACGGGGATGCATCTATCCAGAAATGCCTTCCTCACCTCGCGCATAACCTCCTCTATATCCATGGATTCGATTTCCTGTTTTATATTCGGGAAGACCATTATGACCGGCTTACCGGTGATATCCACAACCTCTTTCACGCCGTCCGCCAATTCATTGCAGGGCACCACATCCCTGAGGGAATCCGCTCCGAGCCCCCTGGCAAAGGCCTTGTAATGGTAGAGCAGTTGTATCATTATCTGAAGATCAATCTTCTCATCACCCGCCGCCAAGAGCAATGTTTCTTTCAGTATCCGCGCTGGGACAAAAGGGTTTGCCACATCTATGGGATTGCCCGCGCTGGATCCAGGCCTGGGCAGTATAGAAATAATCCTGTCTTCTATTTCCTTTTTCAGCCGGGGAATCTCCAGACCAAGAGGTTCGGCGATATCACACGCGTTCACTCCCAGAGCCCCTCCTCCCCCCACAACTGAAATTCCTTTGTATATCCTCTGCGGGAGTAGGGAAAAAGCCAGACTGGTTCGCGCCATCTCCATGATGTCTCCCACTTGAACCGCATTACACTGGCGAAGCGCCGATCTCCATATCACACCGCTTCCCCCCATGGATGCTGTGTGACTCGCAATCGCCCTCCCCCCTGAATTCGACAGACCTCCCTTATAAACTATTACCGGCTTGCGTTCGGCCACGCTCCGAAGGACGGCAAAAAAATCCCGCCCATTCTCAACACCCTCAATATACATGGCTATCACTCCGGTATCGGAATCATCGCGCAGATATTCCAGAAGCTCGCACTCTCTCAGGTCAGCCCCGTTTCCAAAACTTACAACCTTGCTAAATTTTACTCCCATCCATTTTCCAATGTGAGCGAAATCTATCGACATCCCCCCGCTCTGTGACAGGAAGGCCACCGGACCACGCTCTCTGGAAAGATCGGGTCCCGGAACAAGTGTAAGCCCGCTTTCAGGACAATATACCCCGAAGCAGTTCGGCCCGATAACCCTGATCCCCTTTCGGGCTATTTGTTTTATCTCTTTCTCCAGGGCAATCCCTTCCGGCGTTTCCATCTCACTGAAACCGGCAGACAGAATCTCCACGCCGGCCGCGCCCTTTTTTCTGCACGCCTCCAGGGCCTCAGGAACACGCTGCGCGGCGACCGCGATTATGGCAAAATCTACCTCTTCCGGGATTTCGTCCACCGTTTTATATATCTTCAAACCCTCTATTGTACCGCCCTTAGGATTCACAGGGTATATTCTGCCTGCAAATCCCATCGCCACGAGTGAATAGAACATACCCCTTCCGAAGCCAAATCCCGGGTCGGGAGAGACCCCTACTATCGAGACACTTTCAGGGTTGAATATTCTGTCAAAATCACAGGTTCCTGTCATATACTCCTTTTTTTTTAAGAAATCCGGCAAGTTCGCAAATCAAACCCTTAAGCCCCGCGATCGTTTGTATATTGTTCTTTTTACCAGTGTCAAGAAAATAGCATTAAGGAAGATATCTTAATCTTAAATAACCTGCCAGACACCATATATTGTGCCTTGATTTTTGGAAATACATCCCATAGTGTTTTCTCTTTACAAAGGTATGCAACTCTGATAAATTTCCCCCCACTATATGGGAGAAGTGGGATGCCAAAGCAGGCTTCGGGGAATTAACCCCTCTTTAGAACAACTTTGCCGGCATTCGGCAGGGGACTTTGTGGCATGAAACTGAAGAAACTGGAGATACTCGGATTCAAATCTTTCAGGGACAAGACTCCCATCGACCTTTCCCGTGACATTAACGCCATCGTGGGCCCGAACGGTTGCGGGAAAAGCAACATTGTGGACGCCATACGGTGGGTTATGGGCGAACAGCGTGTCACGATGCTCCGCGGGAAGAAGATGGAGGATGTTATATTCAACGGAAGCGACGACGCGCCCGCTGTGGGCATGGCGGAGGTATCCATAACCCTGGAAAGCAATGGGCTCAGGGTACCGGAAAAATACGCCGACTACAGAGAGATTACTGTCTCACGAAAGATATTCCGCGAAGGCGAAGGTGAATATTACATAAACAAGGTACCATGCCGTCTCCTTGACGTGAAGGAATTCTTCATGGATGCGGGCGTTGGCGCGAGAACCTACTCCATAGTGGAACAGGAAAGAATAGCGAGTCTCGTCGAAGCAAAGCCGGAGGAGAGGCGACAGTTCATCGAGGAAGCGGCGGGGATTATGAAATACAAGACAAGAAGGGACTCCGCCTCTCGGAAGATGGAAGCTACAAAGCAGAACGTAACCCGTGTCAATGACATCCTGAGAGAGGTGCTCTCCCAGTTGAATGCCACTTCAAGACAGGCAAAAAAGGCTGAAAGATACAGGGCTTTGAAAAAAGACATAAAGGATTGTCAGCTATCCCTCTCTCTGCAGACTTACGCGGAGATGTCCTTAAAGATAAAGGAACTTGAACGCTTACGCATTCCCCTGAATGAAAAATCTCTTGAGATCCAGACGGAACTGAAGACGCTGGAATCTTCGATAGAGGACATCCGGACGCGGTTCATCGAAAGCGAAGATGTGATAGGGGCTCTCCAGGACACATACTACGGCGTAAAGAACGAGATAAACATAAGGGAACAGAAAATAGAATTTGCCAAAAAGACCATCTCTCAACTGGTGGATAAGAAAGAAAAGAACATTGATGAAATTGAATCTCTCAGAGAACGAAGAGGGGAAACAGAGAAGGAGATAGCCCTCTTGAAAAGACAGACAGCCGAATCGGACGAGACAATCGAGAGCATAAGAGATTCCATCGCCGGTGATCGGGAAGCCACCGACATCCTGAAGGCGGTGGAAGTGGAACTGAGCGAAGAACTGGACAGAGCGAAATCCAAGCATATCGACACGATAACCGAGAACGCCAGGCTGGGCAACCTCCTTTTGTCTCTCACAAAAAACCTCGAAGACCTGAAGAGAAAGGCTGAGAGGGAATGCGGGGAGATAGATGAGAACAATAAAAAGCTCATCGTCTTGAGGAACAACCTGTCCACTGTAGAATCCAACTTGTCGTCGGACATGGAGAGGATCGAGCTCCTCAAGAAAAAGGAGAAAACCACGGGAGAAGATCTCGCTACCGCGAGAAATAATCTCAAGGCGGCAGACGAGCGTATTGCAGCGATCAGGGAAGAAGCGGGGGCAAAGACCTCCCGGCTCACCTCCCTGAAACAGCTTCATGAAAGACATGAATGGTGTAATGAAGGCACACGCCATGTATTAGAGGCGACTCGCGACCACTCACTGGAGGGAAATATCCGTGGACTGATGGCGGATTATATCAAAGTCCCGAAGGAATATGAGGCTGCGGTTGAGGCTGTCCTGGATGACAAACTCCAGTATGTCATTGTCGGAAGCCAGAAAGATGGCATGAAGGCTATTGACTACCTGAAAAATCATTCTTCCGGAAGAGGAACCTTTATGCCATTGGATAATAGCAGAAAATCTTTCCCCTCCCGATCAGACTGTCCCGAAGGAGTCTTCAGGCTTTGCGATCTTGTCAACGCCACAGACGAGGGATTCAGTGATGTTGTCCATCTCATCCTGGAAAACATCCTGCTGGTCCCCGATCTGGACACCGCCACGCGCCTGTGGCGGGATACCGGTTTCACGGGAACTTACGTCACGCCTGAAGGAGACGTAATAAGACCGGACGGAACGCTGACAGGCGGAAGCGAAAACGGCGGGAGCTCTTCGCTGGGCGGCAGGAGAGAAATCACGGAACTGGAGGAACAGGTTAAAGATCTGACGCGTATTTTTGAAGGCAAAAAAGAAGAAAGAGATGAGTTGAACGCCGTTATATCGCGCATGGAAAGTGAAACAACACAGCTGCGGTCGGATATACATGGGTTGGAACTGGAGGTCAACGGCCGGAGAAAAGATGTGGAAAGACTGGAAGGAGAAATCAGGTGGATCGAGCAGCGCATTAATGTGCTTGCCTTCAACAGGGAGAACCTTGAGTCCGAGGAAACAGTTACTGTGGAAAAGACAGCGGATGTCAAGAACGAGATGGCGTCTCTCAAAAGTAAAGTGGAGGCCGGTGACAGACGTATCCTGTCCACACAGGAGAAGTGGAAAGAGGCCAGGAGCGAACTGGAGGGGAACGAAAGAACCCTGACCGAAAAGAAAATCCTCCTGACATCCATAGAAGAAAAAGCAAAATCGGGAGTTGAAACTCTCTTAAGGCTGGAAAGGACAATATCCGAGATAGATACCCGCATAGAATCCATGGTCGGCGACGTTGACGCCTGCGAGACAAAGACGGTGGAAGCCATAGAGAGCATAGAAGATGAAAAAGAAAACCTGAAGGTCCTTTACAGTCGACACATGGAGGCCGGAGAAGATCTTGCCGGAAAAAGAGAGGACCACGGGAGAGAGAACATCATCCACAAACAGAAAGAGCAGGAAATCCAGAAGACTAGAAAGATATCTGAAGGCCTTTCACGGCAGATGAATGAGATGGAAATGGAGGTACGCGAAGCGGTCATCCAGGCCGAAGCGCTGAAAGAAGGTGTGAGTGAAAAATTCAGCGTCGATCTGGATACACTTCTCCCGGGATTTCAGACGATGGACAAATCCGACGCGGAAGAATTGAGGAAAAAACTTGAGACACATAAAAAAAGGCTGGAAGAGTTCGGAGAGGTGAACCTTCTGGCCCTCAGCGAACATGAAGAACTCAAGGAACGTCACGATTTCCTGGCAACCCAGATAAAGGACCTGAATTCCTCGCTGGACACCCTCCAGAAAACCATAACGAGGATTAACCAGATATCCAGAAAGAGGTTTTCGGAAACCTTTGAAGCCGTGAACCACCATTTCAGGAAGGTATTCCCCAGACTTTTCCCGGGAGGCCAGGGATCTCTCCATCTGACCGATGAATCGGATATGCTGGAAACAGGCGTGGATATAGATATACAGATCCCGGGAAAGAGAAAACAAAACCTGTCTCTCCTGTCAGGAGGCGAAAAGGCCCTCGCCGCCGTGGCCTTGATATTCTCTATCCTCATGCACCGTCCGTCGCCCTTTCTGATCCTCGATGAGGCGGACGCGCCCCTTGACGACGCGAACATCTCTCTCTTCAGGGAACTGGTGAAAGATATCTCGGCAAATTCCCAGATCATATTCATAACCCACAACAAAAACACCATGGCGGCCGCCGACAACCTTATCGGAGTAACCATGGAAAAGAATGGGATATCCACCACGGTCTCCGTCAGCATGAATTGACGCTTCCGGAGATCCGCCCCTCCACAGAAATCTTGAGAGACACCACGTACTTGCTATCACCGGAAAAGTCGTTTATAACTGAACCGCATTGAAGCTCCCCGCAACTCGTTACGGGAAATCTTCGACTGTTTAAGGAAAATGTTGATTTTGATTTATATTCGATCGCTAACCCGCCGTAACCATAGGGCTTAGCTATCGCTGTTCAGCTTAAGATAACTTTCAAAAAGCGGAAATACAAAAAAGGATGTAAAAACCCGGGAATGGAAAACAACGACAAAAGTTTTTTCTCAAGACTTCAACAGGGTCTGTCAAAGACAAGAACGGGTTTTATTAGAAACCTGGACGAGATGATCTCCGGAGAAAAGATTATCTCTGAAGATATATTTGAAGATATTGAAGAGATCCTGATAGGGGCTGATCTGGGACCCTCCTTCACCTTTGACCTGATTGAAGAGATGAGATCCATGGCAAAGAGGAATGAACTCGCGAGTCCGGACGCGCTCAGAAAATTGATGAAAGACAACATGATAGACATCCTCAAAAAGTGCGAATCGCCATTGCGAATCCCCGTAGGTGAGACGTATACGATTATGGTGGTCGGTGTGAACGGAACGGGAAAGACCACCACGATAGGAAAGATGGCATCCCGCTTCAAGAGGAACAAAATCCCCCTGCTGCTGGTCGCGGCCGATACATTCAGGGCCGCGGCGATTGAACAGCTCGGAATATGGGCTCAGAGAGTCGATGCCCCGCTTATCAAACAGAAGATGGGAGCGGATCCATCCGCGGTTGTCTTTGACGCGATCCACGCGGCAAAATCGAGGAAGGCCGTCATGCTTATCGACACCGCGGGCAGGCTGCACACAAAGACCAATCTTATGGATGAGCTCAAGAAGATCAAACGCATCATGGGCAGAGAACTGCAGGGCGCTCCGCATGAGACCCTTCTCGTCCTCGACGCGACCACTGGACAGAACGCCGTTTTGCAGGCAAAAATGTTCCACAAGGAGATCGGCATCACCGGGATAGCCCTCACAAAACTGGATGGTACGGCTAAGGGAGGAATCATAATCCGAATAGCCCGGGAGCTGGAGATACCGATCCGATACATAGGCGTCGGCGAAGGTCTGGACGACCTGCGGCGTTTCAAGAGCAAGGAATTTGTAGATGCCCTGTTCGGATAGCGGGCAAATTATGGCAAAAATATTCGCGACAGGTGATATCGATGGCAGTTTATGGCGGCTATCTTACATGAGTAGAAAACTCCCATCAAGAAAGATATACCAGGCATAGACATGAAGATCATCGAATGTATCCCCAATTTCAGCGAGGGAAGAAATCCCGAGATTGTAGAGGCTATTGTTAACGCCGCCGCCCAGGTCGAGGGTGTCAAGGTACTGGATTTCAGTATGGACAGTGATCACAACAGGAGCGTGTTTACATTTATCGGTTCGCCTGAAGCCACATTGCGCGGAGCGATTGCGGCCTGTGACAGGGCTGCCGCTTTGATAGATATGAGAAAACACACTGGCGCTCATCCCCGCATCGGCGCTGTTGATGTGGTCCCCTTTGTTCCTCTGGAGGGATCGGATATGTCAGACGCGGTGGAGACTGCACACGGGTTTGGACATATATTCAGCAGGAAGAACAACGTCCCCGTCTACTTCTATGGAGCGGCTGCGCTGGATCAGCAGAGGAAAAGACTGGCAGACATTCGGAGGGGACAATATGAAGGCCTCAGAGAGAAAATGAGTGATCCGGCATGGGCGCCAGACATCAGTCCCAAGGGATCGGGATTCAACCCGCGTCTAGGCGCAACCGCCGTGGGTGCGAGAAAACCACTCATAGCATTCAACATAAATCTCAATTCGAATAACCTTGAGCTCGCGAGGGATATAGCCGGATCAATACGACACTCAAGCGGTGGCTTCAAACACGTTCAGGCAATAGGGGTATTCCTCAAGAGCAGAAATATCGCCCAGGTATCAATGAATCTTACCGACTATGAGACAACTTCCATCCGCACTGTCTTTGATGCCGTAACGAAAAAGGCGATCAAGCATGGCATTGACATCCTTGAGTCCGAATTGATAGGTCTCATTCCCAGAGGCGCCCTTGAGGGGGTAACAGCAGACTACTTGAAGTTGCTGAACTTTTCTGAAGAACGGATAATAGAGAGTCACTACTGAGCATCAATGAGCCTGTGGAAGAAATTATCCCCTTAATATCGTTGACTCTCTTTTTAAATAATGTTAGAAATCCCACCTTCAGATGCATCTGCCCCCGTAGCTCAGTAGGATAGAGCAACGGATTCCTAATCCGTGTGCCGGGCGTTCGAATCGCCCCGGGGGTACCAGAAAATCAAGGGGTTACGAGAAATCGTAGCCCCTCTTTTTTCTCTATGCTACCCTATAGCTACCCACAAAAAAGGCTCCCGATCTCTCAGGAGCCTTTCAGGTAGGGGCTAGGACACCCGCCCCGGCCCCGATAACAGTAACCCTAGGATTTATTTTCGTTAACGCTTTCACTCACACAGTGTGAGTGATGGATATGTTTCAGAGTTAAGGATTATCGATGGAAAGAGAGTAACGAAAAAATCAGGGGTGAGGTCCACTGATTTGCCCCTTTAACGGCACTATCCGGCGTCTGCATTACCGCGTTTCCCGGGTTATTTCCTCCTGGAAGAGGGCATCGGCATCAATCCGAGGCAGGGTGCTGTCCGGCTGAACCGGTGCGCACATGCCGCGCAATATCTCCAACATCACCGCGGCCTCGAGCCGGTCACAGTTTTTCTCCCAGGCGGCGATCTCTTCTTCAATCACTCTGAGTTTGGCCTCGCGCGCGGAAACGGTTGTTTCCGGCATTGCGCTTATGTCCGACAGAGTCTTTTTTGCCTTGTCCGACAGAAGCGGTTCAAGCTCACCAATACTCCGACCGGCCTCGCGGTTCACCTCATGTGTCCCCCGCCCGGGCGGTGTCGCGTTCATCGCCTGAGAGGCGGTATCGACAAAGGCGGCGGCCGGAAGCGGGTTGCGCCCTTCGAACTCAACACTTCCGGGGTTCTGTACGGCCCGGACGAAATCGCTGTTCGGGTCGGTGACATACGCCTTCATGCGCTCATATGTCTCCCAAAGTACACCGTAGTATGCCGGATCGAATTTCTCCAGTTCCGGCCTGTATCTTTCCATCTCCTTGTCCAGGAGCGCAAAATCGATGCCGTGGTCCGCGGGTCGCCCGGCCTTGATATTCCGGTACGCCCGGGCAGCGATCAGCCGGTCGATAATGACCGCCTGGTTCACACCACTGATGATGAGTGGCGGAGGGGCGTCCAAAGGCGTTTCCTGGGCCGAAAGCAGGATCGGCAGAAAACAGGCTATAATAACGGCGGCTGACAAAGACCGCGTTCCCGGTTTTTTCACGACGACCATTCTCCGGATATTTCCCCTTTAGGAGAACCCACCCTCCGCTATGTACATGGCAACGGAGCAGCTCATGTCAAACGGATACCAGTTCTCGTAACCGGCCATGGTCGTCGAGTTGAGCCAGCGGAACACGTCGTTCAGGATGTACAGGGTGCTGCCCCAGCGCACCGAGGTCGATACTATGGAAAAATATTCGGGCATCACGGAGGTCGCCTTTATGCGCAACATGACCACCTCGCCGGTTGTCGAACAGCCGGATAGGGAAAACCCCCGATATTTGACATAGCCTTTGTATGCCTGATAATTGTTCCGTTCACGAAGCATATTCAGGTAATATACATCGCCGTAACCGTTGCATAGAATCAGGGAAAAAGACTGATCAACGTGCGTGTATGTCACCGAGCCATCCCGTAATATCGGAACATCGAAATTACCACTGGGGTTGTACGTGATCTCTTGACCACCAGGGGGTGTAAACGATGCTGCCCACACCGTGCCGCACAGCAGCAGGGAAAACACAAGTGCCCCGAGTGCAGTGTACTTGATCAATCGCGCACTCAAAAAAAGTTTCATGTTCTGACACCTCCTTTGTACCGAAACAATACAACCAGTCCTGTATGTAAAATCTTTCTTTGACCCCAGCTGCCCGCTGCCATCCGGAGGCAGAGGATATTACCAAACCGCGCAGCGTCCTCCGTTCATTGCCAATACCCGGCAAATCCGGACCGGGTGTAAGACCTTGCGGAAATGGCCTCAACGGGTACGGCCATTACCCTGAGTCCGTATTACCGTCCTTGCCCGTCCGGCTACCGATTGATCGCTCCCAGAAACTCCCCCTCCGTGGGTTCGGGAAGTATGGTTGTGCCAGCCGGCGTAACCGGCACGGAGTATGACGCTGAAGGTTGTGCCGGCGCTGCCGAAGCCGAAAAATATCCTTCAACCACCTTCACCCATTGATAGGCGCCATTTGTGAACTCAACCGCCCAAAAATCGTATGCGCAGGTGGATCTATCACCGGCTCCGTTAAAATCAATGATACCGGTAACCGCTTCATATTCCGCCGCTTCCGCGAGAAGCATCGTTTTTAAGAGGGCGCTATCGGTGGTACTGCCCGCCTCCTCCAGCGTCAGGGCGGCAAGCCAAACGGCGTCATAGATGACCGGAGCAAACGCATAGTGGGCGAGCCCTGTCTCGTCCTGGAGCCGTGTTCGCAGCTCCCGGTAGGCCGCGGAATCGACTTCCGCAATGAGCGGCGCAGAGAGGCTCACCTCCGCGGCAAAGGCCGCCGCGGTGTCATCCTCCAGCAAATGGTCGTTTTGTCCAAGGCCGTCACCGGTGTACCATTTCACGGTGGATAATATCGGATAGGCCGAGGCTTTTTTCAGGATGTCGATCCCCTCTTCAAAACAGATCAGGACGACGGCCACTTTGTCGGCATCGATTCTATCCGTATCAAGGGCCTGGGTGACACTTATGTTCAGTGCTTCAACCTTCTCGTCCATGTCGATATCGTAGGCGCGGCTGCTGTAGACAATGGAATCGATCACAGCACCGCCTTTTGCGATGAACGCAGCAGTCAATTCCTCCTGCAATGCCGTTCCCCACCAATCATCCCGGTAATAGCAAATGATATGTTCAATGCCGTTTTCCAACAACAAATCAGCCATAACCCTGGCCGAATACGTGTCATCGGGCACCAGCCGGAAGAGATTGTCGTCTACGGATAGATACGGAGACGTACTGACTTCGTTGAGGATGATGGTACCGTTGGCATCAAGCTGACTTTTCACGAGGGCCAGACTCTCGCTCGTCATGCTGCAGACGACAATGGGGAGTCCCTGGTCACGCATTGTATCGAGGAGTCTGCTTTCCTCATCAATCTCGCCCTGTGTATCGCTTATGATGGTTTCCACCCGGGTTAATGAATTGTTGTCGGCAAAATACGCGTTAATATCCTCCACTGCCAATTTGACCGCCGCCCTTTGTGCCGTACCATTGATGGGGCTATACCCTGTCACCGGCAGGAGGACACCGATCTGCAAGGTTTGCGGCTGACCTGTGCCCGACCCCGATGAGGATCCGTTGCAGCCGACGCTGAAGAACACCCAAAGTATTAAAAGAAAACATAAGCCCCTTTTCATTATGTATACCCTCCTCGGTACTCTCGTTTGCCTCACTCCAGGAGAATGTGCAGCACCATGTGGACGGTTGTTTGATTGATGGTTGCCTTTGGGAAACGCTCCCTGGTGGTTAACAATTTTGATAGTAACAAAAAGCTTGTCAAAAATAAAGTGTAAAACTTTCACTAAGGAAAGCCGTTGAGTAGTGCTTCACCTAACTATCTGTTTCACTTGACCGCAGAAGCCGCGTCGCTTTAGAGTAACTGTTGTTTTACGACAGTCCATCACTTTTTTGATAGTTTTTCGGATAGCGTCTGCGGCAGGTGAGCAGTCCGTTGATGATTACCAAAAGAATACAACAAATTGATCTTGATTGATTTCCTCAGTTACAGGAAGAAGTCCACGAGAAAAGCCATAGCAGATATTGCCTTGCCTGTCCTAAAACAAATCTTGCACCATTCACCTACAACTCCTCAAAACCATTTCAGGAGAAAATTGACTATTACCACTTGGTCTTCCCCCGATTTAGTGGACATCCCAAAGAGTTTCTCTTATAAACATAGAGTAATTTGGAGGGGATTATGGTCTGATCATCTAAAGCCCTGTTTCTCAAAACGAGAGACGGGGGTTTTTTGTGGATGGTTTCATATTGTTAAGTTGTAATGTCGGAGAGGAAACCAAGAGGAAAGGAAAATGGTTATGAAAGTGAAACGGTGTTTTATCGCATTATTCGTTCTTTTGTTTCGGGTCGGTTTGCCGATGCAAGTAATGGGGGTTTTGTGATACTTCATTGACAATTCTATGGGACTCGTGAAATAGTTCAAATTAAAGGAGGGCAATATGGACAAGGATGATATGATTGAACTTGCCGCTACAATGGATAAAGAACTTCAACTAGAGAAGAACAAGCTCGACGAAAGAGTAGAGGAAGATTTCGATGAAAGATATGATGATGAGCCTCGGACTTTTAAGCTCCAGGGAAAAACTCTCTTAATCGGTGGGGCAATTGTTCTTTTTATCATCATTATTGTTGGTCTTTGGCTACCGAAGAAGAGCAATCTTTCAAAGGCCGATTTCAATACCTTGATTAAGCGTGTGGATAAGATCGAAGCGCAAATGACCGATGTGGAAGGAATTGAAGAGAGAATTGCTGCCAGGGAGAAGGGTTTAAAGACGGATATCGCCGCAGGCGGGGCACTGGAGCAGCAACTCGATTTGCTAACCAGGAAAGTGGAGGCGCTTGAACAAAAGATGGGTTCCGTGGACAAAGAAGTTCAGGCCACCAAAACCAGTACGGCTGAGCGAGTCAAGGCGAAAAAGGCTCAATATCATGTGGTCGTGCGCGGCGAAAGCCTCTTCCGAATCGCCAGGAAATACGAGCTTACGGTGGACAAACTCTGCAATCTCAACAAGATCACACGCCGTCAGTCAATTTATCCCGGACAGAAACTGCTGGTTTCCACCGCGAATGGTTCATAATGATGTATGTAAATTGGAAAACTCTGCGCAATCGGAGAATAAAACGGTAGCGTAACCTTTTTTCTGCCTGCTAGCGTTGCAATTGCTTGAAATTAAGTGAACATAAAACATAACTGACTTGACCGCGGCACGGAATTAAGTGTTATGTCCCTATAATCCGCTATATATTCAACGATAACCGGAGGATTGATTATGTGTTTAAAAAACAGGATGATTGTTTTGTCAGTTGTTATATGGTTTTTATCGATACCGGTAATGCTGCACGCCGGGACTCAGCTGCCCGGGAAAATACAGTCAATTATTGACGCGCCCCGGTACGTGCCCTCTCAATGGGGGATTTTAGTGGCAGACCTTAAAACGGGGAAAACACTCTACGAGCTGAACGCAGACAAGCTTTTTGCTCCGGCATCCACGACAAAATTGTTTACAATGGCTACCGGACTTGACACTTTCGGAGCAGATTATCAATTCGAAACTCCCGTATATCGCAACGCACCCATTAATTCCGCAGGTGAATTGAAAGGTGATCTTATACTGGTGGCCAGCGGTGATCTGACCCTCGGAGGTCGTACGGACGCTAACGGTCATATAGCATTTACCGAAATGGATCATACGGATGCTGGCATGGACGGACCCCTGTCTGCAGTGTTGACCGAACAGAACCCTCTGGCGGGGATTAACAATCTGGCCTCGCAGGTGGCCGCTTCCGGCATCAAACGGATATGTGGTGAAATTATTATTGATGATCGTCTGTTCGAAGTGAGCACAGCCGGACACAGTTTCATCAGGACACCCATTACCGTCAACGACAATCTCATTGATTTTGTGATAACACCGTCTGAACCCGGGATGGACGCGACTGTCGAATGGCGCCCTCGCACCTCGGCCTACCGGGTTGACGCTCAGGTAAAAACCTTAGCCTCAACGGAAACGCCCCGTATCCTTATCACATCCGGTGCTTCTAACAGGATTTTAGTCAGGGGACAAATGCCGGCTAAACAGAAGCCGTCAATTCGCGTCCGGCAGGTTGAAGACCCCGCCTCGTTTGCCCGAACTCTTCTTATTGAGGCTCTTCAACGGGCAAATGTTACGGTAGATATCTCACCATACGACAAAAACCCCTCCGACCGACTACCTGAAAAAAACGCTTATAAAAAAATGCAACGGGTGGCCTTATTGAAATCACCACCCTATTCCGAAACGGTAAAACTGATTTTGAAAGTCAGTCACAATATTGGTGCGGATATTACCCCCCTTTTAGTTGCCGCAAAGAACGGAGAATACACCTTTGAAGACGGAATGGCCATTGAAGGAGTCTTTCTCAAGCGGGCCGGTGTAGATATTAAGTCTATTTCACTTGCCGATGGCCAGGGCGGGGAGCGGGGCGATCTCGTCACACCCCGAACTGTGGTTCAACTATTAAGGTACATGGCAACCCGTCCCTGCTTTAAGGCGTATCACAATGCCCTACCGATACTCGGCGTAGACGGAACTCTGGCTCATTCAGTTCCACCCGATAGTCCAGCCAGAGGCAAGGTATTCGCCAAGACAGGCACAATCGTTCAGGGGGATCTTTTGAATGATCGCCCCATTCTCCTGGCGAAGGGATTGGCGGGCTATATAACAACATCCGGTGGTCGCGAACTGGCATTTGCGGTTTACGTGAATAATGTACCCATACAAGAACTCGATGACATGTTAAAAGTCGGGAATGACCTTGGAAAAATTTCGGAAGCCGTGTACATTGCGGAATAGCTGAGGGGCTATGAAAAAGGGAAAGGGTGAACAGATGAAGAGAACAGGATTGACAATGTTACTTGCTGTTTTATTTATCCTGTCGGTATCCGGTTCCGTACCCGCCGGGGAAACTGCCGACACAAAAGTCCAAATTTGATATTCAAAGTGGAATTCGAAGGCGGCAAGCTTTACCGTTCCGGTGAGATCAGGGTGGTAGAACGGAACAGTAACTATCGGCAGATGGGCCGGCAATACGTTATGCTTCTGAAAGACGATCTTAAGGAACTCTACCACGATGCCATAGATAAGTTCTTTATAAAGAAAAAGGGGTTAGCCAAAGTCGGTTAACCTCTTTTTCTTTTCCGGTCATTTTGTCCCGCTATAGCCCCGCTTTTGAAAATCCTAATAATAATTCGAGTCTGATTCTGTTTCTCCCAATTCTCATGTTCTCTTTCTGAACATTTCATTAAACCCGATTGGACGTTTCTTTTAACCAATCGCGTATCTCGACACCTTTACACCATATTTTCTTATCATACCTGTCAGAATAACATTAATATACTCAGTATGTTATAATTATT
>Ga0268281_1001111_pt1 | contig 16647 bp, 15 predicted proteins | sample saktaG_10_FD_190134 | JGI IMG/M metagenome (GOLD analysis project Ga0268281, IMG submission 190134) | Saline water microbial communities from Sakinaw Lake, British Columbia, Canada - sak_2011_5_24_50m | ecosystem: Environmental > Aquatic > Non-marine Saline and Alkaline > Saline ... | reverse complement strand
AGGCGATATCGTTATTACTTCTGGATTAGAGGAGGGCATTAGAAGGGGAATTATAATTGGTGAGGTGCTAGAGATAAATAAAAAACCAAACGCTATTTTTCAGGAGTTAATTATTAATCCTTTGGCTGAACAGAATTTACGTATCGTTTCGGTTTTATTACCCGTAAATTAATTTTTATTTTATGTTTTCTATAGTTAAATTTATTGGATTGCTTTTTTTTATTTTTTTACTTGTTACTTTACAAATGTCTTGGTCTTTGTTTCCTAGACAATTGTCTTTAATTTTCGTTTTAATTATAGTTTTATTTCTCACGGGTTTTTCTTCTTTGGCTTGGTTAACTGCAATAATTGGTGGTCTTTTTTTAGATTTATATTCTATTTTTTTACCTGGTTTATTTTGTTTAAGTTTAGTCTGCTCACTGATTATTTTTCGTAAGATTGTTCGTAAATTCAATATAACTTCTGGCAAAGGATTTTTTGCTTCAGGTTTGGGAAGCGCCCTGATTTATAAAATTAATATCTTATTTTTTTTCTATTTATTTTATCTCTTAAAATTTTCTGATTATCGTATTATTTTAAATAAATTTTATTGGCTTGATTTAATTTGGTTTATGATTTTAAATGCTAGTTTTATTTTTGTTATTACAATTGGAGTTAAAATGATTAAAAGAAAAGTGAATTAATATGGATAAAAATATTTTAATTGATAGTGATTTTTCAAGTATTGACGACTCTATGTTGTCGCCAATAAAAATAAAAAAAATTAATTTTTTTTATTCTTTTATCATTTTTATTATTCTAATATTAGTTGGACGTTTGGTTTGGTTGCAAATAATAAAAGGAGTTGAACATCGAAATACTTCAGAAGGAAATAGAACAAAAGTTGAATCAATCAAAGCTATGAGGGGTCTTATTTACGATTCTTTGGGCCGCCCTTTAGTTAAAAATGTTGCTCATTTTTCTTTGTTAATTCTTCCCCAAGATTTGCCATTAGAAAAAGAGGAACAAGATAAAGTTTTTCATGAATTTTTGTTAAAAATAGAAGGAATTGATGGGATGCGTGACGAAGTACGAGAAAAAACAAAAAACATACGCGTTGAAATAGATTCAACTTCTTCTCAGCCCATAATTATCGCCAAAAATCTAGATTATCAGGTAGCCCTAAAATTACAGCTTATTACCAATAATTTACCTGGTTTTTCAATAGAAATTAGCCCTCAAAGGAATTATTTATATGGACCTATGTTGGCACATATTTTAGGTTATGTTGCGCCAATTAACGAGCAAGAACTGGTTGAACATCCAGAATATAGTCCCATAGATTCAATTGGTAGAACGGGTCTAGAATTGTATTATGAGAAAGAATTAAAAGGTAAAGATGGCCAAAAAAAGATAGAAGTTAATGCTTTGGGACAAACAGAAAAGATAGTGAGCCAAAGCCTCCCTGAAGACGGTCAAGATATAATTTTAACTATTGATCTGGATTTACAGGAATATGTAGATAAAATTTTGGCAAAATACATCAAAATAACCAATAGCCAAGCTGGAACGATTATTATTTCTAATCCTTTAAATGGAGAAATCATGGCCATGAACAGTTATCCGAGCTATGATAATAATATATTTATTCAGAACAATGACAAAGAATACAAAAGATTAAGCCAAGATTCATCTAAACCTTTTATTTTTCGCGCTTTAGTTGGAGAATACCCCCCAGGGTCCATTATAAAGCCCTTATTAGCTATAGCTGGACTATCTGAAGGAATTATTACCCATCAAACCAATATTTTTTCTAGCGGTGGCATAAGGATTGGTCAATGGTTTTTTCCTGACTGGAAAGAGGGCGGGCACGGTAATACTGATGTAATCAAAGCTTTAGCTGAGTCAGTGAATACTTTTTTTTACTATTTAGGCGGCGGGTTTAATGATTTTGAGGGTTTGGGCCCTCAAAAAATCAGAGAATATTTATCCGTTTTTGGTTTAACAAAAAAAACTGGCATTGATTTACCGGGAGAAAAAAAAGGATTTATTGCGACTCCTGAATGGAAAAGGGACTATAAAAATGAACCCTGGTATATTGGCGATACCTATCATTTGTCTATTGGGCAGGGAGATATTTTGGTTACACCTCTTCAGGTTGCTAACTATACTATGGCTTTAGCTAATAATGGCACTCTTTTTGTTCCTCATATAGTAAAGGCTCTCCAAAATCCTGTTGATGGTATAATTAAAAATAAGCCATTACAAATTGTTGATAAGAACTTATTTGATTTAGAGAATTTTGAATTAGTCAGAAAAGGAATGAAACAGGCGGTTGCTACAGGAAGCGCTCGTCAATTAAATGATTTAGGAATTACAGTGGCGGGCAAAACAGGAACTGCGCAGGTTGGAGGAAATAAGCCCCCACATGCTTGGTTTATTGGTTTTGCGCCCTACGAGAATCCAGAAGTAGTTTTAACCATTCTAATAGAAAATGGTGGGGAGGGAAGCGCTGTTGCGGTTCCAGCTGCTAAAGAAATTCTTTCTTTCCTATTTACCAAAGATAAATAAAGTGTTAACATATATATTAGTTAAGAGGTCGATATAAGATAAATTAATTAATCTAATTAAGGTTTATAAATATGAAAAATAAATCTCCAAAACTAATCTTAGGAATTATTTTATTAGTCATTGCCATTATTGTTTGGTTAACTAATCTTACATCTTACTGGATAGCCATAGCCTTGGCTGCTATTGGTTTGATTTTGATTATCTCTCGTTCTTCTGATAATGTTATCAAAGAAGAAACTCCGGTTGTTAAAACCGAAGAACCACGCGAAGAAGAGGAAATTGTTGAACCTGTCATGGAAGAAGAAATTCCCGCTACTCCAACAGAAGAAGTTGTTGAACCTATTGAAACGCCAGCACCAGTAGAAGAGAGCGAAAAAGAAACAGAAGAAGAAGGACAAAATTTTTAGATAAAGTTTATTCCATAATGCTATTAAATAGTTGAGGATAGCCGTTAATGAATTCTTTTCCTGTAATAATATTTTTCCCAGCTAATTGGATTTCTTTTAGTATTAAAGCATTTTTTCCGCAGGCAACTACGGGAATTTTGCTTTTTAATGCAAATATTGTCCCGGGTTGTTTTTTGTGATTTATTTTTAAAATTTCAACTTGAATTATTTTTAATTTTTTTGTGGTTAAAGTTGTATAAGTTCCTGGCCATGGATGATAAGCTCTTGTCATCCTTTCAATTTGATTAGCTGACTTAGACCAATCAATTTTTCCATCCTCTTTCTTTATCCTTTTTACAAAAGTTGCTTTTTCATGGTTTTGTTTTATTAGTTTTATTTTTTTTGCTAAAAATTTTGGCAAAATATCAATCAATAAATCAGCGCTTAAAATAGCTAATTTTACGCTTAATTCAGGATAATTTATTTTGGACTCAGAAATTGATATTTTCAATTCTTGCTGGGCTAGAATTGGACCATTATCCATTTTTTCATTCATTGATATTAACGTGGTGCCAGTTTTTTTGTCTCCATTGAGAATAGTTTGCTGAATAGGAGATGCTCCGCGATATTTGGGAAGTAGAGAAGGATGAACATTGATACATCCATTACGTGGAATATTTAAAATTTTTAAGGGCAAAATTAAACCATAAGCCGCCACGATAAATAAATCGGGCTTAAGATTGCCTAATTCTTTGATAATTTGAATATTATTTTTCAAGGATATTGGTTGAAAAACAGGGATATTCTTTTTTTGGGACAGTTCTTTCGTGCAAGATGGGGTTAATGTTTGCTTTCTTCCGGTTAGTTTATCTGGAGCAGTTACTACGGCAATTGGACAAAAGGGGCTATTAACTAATTTTTTGAGAATAATAGTGCTAAATTCTGGTGTTCCAAAAAAAATAATTTTGTGTTGTTTAATGTTCATAAAAATTGACAAAACAATAAGATTTTGATATTTTTAAAAGCAAAGGTCGGAATTAAACTTAAATTAAGTTAAATATTAATTGAATGAAAGTTCTAAAAAATGCAGGAGAATTTGTTATTTTAACGCCCAAAACAGAATTACTTGACCAATTATTACGAATTGAGAGAGCAGGACATACTTGTTATCAAACAAATAAAGATGTTACCCTAGAAACAGCCCAAAAGTTTTGCAAAATACTTATTTCTCGTGGTCATTATAGTGTTCTTGAACACAGTAATATGTCGGTCAAATTTTATAATGTTTCGCGTGGTTTTACCCATGAGCAGGTTCGGCATCGTTTGACAGCAATTTCTCAAGAATCTACTCGGTATGTGGATTACGCCAAAAAAGATAAGGGACCCGATTTAGAAAGATTTCAGCTTAAATGTATTGTTCCTCCCCATAGAGACGAAAACGAGAAAGTTGAATTGGAAGATGGGAAAAAGATATCTCTCGTAGAAATGTTTACTGAAATTGAAAAGTTTTATCGTGCTTTGCGTAAAGCAGATTGGTTTCCAGAGGACGCTCGTCAAGTCTTACCAATTGGCATTAAATCTGAAATCGTTATTTCAGCAAATTTTAGAGAATGGCGACATATTTTCAAGATGAGAACATCTCAATATGCTCATTGGGAAATTCGTCAAGTAATGGGTAATTTACTTCAAGAAATACAATTAATTATTCCAGTCATTTTTGATGATTTTGTTGAATCTGGAGTAGACGGAAATGGATTACGCTATTTCGATCAAGTTACCAGTGCTTAGTGACTAAAATTTTATTTATCCATTTTCCATTTGATATCTTTCTCTTCTCCAACAAATTCATGCCATTCTCCATCCTCATCAACCACAAACCATTTCTTTTTGGCTTGACTCCATATCATAGGATTTCCTGCGTAGAATGGCTTTTTAACGATTTCTTTGGGCTTTAGGCTGTCTATCTCTAACCATTTCTTAAAAATTGTTTCAATAGAATAATCAAGATTTCTGGATTTTGCCCATTCCGAAACTTTATCAATTGCTTTTTGGGCTTTTTGGACAGACCCGGCTAGTTCTAAGAGTTGCTTGGCTGGACGAGTAAATCGAGAATAAATTATTTTTCTTTTTTTAGCGTCATTTTTGATTTTTTGCAAAGACAACCCTTTACTATAAAAATAGTGATTAACAATTTGTTGAATTTCTGTTTCTTTCTCTTCTTTTTTCTTTTTGTCTTTGATCATAGTTATATTCTAACAGGTTTAATTTTTTTATCCAACCCCCACACTATAACAGCAATACATTTCTAATGCGCACCATCCTTTAATAGCTTAATCTATTTGTTGCAAAAAATTGACTTTATTTTAAATGAATTTAGAAATGCAAGAAAGCGTTATTGCTGTTTAGTGTGTGGGTTTGTTTTTTTTTGAAAAAAGTGATAATATTAAGATATGAATATTATGTTAAAACAAACATTTCAAGACATTAAATCATTAAAAATTCAAGGAGCAACTGATGTGGCCATTGAAATAATTAAAGTTTTGGCAGATTATAGCGACACCATTAAAACCAAAGAATTATCTGTTATGAAGAAAAAGCTTAAAATAGGAGCTGATTTTTTATTATCAGCTCGGCCGACTGAACCAATGGCTCAGAATGGGGTTAAATTTATTTTTTCCCAATTAAATAAAAGTAGACCCAAAAGTGTGATTCATGCTAAAGATTGTATTCAAAAAGCGAGTAATGATTTTTTAATGGCGATGTTAGATGCCGGTGATTTAGTTATTAATCATGGGGAAAAATTAGTTAAAAACAATGATGACATTTTAACCCATTGCCACTCTTGGTTGGTAGAACAAATTTTAATTAAAGCTAAAGAGAATAAAAAGAAATTTAAGGTTTACAATACTGAGACAAGACCACTTTTTCAAGGAAGAATGACCTCTAAAATATTATTAAAGGCGAATATACCAACAACTATGATTGGTGATTCTTCGGCTGGTTTTTTGATTTCTCATTATTCTGGCAGAAATTTGATGATGGATAAAATTATTTTAGGAGCAGATGCTATTTTGTCAGATGGGTCAGTTATTAATAAAATAGGAAGTTTTTCTATAGGAGTTGTAGGTAAAGAAGAAAAAGTTCCTCTATATATTGCTAGCACTTTATTGAAATTTCATAGTAAATCTTGGATTAAAATAGAAAAACGTTCTCCAAAAGAATTGTGGAAAAATGCGCCCAAAGGTTTAAAAATTATTAATTTTGCTTTTGACCTAATCCCAGCTAAATATATTGCTGGTATTATTTGCGAAGAGGGGATTGTTAGGCCTCGGGATATAAAAATGGCAGTTAAAAGAAATTATGATTTTTTATGATTTTAAATGATAGGGAAAAATTAAAAAAAATCATCCAAAAGGCTCAAAAGCAAGGTAAAAAAGTTTTGATAAAAAAGGGAGTTTTTGATATTATCCATCCCGGACATATTTACGCTTTAAGCCAGTTCAAAAAATACGCAGATATCGTTGTAATATTTGTTCAGTCTGATATCCTAACCAGAAAGGAAAAGGGTTATCAAAGGCCAATCAACAGCCAAAAACACAGGGCAGAAGTATTAGATGGCCTCAAAGACATTGATTATATTTATTTAGATAAATCAAAATCAAGGGAAGAGTGTTTATCTCTCTTAGAACACTTGAGACCAAATTTAATTGCTATTATTAGATATGACCAGGAAAAAACAAAAAGATACGATCGTCCTTATTGGGAATTAAAAGAATTTTTTGATAAAAAAAAGAAAAATTTTTCTACTAGCTTAATTATTAAAAAGATAATTGAAAAATATGAAAGAAAAAAATAGTTATTTAAAATTAAAGCACAAACCAAACTACGACAATGAAATTATTGCCACTTTTTATGGAGAGTCAAAAACATCTTTGAAGGAACTAGCGCAACAGGTTGCTGGAGAATCATCTATTGGAACATGGACTAAATTAACAACTTTATCAAATAAAATTTTTGAAAAATTAGCAGCAAGAATTTTTTACTTGAATAAAAAAACAGGAATTTTTAAGATTGCTTATCCATTAAGTTTATTTGAGCCAAAAAGCATTCCTCAACTTTTATCCAGTATTGGTGGCAATATATTTAGCATGAAGGCTGTAAAGAATTTACGCTTAAAAGACATTGAATTTCCAAAAAAATATATTAACCAATTTGATGGTCCAAGGTGGGGGATTGAAGGAATAAGAAATATTCTAAAAATTCATAATAGGCCCATAATTGGTTGTATTATGAAGCCAAAATTAGGATTAACCTCTACACAAAATGCTAATTTAGCAGCTAAAATTTTCCAAAACGGTATTGATCTAATAAAAGACGATGAAAATTTAACGAGTTTAACTTTTAATAAGTTTGAAGATAGAGTAAAAAAGGTTTTGTTTTTAAAGAAAAAAGTAGAAAAAGAAACAGGTCAGAAGAAAGTTTATGTCTTTAATGTAACAGCTCCTGTTAGTATTATGATTAAAAGAGCTAAATTAGTTAAAAAATTAGGTGGCAGATGTATTATGATTGATATTATTAGCGCTGGCTGGGCCGCAGTACAAGAATTAAGAAACCAAAACTTAGATTTAATTATTCATGGGCACAGAGCAGGCCATTCAACATTTACAAGAAACAAAAGACATGGCATTTCTATGTTGGTATTGGCTAATTTATCCCGTTTAGCGGGAGTAGACCAATTCCATACTGGAACTGTAGTAGGAAAGATGGAAGGAACGGCCGAAGAGGTTTGTAAAATAAATGATTTATTAAAAGAAGATTGGAGAGAATTTGATAAATTACGTGAAAATTGGGGGTTAATTAAACCAGTTTTACCAATTGCCTCTGGTGGTCTGCACCCGGGTTTAGTGTCAAAATTGATTGAAATATTAGGAGAAAATTTAGTTATTAATTTTGGTGGAGGATTACATGGTCATCCTCAAGGAAGTATAGCTGGAGCTCAAGCAGCAGTACAATCAGTAGAGGCGGCTACTCAGGGCATACCCCTTAAAATCTACGCTCGCAACCATAAAGAATTAAAAGCAGCATTAGAATATTGGAAATCCTGAGTTATCCACAGATATTGATTTGACTTAATATATTTATCGTGTTAGTGTATTAACACAATAACATATTTAATTTTATGCCTAAACATTGGCAAAACAAACAAACCACTAATTTATTTAAAGCAATTCTTAAACTAGAAAATATAAAAGAATGTGAAATCTTTTTTCGTGACCTTTGTACTTTAGAAGAAATTACAGAAATGTCTAATCGTTGGCGGGTTGTTCAATTGCTTGGTCAAGGGTTGTCATATAGAGAGATTGCCAAACAAACCGAATTAAGCACAACAACAGTTACCCGAGTAGCCCATTGGATAGAACATGGAAAAGGGGGATATAAATTGATTCTTAAACGATTCAAAAAAAATGGACAAATTAAAGAAAAAAATAGATAATAATCATCATAGCAAATTCTCCTTATTGCCAAAGAGGTTGATTTGCTTTTGATAAAATATTTTCACTTCAGTCCTTCTCAACCCCTTTGAAGAAAGGGGATTTTTGTTTATTATTTATTAATTTTTTAAAATATTATGGAAAACAACATCAAGTCATTGAAACTTCAACTAGCAAAAGGCGCAAGAGATTTAACTCCGACAACAATGATTAAGCGTCAAGCAATTATTAAAACTTTACAAAAAAATTTTGAATTATATGGTTATAATCCGTTAGAAACGCCAATTATAGAACGTTATGACCTTTTTGCGTCAAAATTTTCTCAAGGAAACGAATCTGAAGCTATGAAAGAAACATTTAAGTTGGTTGACCAAGGTAAACGAATGTTAGTTTTGAGAAATGAATTTACTGTTCCATTGGGTAGATTTGTAGGCATGAATCCAAATCTTAAGATGCCCTTTAAACGTTATCAAATGGGGCCAGTATTTCGTGATGGACCAATTAAGCTCGGTAGATATAGAGAATTCTGGCAGTGTGACGCAGATGTTGTCGGCGCAAAAAGTATGTTAGCTGACGCCGAGAGTATTCAACTTCTTCAAAGCATATTTAATGAACTTAACATGGATGTAGAAATTCGAATTAATAATCGAAAAATTTTAAATGGCATTTTAAATTTAGCAAATATTCCAAATGATTCAAACGATTCAGTGATAATTACAATTGATAAATTAGATAGAATGGGTCTTAACGGAGTGAAACAAGAACTTTTAGACAAAGGCATTAACAAGACTTCAGTTAATAAAATTTTGAATATTGTTAAAATTTCAGGAAACAATGAAAAAAAGATAAAACAATTAGAAGATATTTTAGGAAAAAATACTGGCATAGAGGAAATCAAGACAATGATGGACTATTTAACCAACCAAAAAAATATCGTATTATCACCATTCATGGCAAGAGGACTTGCTTATTATACAGGTAACATTTTTGAGGTTTATCTGAAAAATGACAAATTGTCCGTTTCTTTGGCTGGCGGAGGTAGATTTGATAGGATGATTAGCGGATTCTTACAAAACAAAAAAGAATATCCAGCCGTTGGTTTCTCTTTGGGTTTAGAAACCATCCTTGATGTAATATCGTTAGATTGTAAAAAAACAAAAAATAGTGTCGTTGAAATTTTTGTTATTCCTGTTGGCGAAAAAACAATTAAGGAAGCCTTTCGTATTGCTTCTCAATTACGTGATTCAGGCATTAATGCTGACATAGATTTATTGAATAGGTCTTTAACAAAGAATTTAAAATACGCAAACGAACTTAATATAAAATATGTTTTGTTCATTGGAGAAGAAGAGATTAAAAGGCGTATCGTGCGTTTAAAAAATATGGAGACAGGAGAACAAATAAAAATTAAGAAAAAAGATTTAATAAGCAAGTTAAAACAACTAACAAATAAAAAATAGTTCATTTAAAATTAAAAAAGGAGGTAAAAGTGAAAATCAATTTTTTTGATTTCGACATGGACGAGTCCATTGTCGCCCCGATCATCTATGGCGAGAATCGCCATTACACGACAAATAGGGGTGTCATAATTTCTAGCGAGGCGAGGCAGGAACTCAAAAAATTTTTGTCTGGTTTCAATGCTTCAGTTAACGTTGAGCAAATTCCGTATTATCGCATTGACATATATTTCAATAATCAATTCCTGTGGATACTTGAAATCAATGCGTCATTCGTGGATGGGTGGGGGACGGCACTGAATCTCTCTCGCGCAAGCAATATCGTAGTTGATCCAACGCGGCTCATATTTCCAAAACGATTCGTAACTAAAAGTAAAATGTATTTACCCGAACTTGAGCTGTTTATGTCTGAGATGTCCGCTTTGGGCATCAACGACCATAGTATTTGTGACCATAGTATTTGCGAGCGGGACGGCAACAGCGCTGATCCGATTTATGTCTACGGACGTGTCGGATTAAAAAACCAGCCACACATATTACCATACGAGGGACTGCGGCTCGATAACAAGCTCAATCTCGGACTATTCAGTCGGGCGTGGAATGGGAACATGGTAAAAATTCCACGACATTACATCAATCGTTTTGAGCCGTGGGAAAAAATTCCTAATGAAGTGGTTCTTAAATTTTGCGACAAGGGAAGCGAAGAGTGTCAGCGAGCAGGCGAGAGTGTTTTATTTAATAAGCCGACAGGTAAAGCGCCCTTTCTTAAGCGGTGTTATAAGGCAGAGACACTTCTAGCTCAAGATTTCGTACGTCCGTCGAAGCAAAATAGAGACAATTGTCAGTTGGTTGTTTTAGTAATCGGCGATGAACCGATTACCGGCTATGTGCAATATAGCTGGAATAAAATTATCAACGACAATTCTACTCATGGCCCTTTGTGTATCAATTAAAAATTAGGGGGTACATCAATGTATCCCCTCTCTTTTTATAAAATTATGAAAACTATAATTTGTGACATTGACGGAACGATTACAAATATGTGGCCGATAGAAAAATCGATAATTTTGTATATGACAGATATAAAATTTAAAAAAGATATTGATCTTATGAGGTTATCAGATGTTTCCGATACATATAAAATTTTTTTCAAATTTTCTAATAAAAAGATGAGTAAGAAAAAATACACTGATTTTTATAACAAATCTTTTTCCAATCTTCTGAAAAAAGATAAGTTGCCAATGCTTGAAAAATATCCTTTAGTAAATTGGATTTTTAATAACAAAGAAAAGTATCGTTTTGTTTACGTAACAGGTGGGCAACGGACAGAAACTTGCTATGTGCTTAAAAGTTTTGGTTTAGCGAAATACTTTGACCTTGCAAATTCGGTTGATAAAACGACTTGTCGCTTTTCAAAAAAAACCGGTATTCCTTTTAGGAAAATCAAATCAAAATTTAACGATTGCATTTTAATTTCTGATAGCAAGGCTGATTGTGAAGGAGCTGACTTGATGAAAATTCCTTTTGTTTTAGTAAAACCAAAGCAGAAAAATTTTGATTTGATTTTGTAGGATAGAATTTTTTATCAAGCGCTTTTGGCAAATTACGCAACCACACGTAATATTAATAAGAAAGGGTGTCTATAAATAGTTTAAGCATATTTGTTTAAAAATAGGAAATAAGTTATTAAAAATTAATTTATTTCCTTTACATGGTGGTCGTAGCTCAATTGGCAGAGCGCTGGCTTGTGACGTCAGAGGTTGCGGGATCATTGCCCGTCGGCCGCCCTTTTACAACCATAATCTACAAATAAAAAGTTTGGACACCGAGTGTCCAAACTTTTTGTATAATGTTTTTTTATTAAATTTTGATTATTTCTCCAGGGGAATGTAGATTCAAAATGTTTTCTGGAATATTAATAATGGCGTCCCATTGATATCCCATAGCTTCAAATGTTTCAGCTGAAAAAATAGGACAATATTCTTCATGGCTAATAACATATACAGTAGGAGAGTTAGGGGTTTTTAGGAGAGTGCCGTCCCTAAATTTGATAGGAGATTTGGTTTCAAAATTAGATAATTCAGTAGATGAAATTTTAATAATATTATTATAAGGAAAATTATTATCCAAAATTGTTATATCTATAATCGGTTGCTTAATGTTGCCCTTAACATAATAAACACCCTTAGAATCTTCATCTTGCAATAAAGCCCCATTTGGATAAGGTGAATCAACCCTTTCTCCGTCTTGGTAGAAAGCGATATCATTTTTTTCTACTTCAATGACTTCTTCGGGATTAAATCCAATAGCCCTAAACATTTTATAAGAGATTGGTCTTTTTTCTTTATCAATTAATAAATATATTTCTTCTTCTAAGCTAACTAAAGAATAATTAGGAAAACCAACAGCTTCTCCTATTTTATAGTTTTCTAACTCGTTTTTATTAACTATTTCTACATCTCCAAATTTGTGATTCATTAAAAAAACAGTTGCTGAATGAAAAGGACGGCGTTTATTATTTTGTATTAACCAAACCCCGTCTTCATTTTTTATTCTCACTAAAGATCCTTCGGCTATAATTCCTCCCTCTAAAGCAAACCAGTTTTGCCATAATTGCCAAAAAAGTTTATTGCCTTGAATATGTGGAGTATAGTTATAAAAAGCAGCGGTAGCTGAATTTTGTGGAATTACTTTTTGCCAACTAATTCTATAAATTTGACCAGAACGATAAGTAAATTCCCAAGGATGTTCTAAGAAATAGTTTAAACGCCAAGCAGCTCTATCTATTTGAACTGCAAATCCTCTAAAGCGTTTGACGGGTCCTCTGTGGTCATAGCAGGCGAATCCAGTCGCCCAATTATATTCATCATTGGTAGGGTCTTTTTTCGTAATTAGACCCTTCTCTTTTTGTAGAAGGGTGATAAGTGCTTGTGGATTTATTTTATAATCCTGAGAAGCTCGATAGATAATTTCAGAAGCCAATTTTTTTTGACCATCAATATCAATTGTTGAATAGTCTTTTAAAGCTCCTCCGACCATCTCCAAAAAGCTTTGTATTTCTGTCTGATTCATGGTTTGAAAATCGGTTAATTCTGAGTCAGAAATAATATAATCAGGGTCAAAAGAAGCCCTAGTTTTTAGGGGTAATAGAAAAGTAAAAATAAATATAATAAATAATATATAGCTTGATGATTTTAACATAGATTAGGTACTTAGGGATTAGGTACTTAGGGATTAGGTACTTAGGGATTGAAATCCTAATTACCCGATTACCCAAGCACCCAATTAACCAATATTAATGTACAACTATTTTGTCGTTTTCTATATCAACCTTGAAGGTTCTTGAAATTTGAACTTCTTCGGTCATAATTTTTAAAGCTAATGGGTCAAGAATTTGTTTCTGAATAACTCTTTTTAAGGGTCGAGCTCCATAAATAGGATCAAATCCCAAGGATACTAATAAAGTTTTAGATTTTTCTGAAACACGTAATTTAATATTTTTGGTTTTTAATCTTTCTATAATTAATTTAAGCTGAAGGTCAACAATTTGTCTAATCGCTTTTTTGTTTAAAATTTGGAATATAATAATTTCATCAACACGATTCAAAAATTCTGGTTTAAATGTTTCCCGTAAGGATTCTTGAATTTGAGATTTAATTATCATTTCAGAGCTATTTTTTTCTTTTTGAGAAACAAATCCGAAATTCATTTTTTTGGCATGATCTCTAATTAAATCGCTTCCCAAATTAGAAGTCATAATAATAACTGTATTTTTAAAATTAATTTTTCTGCCCTTAGAATCAGTCAACCGGCCTTCATCTAAAATTTGTAATAAAATATTAAATATCTGTGGATGCGCTTTTTCAATTTCATCTAAAAGTATTACGCTATAAGGCCTTCGTCTTACCATTTCAGTTAATTGACCTCCTTCCTCGTATCCAACATATCCCGGGGGAGAACCAATAATTTTAGAAACAGTATGTCTTTCCATATATTCGGACATATCTAATTTAATAAGAGCATCTTCTGTGTTAAATAAAAACCCTGCTAAACTTTTGGCCAATTCTGTTTTGCCAACACCACTCGGTCCTAGGAAAATAAAAGAACCAATAGGTTTATTTTCTTCAGCAATTCCAGCTCGTGATCTGCGAATAGCATTAGTAACCGCTAGAACTGCTTCTTCTTGGTCAATAAATTTTTTATGAATTTCTTTCTCCATTTTAGCTAATTTTTTCGTTTCTTTTTCTAACATTTTGATTACTGGTATTCCTGTCCAGAGGGACACTACTTTGGCTATTTCTTCTGCTCCAATTTCTTCTTTCAAAATACGAGATTCTTTTTGAATTTTAGCTAATTTTTTCTGATAATTATTAATTTGTTTTTCTATGGCTGGAATTTCACCATATTTTATCTCTGCTACTTTTTGTAAGCTGGCCTCTCTCTCAGCGATTTCAGCTTGTTGTTTCAGTTTATCAATTTCTTCTTTAGCTTTATGAATATTAGTGATAATATCTTTTTCTGTTTTCCAACGAATTTCAAATTCCCTAATTTCTTCTTTAAGATTAGCGGATTGTTTTTTTAAGATTCCCAATTTACTTTTACTTTCTTTATCCTTTTTAAGGATAGTCATTTCAATTTCTATTTGGCGTAATTTTCTTTTTGCTTTATCTAACTCTTCGGGTTGACTCTCTATTTCTAAACGTAAGGCCGAAGCTGCTTCATCCATAAGATCAACTGCTTTGTCTGGCAAAAATCTATCAGTAATATAGCGATGGGAAAGCTGAGCAGCAGAAATTAAAGCGTCATCAGAGATTCTTATGCCATGATGTATCTCATATTTTTCTTTTATTCCCCTTAAAATAGCAATAGTATCTTCGGCAGAGGGTTCATTAACATAAATAGTTTGAAAGCGACGTTCTAAAGCAGCGTCTCTTTCAATGTATTTTTGATATTCTTTGATTGTAGTAGCGCCGATACAACGTAATTCTCCTCGAGCTAAAGCAGGTTTAAGCATATTAGAAGCATCAATTGATCCTTCAGCTCCACCAGCTCCTACCAATGTGTGTAATTCATCTATAAAAAGAATATAATGAGCATCTTTTCTTACTTCTTTTAAAACTGCTTTAAGGCGATTTTCAAATTCTCCCCTAAATTTAGCTCCTGCGATTAAACTTCCTAAATCTAAAGATATTAATTCTTTGCCCTTTAAAGATTCGGGAATATCATTAGAAATAATTCTTTGAGCTAATCCTTCAACAATAGCGGTTTTACCTACTCCTGCTTCTCCAATTAAAACAGGATTATTCTTTTTCCGTCTACTTAAAACTTGGATAACTCTCCTAATCTCGTCATCTCGGCCAATAATAGGGTCCAATTTTTCTTCTTGAGCCATTTTGGTAAGATTAAGCGTATATTTTTCTAATACTCCATATCTATTTTCAGATTCTGTATTAGTTGTTTTTTCTTGTCCACGAACGTCTGTTAATGCTTTGACAACATCCTCATATTTTATTTTTAGATCCGAAAAAATGTCTCTAACTATAGAGGAAATGGACAAGATAGCTAAGAATAAATGCTCTGTGCTCACATATTCATCATTTAAACGGCGAGCTTCTTTGTTGGCTTTGATTATTGTTTTTTGGAATAATTGAGTAACATAAAGATCAGCCAATCCTCCTTCTATGTCTTCGGGTTTGATTTTAGGTAAAGATTTAATGATTCTGGTAATTTTTTCTTTTAGTTTTTCAATATTAGTATCTATTTTTTTCAAAATTGCCAAAACAACACCATCTTCTTGCTTTATTAAAGCCAATGCTAAATGAACAGCATCTACCTGCTCTTGGTTATTCTCCATAGCAATATTATGTGCTGATTGAATCGCTTCTTGAGCTTTATTGGTGAATCTATTCATATTTGTGAATTAATTGTTTAAGTTGCCTCCATAAACATATTTCAATCCTTCTTGTCTGTAAATACTAATAGCTTGTTCTATTAGTATGGTTGGAGTGGGGGAGATATCAAGCATTTTATAGCATGGGTAAAATTTAGAAATATGACAAGGAGTGTCTGAACCTAATTCTTTTTTTATAAATTGGGCTATTTTTCTAAATTGATCTTTTGTGTCAGTATATCCGGGAATAACTAGGGTAGTAATTTCTAACCAAATTTTTGTTTTTTTTATTGATTTCAAAGTATCAAGTACTGGTTGCAATTTTGCTTTACAGACCTTACGATACAAATTATCATCAAAAAATTTTAAATCAATGTTAATTGCGTCTAAATATGGTGTAATTATTTTTAATGTTTTTTTAGTAAAATAGCCATTACTAACCCAGACATTTTTTAATCCTGCTTTTTTAGCTAATTTCATTGTTTCTAATGCGTAACCCAAGAAAATAGTTGGCTCGGTATAAGTATAAGCAATACTACAAACTTTAGATTCAAGAGCTAATCTGACAATTTCCTCTGGTTTTATTTCATCTCCTCTAATTTTATTATTTTCTTTTGATCCTTGAGAAATTTCCCAATTTTGACAATTAAGACAAGAGAAGTTACAACCCACAGTTGCTATGGATAAAGAAAAAGTGCCGGGTTGAAAATGGAAAAAAGGTTTTTTTTCAATTGGATCTATTTGACAGGCAATAATTTTGTTATCGGTTAGATTAAACAATTTGCCGTTTTGATTTTCGCGAACATGACAAGTCCCTTGTTGACCCTCAGAGATAATACAAGAATGAGCGCAAGCTTGGCATTGCACTGTTT
>Ga0268281_1001109_pt1 | contig 16670 bp, 8 predicted proteins | sample saktaG_10_FD_190134 | JGI IMG/M metagenome (GOLD analysis project Ga0268281, IMG submission 190134) | Saline water microbial communities from Sakinaw Lake, British Columbia, Canada - sak_2011_5_24_50m | ecosystem: Environmental > Aquatic > Non-marine Saline and Alkaline > Saline ... | reverse complement strand
GTGCGTTTAAAGGGCATTCCTGAAGGGGGTCTGAAAGCCTTGTAAACAAAGGCTTTTAAGGGAGGAGAATAGTAACAGAGAACATCCTATTTTTTCTATGGTTTAGCTTTCCATTTTACAAAGTCTTCCTTTGGAGCGTCTATCTATAGTAATTCCTAATGTCTTAACCATCTGGTTAAGAAAGTCCGCAGATCCCATAGGTTGTCACGGTAGGACAGCCAGTTACCCGACTGCCCCTGCACAGATCCCAGCGTGCGGAACTACCGCACTGGGCTCTTCAGAAATACTCGCTTCCGTAAAAGACAAATTAGTTTCAATACAACACTCAGTATGGGTGGTTGGCTAGACCTTACCCAACAAGGACTTTCACCCTGCAAGAAATATAAAACTTCTTGGCGCGTCTTCCGCTAAGAGTTATAGAATTATTGACTTGGCACACTTTCCCTGTTTATTTTAGTTAAAATTAAAAAATTAATTACCTAAGAAAATGGAATGTGCTAATTTATTTAAAGGTTCAAATAGATTATCATCTAATTTTTTAGTATAGACTTTGCGGCCTATGTCGGATAAATGTCCGAAATATGTCTAACTTGTCCGATAAATGTCTGTTATGACAATTCGTACTTTCGCCTTATATTATTACCTCCCTATTGTATTTTTGTATAAATTTGATATTCATTACTATTACATTACTTTCATTACCTTTTCGTTACCTTCAGAGTATAGGTTGTTGATTTACCTTTACCTTCAACTTTAAATATGGCCATTCCAACAGTATTTGATAATTCTAAATAAGCTGTTTTATTAGAAACATTGTTAATGTCTTGATACTCTTTATTTGTAATTCTCCCTCTTTCCTTTACATACATCACTGCTATTATCTGTCTTTCGTTAAGTCCAAATTTTCTCAAATATTCTTCTGTGTAAATATCTTAAAAAACAGGGGGACGGTTCTTTGTTTCATGTCCTTAAGATTTTATTTTGCGAAAATCCGGTCAATCCGGATAATTGCCTTAATGAATTGCTATCGAGTTTTTTTAAATATTTTAAAATACCAGTTTGTATTTGTGAGCGCACACGGACCTATCAAGAATATCAATAAATTTTCAATAATCATCATCTAAAAATATTTTTTCTGGTGTATGGCCCTTATATTCTTCTTTATTTTACTATTATTTGTACTTGTTCTTCTTGTTTCCCCGGGTAGAAAAATCATCCCAGTAAAAGTTTACCTGGCTAACGGTAATAGGGGATCCTCAAACAAAGAACCGTCCCTTGTTTTCCTTTCATCCTTTTTTCTTTCCCCTCTCGAAAAAAGCTTTCCATTTTCTATTTTTTATATTATTTTTAAAACAAATTAAAAATCTAATCTCGTATTTTCTTTTAAGTTATTTTTAATTTTAAATTTTTCCATTTACTCGTAGAATTTATAGCTCCAATAATAACCTGTAAATCTTTATATCCTTCATAAAATGAACTTCTTACTTTTTCCCCTAAACGTATTCCTCTATAAAAATCTTCAAACTCTTCTTTATACCCCTGGTCATCTTCTATTACTTCCTCAAACATTATTCCCTCTTCGCTTCTCAAAGTAAGTTTATTATTTTCAATCAAGATACTTCCTTCTGAGCCAGAAATTAAAATACAATCTTGTTCATAACCTTTTGAACTATAAAACGCATTAAGTACCCCATAAATATTTTTATCCGTGCGGAATTGAAAACTCATGGAATCCATTTCACCAATATTGGGATTCACCCTCTTGGTAAAAGCAATCCCATAATTAATATTACCGAACATATCTCTCAAAGCTGCTATATAATGAATTCCTGCATCAGTAACAAATCCTCCTTTATATTGGTGATTTATACGCCATTTAGTTTGAGTATATTTATTATTCTTCAAAGTATTTAGAGTAAACCCATTCCAAAATACCGCATAAGGCTCTCCAATTTTACCTTGATTTAAATAATTTTTAACCCGGTGAAAGATGGAGCGATAACGGTAATTTTCAGCTACCATCATAACCAGGGAATATTTATCTTCAAAATCTAACATCATTTTAGCTTCTGACAAATTAGCAGCTAAAGGTTTTTCCACTATTACATGTTTACCGGCTTCTAAGGCATCCTTGGTAACTTGATAATTAAGCTGAATAGGAAGAACTATATCTACAGCTTCTACATCAGCTCTTTGTAGAAGATCGTGATAATCAAGAACATAGGGTACACCACCCAATATTTCAGAAAAGTCTTTGGCTTTTTTTTCAGTATGATTACAAATAGCTGTAATTTCGAATTCATCTTTTAGTTTTTGTAATGCAGGCCAATGTAAGTTTTGAGCAGCAATTCCACAACCAATAATTCCTAACTTTACTTTTTTCATTATAGTTTCTCTCCTTGTATTAATGATTTTAATACAATATAATCATCGATATGTGACAGGGGACGGTCTTTGTCACACTTTAACTATTTTAAGTAATATAAATACATCCTATTTTTTCTATGGTTTAGCTTTCCATTTAACGAGGTCTCCTTTAATACGTCTATCTATTATAGTAATACTTAAAATCTTAACCATGGTTAGGAAACTCTTCAGATCCCATAGGTTTTCCGGGAAAAACTACCGAATTATTGAGCTAGCATACCTTCCCAATTTATTTAATTTAAAAGTAAAATATTAATTATCTAAGGAAATGGGTGTCTGCTATTATATTCTCCTATTTATTATATTCTCTATTTATTCTTCATTACTATTATATCTCAACGTTTTGACCCTTAGATGTCAAGCGGTATTTTTGCTTAGGACTGTTTGGCCTTTTTGGAATAGTATATTCAATAAGCCCAGCCTTCATTAAATTTCTTACCTGTTTATTTAACTCACCTGAAACAACTTTATGACCTATTCGTTCAGCAATAGCAGATTTACTAAAATCTCCATATTTTAAAATACGCAGTATTTTATTTTGCAAAGATAGCTCTGGCCGTAACTCTGGCCGTAGCTCTGGCCGTAGCTCTGGCTCTTTATCTTTGATAAATGCTGAGTGGAGTAATAACTCTACTATAAAATAACTACGGTCTTCATCCGTATGAAAAATCGGTTTCGGAGAATCGTTCTTTTTGATTGCCTGTAAAATCTTTGGTATTCCTGTCCCTCGCCCTTCTGTCATATCGAGTTCCTTTAAAAATTCTCCTATCCTTCGGTTACGGTATCTCCTTGAAATAAACCGGCATTCTTGCATATCTTTATCAGTAATTGATCTGTCCGGTCCCGGGAAACTGCCAATCGTAATTCTATCCGGCAATATCCTTACTTCAATAGGCTCACGTATCTCATACGAACGATGATAAACAGCATTGGTCAGAATTTCTTCTATTGCTACATACGGATAATTATATCTGCGTTCCGCTTCTGCCCTATCAGGAAATTTCTGAACTTTTTCTTCAATGAATTGAGATTTAATATAATTAAGCGCATCAGTAAGCATTCGGTCAAGCGGCCCTTTAAAAGATTTTTCAGAAAAGGAATCAGCCCCGGGTCCATCAGGGAAATGCACCACATCAATTTGTGTTTGCGGGAAAAACTCATATGATTCAGGATTAAAAAACATCAAACCAACATTTTTTGGCCGTATATATTCCTCAGGTCCATCGACAATATTCATATTTCGACACAACTGTACAAAATCCATCTTCGCGGACTCACTGAAAAGATCACTTTTTACCTGCTGTAAATAACCTCGTATCAATCCTAGATCAAGATCTTTGATAGTTGCCGTATGATGCATACGATCATCAAAGGGAATTTTCGAGGCTAATTCAAATAACTCCTTTTCGTCTTGTGTTTTTGCAATAACTGTTTTAGATGCTTTTCGAATATAATAGGCATACCTTTTATTCAGCTTAGATAAAGAAACAGGAGCCTTGTACGGCCGTGATTGACCACCGATACACCATAAAACTAAAACTTGCCTTTTCTTAAACGTACATGGGAAAACAATCGGATGATAATACGGCTGTATTTTATAGCCGAGTTCAATGATTTCTTTCTGGATTTTATCAATAAAATTTTTACAAAGTCCTTGCGAATTTAAAACAGGACGCCCATTTTTTTCTTTGATTCCTATAATAATATATCCGCCGCCTAAATTATGAAAATCGTTGGCAAATGCACACATTGTATGCAAGACATCTTCCGGATTCCAGCCTTCTTTAAATTCTAATCGCTCCCATTCTACGGTACGCGCATTTATTAAATCATTTATGTTAATAGGTAACTTATTCATATACCCTATCCGTCCCTCTGTGCTTTTGCACTTTTATTTCTTACTTTTTTTCGCCATCACTTTCTTTACTTCTATAAGCAAATTACTGAATTATTAAGCTAGTATACCTTTCCAATTTATTTAATTTAAAAGTAAAATATTAATTATCTAAGGAAATAGGTGTCTGACCCTATTATATCCCATTGTTTCATGTCCTTAAGATTTTATTTTGAGAAAATCCGGTCAATCCGGATAATTGCCTTAATAAACTGCCATCGAGTTCTTTTAAATATTTAAAAATCCCAGTTTGTATTTGTGAATGCACACGGATCTATTAAGAATATCAATAAATTTTCAATAATCATCATCTACAAATATTTTTTCTGCTGTATAACCCTTATATTCTTCTTTATTTTACTATTACTTATTCTTCTGTTTCCCCGGGTATAAAAATCATCCCAGTAAAAGTTTACCTGGCTAACGGTAATAGGGGATCCTCAAACAAAGAACCGTCCCCTTGTTTTACCGTATTTTTAATTTATTTAAATGAATTTGTGAAGTCTGAACTTCCCATCTCCATTTTAGAATTAATAGCCTTCTTCTAAACGGATTGATTGGGGATCATAGATTTTTTGGGTTGCATTTCATAATATTTTTTCAATATTGGGTTCGTAGATCTTGTTCACAATTTAATTATAATATTGTTTAAATAAAGCTACTTCATTTACGTCTATGACTGGCTTAAGTTTTTCTATTTTATTATTATCAATAATTTTTGTTGAATCTATGATAATTTTTAAACTATTGTTTAGCCAATCTGAATTCCATAATTGTACTTTAACATCTTTATCTTTCACCTTTTGACATAGTTTTTCTTCGTACGCTATACTAGTATCTATTTTTATAGTCAATCTTTGAATCCATATTTGAAGATGACCTGTATTTGGTAATTTTTCAAATTTCCTCTTTATCCTTTCTATTGCATCCTTCCTTTCTGTTTCGTTTTTAAGAAAACTAAAAAACTTACTAAGTATAGCTGAAACAATTGGATATGTCCGAGGGTTTTTAAAGGCAATATCTACTACAATACTTATTAAGACCTTAATGTTTTTATCTATCTTTTTGCTATTTTTAATTCTTTGATAAAGCTCTTGAAGTTGTCTGCTCACACTCCCAGAGTTTGGATATCTTTCTGCTAGAGCATGAATAATGTATAACTCTGATTGAACGGTTTTACTTAATTTGATCTTGTTGTTAATTTCCCAATACAGTTTATCTGGTTTGATTGAATCTCGAATTATATTATCTGATTTTATGGTTTTTTCATCGTTAAGTTTCAAGCCCAAATCAATCAAAACTTCTGTTAAATTTTTTATAATTTCCTCAGCATCTTGAGGATTATTTACAAATATCCTATAATCATCACGATATCTAATAATCTTATATTCTTCTATGTTTTCTATCTTGGCAGCAAGTAATTTATCTGCATATCCTAAAACTATCTCAGCAATAAAGTCCATCAAAACACTACCTTGAGGAATGCCATTTGTTTGACCATAAGACATCTGTCTTAAATGTTTATCAATAATATTTCCGATTAAATTCATATTAAATCTCTCGGTGTTTTTTACTATTTCCCTATCATGCAACGCCCAAGCTACTGAGTGAGTATAAATCGAACTGTAACAATCTGTGATATCAGTCTGGTATAAATACGCATAGTCTAAAGAAAGTTCGACAGATTTTTGCTCTACTTCTTGCCACCATTGACCAACTTGTTCTTCTTTATCGGACGCCTTAGTTTTGGACTGAATTGGCAAACTCACACACTCGATTTTAGTTTTTTGCTTAAACTCTTTAAATTTTTTAATTATTGCGTTCCAATGATTTTTTTCAGTAATTTTATCAACCAGCGAAACATATAGTGCTGGGTGAATTAATTGAAATGGCCGCCAAGCATATTGTCCATTTTTATTGCTAAGCAATTTATAATTTACTTCCTCAAAATATTCTGGTTTCAATGGTTTATTATCAGAATTTATCGAGTAAAAGTTAGAAAGGTTTTTGCCTTTTAACTGCTTTGACAATATTTTTATAAGTCTTGAAAAATTAAAATACGCTGGTAAATCAAAATTAAAATAACTTTCTTCTTTTAAAAGAAAATTTCTTGCTTGTTGGTTTGATAAATCTAATATATTTCTCATTTTATTCATTTTAAAATCCCTAACTTTCCTTATCCATTAATTAGTATGAGTAACAACTTAAACGTAAAAGGAACTGATAAAGGCTTCACAAATTCACCTTCATAGCATCTTTTTCAATAAAAAATAGTTCTTGAGCTAATAAAACAATTGTAAGATAATTTTTTAATGAAAAATAACAACTAAAAACATTTCCCCTGGTATAACTTGTAGTGTCTATTATCAAGAGTTACTACAAATATTCAAGGTTAGATCTGAAATGTTTTGAATTTAAACATCTCTATCTTCACGCAAATAAATTTTCATATTAGCTGGATTTAATGAAAAATATTCCAATAACTGTTTGATATTATTCCGGATATGATTCGCAGAAAGGTTTACTTCAATAAAAAAAATATCCTCCATTTTTTCAGCTACCCTTAAGTCTTGTTCTTTCTTTGAGAATAAAGGATTTCCCCGCTTACTAATAAAATCCTCTATCTCGGACAATCTTTTAAATTTTTCATAATTATTTTTTTTCAATACTTCCAACACTTTTAAATAAAGCGATTTCCAGGTTTTTAATCCCTTAAAAGCACTGCCTTCTAAAATAAAACCATAAGGCCTTTTAAACGTAAAATTCTCATCAAGGGTATGTGGTTTGGTTTTATCCAATTCTTGAATGATTCTTTCTTTCCGGACACTATCGGAAGATTCTCCTTCAACAGTTTCATCTTCAGGGTTAATTTTAAAATAGCTTCTAAGATTCTCAGATATCTTATTTGTAGCCTTTGTAAAATCAGCTAAATTATTGTTATAGCTTCTTAAAAATTTCACGCCATTTTCTAAAGATTCATTATCACGTGGATCTATATCCAGATGAATATCATCAGGAAGGGAAAGCAATTTTTCCTGAATATCGATTAAAGAATCATAAATTATTTTAATTTTATCTTTATTCATAATATCCTCCTTTTTATTAACGGTATCTCTCCATATTATTTATCCCCTTTGACTTCGCTCAGGGTAGACAGCCCCTCGATAATCCTGACTTCCGGTACCGTCTTCTGCTTTTCCATGGCAATAGAAACCGGATGCTTCGGGTCAGAAATCTCTTTGTAAACTTTCTCTATGATCTCAAGTTTCTTTTCATCGCTCCAGTCGTCTTTCCAGTTACAGTAGATTGGTTAAATACTTCAACGCCTCGGCATCGAAAGCGAAAGTTATTTTAAAGGCATTGTTAATGTTCATTTCTAACATATATTTTTTGAATTATGTACCTTCTATAATCGCTATTTCCTCCCGTGTAAGGTTGTAGAGGCTATATACCATCTGATCAATTTGCTTTTCATACTCTTTGACTTTGGCTTGCTTGTCAGGATTTTGCAGATAGTCGTTAAATTTAGTAATGGCAAGGATTTTATCAACCAGGGTAATGATGGGTTGTTGAGTTTCTGGTCTTTCAATTATTAATTTTGGTATTGGAAGTTGTTGGATATAAAAATTATAAAAATCCATTGATCTAATTGCTCTTGCATAAATAAAATTGTAGGCAAACCAGCTTGCAAATGTGGAATTCAAGTATGCTAGCCAAAATTTAGGAGATAATTTTTCATCTAATTTAAAAGACATTATAGTATTTGTTATAATAATACCTTCTTCATCATAACAAGCAGTTATTTTTATATGTGGGTTTGGGTTTTCTATATGAGCAACTAATCTTTGGCAAATAACTTTTGATCTTTGAAATTCTTTAGCATTGTTCCAATTTAACTTTAATTTATTTTTTAACCATCTGTTTTGTTTAATTTTCCAGCGAGTAATATCAATACCTTTTAAAAGTTTATAATCAGTTTGTTCATCAGAGTAAAAATCAGTTCCAATTGCCAATCCAAGTTTTCCCATTACAAGGGCTTTACTACTTTTTAACACTTGAATTACTTCCCAAAGAGATTCGGGTATTGATAATTTATAAATCTGAGCTGTATTGTTTTTAAGGAATATTTTGCTTTTCTCACTAATTCCAAATTCGTTTATTGTATTATCTTTTTTCAGGTAACCGCATTTTACTAGACCATTTTTGAAGTTTTTTTCTAAACCAAAGAAATTCATTTCAAGTAAAACATTTTCAAAAGCCTTGCTTGAGTCAATGAGATATTTTAAATTGTATTTAATCCAGTAATCTTTTCTATATCCTTCCCACGCATCACCATATAAGGATTTTTTAGGAATGATAAAAGTAAGAATTCCATTGTTTTTTACTAATTTATCAAAACACTTCTTGCAAAATAATTCAGCACTATCACCGCTACTAAATTCAATATTTTCTACTTTTCTAAAATAAACTTTCTCTTTAGGTGTCAATACATCTCTAAATCCATAAGGCGGATTTCCGATTACAACATCAAAACCATTTGTAACTCCAAACATCCACTCTGGGTCTAAGAATGGACTACTGGCATTCTGATTATAGGGGTCCCAGGCAGCAAGCTGTCGTGCGCTTTCATTTCTCCAGCCTGAGCTTTCAAGGGTTTTGCCCATTTCTTCCCGAAGTTTCTGGTCTTCTTCCTGAAGTTTTCTTTTAGATGCCGAAGTTTTTGCGACGAATAAGCGGTGACGCACATCTTTGAGTTTTTCTTCCAGTTCTTTTACTTTTTGATTATCAAATAAACTTCCCTGGGCTTTAGATTTATCAATCCCGATAAGTGTATTAGCGGTGACAAACTTGGTTTCAAGGTTGGGTAGTGGACAGATACCGAAATTAACTTTATTTTTATCTGCCTTCTGATCAACAATCAATGATATAAAAAAGCGGAGCTTGCTGATTTGCGTGGCGATAGGCTGAATATCTACACCATAAATGCAGTTTTCTATTAGAAAAAGTTTCCTTGCATAATTCAGATCATTGGTATTCTCATCAAAAGTATTGCTAATTTCAATCAATCGATCTTCACGTTCTTGTTTGTTTCCAATTTTGTAGGCATTTTCAGTCTCTCTTATTGCTTTATCAGTCTGTATTTTTCGCCAATTTTCATTTTTTGGGTCGAGTTTTTGAAGAATAAACACCAACTTGTGTAGTATCCCCATGGGGAAAGCACCTGAACCGCAGGCGGGATCAAGGATTTTACAGTTATCAATAGCTTCTATAAGAATAAGGGTTTCTTTTTCATTAAAGAGATTATCTCTCTCGTTATAGCCTAAGAGAAATTCCAGCCCGATTTCTGCATCTTCCGGCTTCATTACTGCTTCTGTTTCAAGTTTTAATTCCAGGTATGCTTTGAGCGATTCATCTACCATATAATTAACAATTTCCCGAGGGGTATAAAAACTGCCGGTCTCCTTGCGGGCAGTAGCTTTGGTTTCCGGGTTATAGCTGGCAAGGAGATTTTCAAATACCCGGCCCAGAAGCTCAGGATCAAGAGCCACTTCTTCTTCAATCGGCGTATTTTCAGTTACCGTGAACTTATAATGGTTGAAAATATCAAACAAACCTTTTACTTTTTCATTCTTTTTCTTTTTATCATCATAAACATCACTTAAATCAATTATTTTTTCTTGGGAGAAAAAGAGTTCGTCAGGTACTTGAGCTTGTTTTTTAAGATTGCGGGAAAACCCATCCAGATACATTACTTTACCGTTTTTATCTTCGCTATCCAAACAATCAAATAGCCCGCCATTAAGAAATGGAACCCTTTCAAACAGCTTAATAACTTCATCTTTTGAGATTATAAAGTCAGAAGAATAGCGATACAAATTTTTTATACCATAATTCTTCTTATTCTGTTGGAATGTTCCGTCTGTTACAAATGCGCGTTTTTCAATTTTCTGATTTAAGGTCGCAAAAAAAAGATTTTGCAGTATTGCCCGATAATATACTTTTGAGCCTTTTATTTTAAATCCATTGATCAGTTTTGAGACTTCTTTTTCTGCAAAGATTTTTTCTGGTATCAGGTTTTTTTCTTTAATAAACCAGATGAAAATAAGCCTAGTAAGAAGTCTGATAATACTTTCGGAATTGAAGTCCGTGTCATCCTTATCATTATCAATATCATTGGGGAATGAAACATGGTTTATTGCCCAGAAATACCAGTTGGACAGTTCACGGTAAAAACGCTTATTTAATTCTTTGGTATCCAGCGTCTTCTGCCAGGCGTTGTGCAGTTCGACAAAATTGGTAAACTTATGGAGCCGTTTGAGTTCTTCAAAAGAAAGGTCAAAAAGAATCTCAATATGTGCACGATGCGGGTTTTGGATGGAAATATCTTTAATAAGCGTAACTTTTTCCAGCACATCCTTCTGTTCATCTTTTTTATTCAGCCTTCGGTTAATGACAGACAAAGTTAGATAATCACCGTACTTGAATAGGAGCATCACCGGCATAGGGAATATTTTGTTTATCTCGCGGGTAATCTGTGCCAGTGCGCTTCTGGAATAATCTGTTTTGTTAAGCTCGATGGCAAAGAAGAGATAGGTTTCGATGATGGTATTATTCACCTTCTTAGTATCAAAAATGGTCCGTTGGTCAGATAATTCCTCCTGAGTCAACTGAAATAAGAGGTCAATACTTTTCCAGTCATCAACCATAGCCTTCGTTTCATTAAAGGATGTATCAGGTTCTAAAAAGGATTCTTTAAAGAAGCGATAGGTCTTTTCAATAAAAGGATTCTGTCGATCTGTCTTGTAGCCGAGTTTAGCAAAGAGATTCAGAGCATTTTGAGAAATACTGCCACTTAGAAATGCCCTAATTGATGATTCAATTGAATGTTTCAATTCTATTTCATTCATTATATTACCTCACTATCAGCCAGGTTATTAATTCAAAATCTTCCATTTCGTTTATTTGCTTAGTTATGGGTATCAACACTGCTCCCCGATCAGTAGTCAGCTTGATGTTGCCCTTTTTCTTGAATACCTGAACAATTTCACTCACTGCCTTTTTTAAAAGACCTGAGTACTTGTCCATATTTTCACCATTAGATGTCTCATCGTTAAACAGCGTGCAAAGTTCATCATAAGGCGCTTTTTGGTTTTGGCAAAGTAAACGGTATATTTCAAGAATCTGCTTGGCGTTGGTATAATTATAGCGCACAGTTCCGTCATCCCGAATATAAACAAGAAAATAGGGATTCAATGGATTTACTTCTTCATTGCCACCACTTTCCCCTTTCTGCGCTAAACAATAAATCACTCCGGGTTTGATAATATCTTTTTCTGATGATGAAATTTCTCTACCGGTTATAAGTCCGGCGTAGTCACCGCCCGGTGCGGGGACAACAGCATAAAGTCCCATTGGTGAATCTTTCAATCTGCGGCGATTGTTTTCTATAAAGTGTAATAGTTCTATCCTGAAATCATCGAGAGTAAAATCAGTTAGGGAAATTGTTTCGTCCATATCCTCAAGATCAAGTACCTCGTTTTGAAGTTTTTTTAGTTGCTGATTACGATATTTCAGATCGTCGGTTATAAGTTCTTCCAGCTGCTCCGTATTCAGTATATTGTCCTCTCCGGTTGCGGTGACATCCACCAGTGCCATACGTGCCTCAACCCGTTCTTTCAGGTTGATATAATTATCCAGGTCTTTGGTCGGCCAAAAATTCACCAGCTGAATGGTTTTATTGATGCTTCCCAAACGATCAATACGACCAAAGCGCTGAATGATTCGTACCGGGTTCCAATGAATATCGTAATTAACGAGATAATCACAATCCTGAAGGTTTTGCCCTTCACTGATACAGTCGGAAGCAATGAGCAGGTCAATTTCTTCTTCTTGAGAAAGAGAAGCCATCTTGGAGCGGTTTTTCGAGAAAGGAGAAAAGTTGACTAAAATACTATCATAGTCATTTTTACCTAAAGTTGTCTGGGTGTAGTTTCCACAGACCAGGGCACAATGAAGCTTTAATTCATTTACGTACCAATCCCTTATATTGTCATAGAGGTATTGTGCGGTATCGGTAAAGGCGGTAAATACGATGACTTTTTTATTTTCTCTATTTATCGGAGAAGCGATTTTCTTTATGATTAAATTTTTTAGCTCTTTTAATTTTGCATCTCTCTCCGGGGTTACAGCTCTGGCATTATTTAACAGGTCAACCAAGGCATCCTTGTCTTTTTGTAAATCCAACTGCCATCTTCCGAGCTCTAGATCAGCAAGATCAAATTTAAGTTTCTTTCCCACCTGCCATTGATCGAGATCTTCTCCGTTTTCTTCCAGTTCTTCCTCATTAGGAGTGAAGTTGTCCAGAGATTCTTCCTGATTTTCTCTATTTGTTTTTAGGAAGTTATCGATCTTATTTTCCAGATTTTCTATTTTCCGAATGGTTCTATCCAGAGAAATTTCAAATGATTCGATGGAGCTTTCTAACCTTTTAAGATAGTTTATCTTCATCATTCCGATCAGAAAGTTTTCACGGTCAGCCTGCTTAAAGGCAAGAATTTCTGTTTCTGCCATTTCTTCGTATTTTTTCTGCTTTTCAAGTTTTACATAGGCAGAAGGATTAAAGATAGATAATTTGTACTCCAGTATTTGTTTGTTAATCCGATCATAAGAGGGAAAACGATTTTCCAGGTCAATATCCGGATAAATTGAATAAGGTTTGTTTCGTTCGGGAAAGCTGCCCATTGCCTCTAGGTTGTAGAAATTTTTTAGGTGTTTTCGGGAACGAGCAATGGTCAATTCATCCAATAGTTTAAAAAAGGAGGAATCAAGCCGTTCGATAAGTTCTTTCATATTCTTTGATTTGTTTTTCGGATCAGCCCAACGGGTAAAATTCCTCTGGGCATTTTCAAGAGTAGATCCTATATTCTTTATCTTGCATGAATCAAATAATGCGTCCTCTTTTCCCTCGGTAATAAAGGATAGCTGATTTCGTAAATCACGAAGGGAATTATTGACCGGAGTAGCCGAAAGCATCAGCACTTTTGTCTTAACACCTGATTTGATGACTTTTTCCATGAGCCATTTTGCCCGGTTCATTTTTATTTTTCCGTTATCTTTCAGTTTTTCCATGGGATTGCCCCGGAAATTGTGTGATTCATCTATGACAACCAGATCGTAAGCTCCCCAATTGAAGTTTTCCAGGTCGATACCATTGGCATCGGAATAACCTGATTCCCGTGACATATCGGTATGATAGAGAACGGAATAATTATACCTGTCTCGTTTAAAAGGATTCAATAAATGATTCTGACTTGCCTGATAGACAGTCCAGTTACCGGTCAGTTTTTTGGGACATACAACCAGGACACGGGCATTGAGAAGTTCAAAGTATTTAATCACCGCCAATGCTTCAAAGGTTTTACCCAGGCCAACACTATCGGCAATAATACATCCATTATGTTTTAATATTTTATTGATGGCTCCCTTTACGCCATCTTTCTGAAAATCATAGAGTATATTCCATATTTCACTATCATAGAAACCAGTTCGTTCATCTAACAAACCGCCTCTTTTCTGTTCGTCAAGGTAGTCTTCGAAGATATGAAATAGGGTCTTGAAATAGATAAACTCTGGCTCATTCTCTATATATAATTGTTCAAGATATTTTAAAACCTGTTCTTTTACATCTTCAACAAGACCGGTTTGGTCATTCCAGATAGAATCAAACCAGCTTTTTAATTCCTGGCGGTCTCTGTCACTATCAATAATCAGGTTTAACTCTATATTTTTACTGCCTCCCAGCCCAAGACCATTTACCGTAAAATTTGAGCTTCCGGCAATGGCTTTTTCTATGCCGCTTTCCTGTTTTATATGGTAGAGTTTTCCATGAAGAAAGTTAGGTTTAACCATGGAGCGGATTTCAGTCTTTTCTTTTATCCAGTCGGAGCATTCCTTAGATATGGTTTTTTGGGTGAGCCTGCTTTCCAGCGGTATAGATAATTTATCATCTTCTATCTTAAAATCCCTGGTGTTTACTTTATCCGGGTCCATGGATTTAATAAATGTAGGTTCGCCAAAAAGAAATTTCAGTTTATTGATTCCATCAAGATTGCCTTTTAATTGATGATAAGCATAAATCGTGAAGTAAGCTGAAACTATTGAAACTTCAGAATTAGTTGAAATGGCCTTTTTAAGAAAATCTCCTACAGTCCCATGTAAATGATTATCACGAATGGACGAATAACTCATTTTTCGTATCTCCTTTTTCTCTCCCTGATCACCTCGTACGACTATATATGTTAGGGAACGACGGTTCTTTTTGTTCTAAGATACCTTTATCCTCTAAAACTGCTAAATCTTCACTCGTCTGCCTCTTTTTGATACTGTTTAACTCCTAATACTATTTTTTCATCTATTTAATTATTATTCTTTTAGCTTAAAGGACATTTTCTTAGTTAGCGATATTAGCTATGATTTCTTTGCCTTTATCAGTTAGTATGTATTTACCTGTTTTAGGTGCTCCTTCAAAAATAATAAGATTCAAGCCTTTTAGAATTGATAAGTCTCTTTCTGCTGTAGCTGTAGATATATTAAATAGCCTCTCCACATCAGACCGTCTAATACTCTTATATGTATTTAAATATGCTATTTCTTTTCTCAATCGTTCTTTTACTCCCTCATTTACTCCCTCATTTACTCCCTCATGATGTAATATCTCGTCAAATTTTTTACTGAATGTTTCAGAAATAACAACAGGTTCTTTAATTTTTGGCCTTTTGAAAGTAGCAGTAAAGAATGTATCAAATTCAAATTTAATCGGTGGTAAGCCGGCTTTAGAGATGAGATTTCTCATCTTATTGATACCGGTCCCCATCTTCTCGATATATCCTGCCCGGTGTAGTAAATTAGCAATATTTGGATTCCTTAAGACACTTTTTTTACCAAAGTCTTCCGGGTTTAATCCTTTTGCCAGTCCGCCAAAATTGGTTATGTCAATCCTATCATCAAACATATCTACCATTATATTTGTGCCTTTTTTAAAATAATCCCGGTGGGCGGTGGCGTTTATAATTGCCTCTCGCAGGGCTTCATAAGGGATCTCGGGTATTTCTCTTCTTCTTGGTTCACCGGTCATTTCATATCTTAGGGGGATATATTGTTTAAGAAAAATCATTGCTCTATCTATACTAGAGATTAAATCCTCGTTAAAGTCGCGCCTGTCTAATACATCTATTTTTTCTGTTCCTTTGTAAAGAGCACAGGTTATAGCAGTATGGAAATAAATATCCTGTAGGTTTTTAGAAAAGAAGAGAATGCCGGTATTATTAAAGATAATTTTGCCTTCCTGTCTTTCAGCTACTCCCAGGTTAGTTAATACGGTAGGGGCATCCAGGACTTTTGAGATACCGGCGAGTCTTAAGAAGTGCTCAAGTTTTTTAGGGTCAAAGTGAGTATTATAATCAAACTTCAAATTTATAAGCTCGCCAAAGCGGATCAGGCCTTCTGCTTTAAAGAACTCAATGATTTCGTTTCGGTTAAGCTTTTGGGAATTTGGACCTACTCTAAGATAAAAGCCGGAAGCACATCTATGGGGTTTGTCTTCCCCTTCCCTTACATTAATAATAAGAATATTTTCAAATTCTTCTAATATAATTTTAATGGAAGGCTGGCAGTTGTTGGCGATATCCTGAATCTGGGATTTAAGTTTATTGGTTATTTTTACGCCTTTTATCTCCTTGTCGTCAGTTATTCCAAGAAATATCCTGCCTCCTGAGGAATTGGTAAAGGCAACGAATTCCTTATCTATACTGGTCATAGATTCTTTGAATTCGATTCTATAGCCTTCGCCTTCTTCAAGTATTAGTTGTAATTCGTCTTTATGCATATTTACTATCACCTAATTAAATAATAGATTCCCTCTCACCCTGCCCTCTCCCTCCGGGGGAGAGGGAACATAAAGAAGTATTTTTGTAATTGTATCACAGTGGTGTGACTACTGTATGGCAATAATTAGGAAAATAATTGAAAATAATTGAAAAAAGTTTGATTTTTCTTAATTTTTTTAAGAAAAATTGTGATTTTGTATAAATCAAACTGTTATCTATATACTATATTGATTGTTAAAAGTCCTTCTTTTTTTGGAAAATTGTATTGTTTTTAATTAACAATAACTTTTATCCTCTGTTCTTCCCATTACTCCCGCTCGAGGTTGGTTCTCTCTGGTAGTTGAGTAAGGTAATGTGGTTCTTTGAATCCTCCGTAGTCCCTATTTATTATTTCTCGACAACCTCCCAGTATCCGCCCTTTGCAGGACCGATTCTTTTTAATATTCCTTTTTCCTGCATTTTTT
>Ga0268281_1001108_pt1 | contig 16696 bp, 17 predicted proteins | sample saktaG_10_FD_190134 | JGI IMG/M metagenome (GOLD analysis project Ga0268281, IMG submission 190134) | Saline water microbial communities from Sakinaw Lake, British Columbia, Canada - sak_2011_5_24_50m | ecosystem: Environmental > Aquatic > Non-marine Saline and Alkaline > Saline ... | reverse complement strand
TCGGCTTTAACAGTGTCGATGCATTTAAAAATATACCCTCTATCCCAAAAGGTGGACTGGAATATAAAAAACCTTCCGGCGACATCATGAAATACATCACCACAAATTTCATGTATTTCTCGATGATTGCCCTGTACATAATACTATTTATAATTACATTTTTCTCAATCATAAAACGGTCTCGCCGCCGGCTTGACATTGCGCATGTTTCCCGGCGAAAACGTAAAAAATATCGTTTTAGTTGGAAAGCCTTTTTTCTGACTGTTATCTTTGCTTATGTTCTATACACTGAGTTCCCGTTTTTGCCGGACCAATACGATCAGTATCATAAAAATCAGGGCGCCGGTCCATTCCAGGAATTGATAAACTACGTCAATAAAAATAACGGTTTGGTATACTATGCTCACCCGGAGGTATCCAGCTCAATAGTCAGACCAGTTAAAATCCCGCTTCTCTCGCAATCAATTAAAATTGAAACCGATTCCTATCCCCATTTAATTACTGAAACTCAGGATTATACAGGCTTCGCTATTTTCTGGGAAGGTATGCGGACAGTAGGTCGTCCAGGTGGATTGTGGGATATTGCGCTTGATGAGTATTGCCGAGGCTATCGCAAAAAACCGGTTTACGCGATTGGCGAACTGGACTTTGAAGAGAGCAACGAACTCAATCAGGTAGCTGCCACTAACACATTTATTTTCGCAAAAGAACGCAGCAGGGAGGGTGTTTATGAAGCACTACGTTCCGGCAGGTCTTACGCTACCCGTGATTTTACCGGAAATAAAATCCTGTTGGATGATTTTGCAGCCTTTGACATGGCCACACAGCGAAATGCCTTTATTGGTGAAACATTGATGCTATACTCCCCGCCAGTAGCGATTCATATTCAGATGCACTCAATTGTAAAAACCTCAAAACCGATAGCCATTTTTCTGTATAAAAACACGGAATTGGTTAAAACGTACCAGATGTACGATTCAATTGACGAGTGGTACGTGGACCAACACCGCCTATCCGATACGATGGACTACTACCGGATTTATGTAGGAAGCCGTGACTGGATAACTTTAGTCACCAATCCAATATTTATTAAGAAATATTAGTATCAGAATTAATCTTCTGTTTTATAAGCTATTTTATAAAGTAAAAATGTAATGGCTGCCAAAAAACAGAAATTTGCAAATTGCAGATAAGCCTGTGCTTCAACAAAAAATGGTTTCATTGTGAAACGCGAGACAAGACCCAAAATCAATGAAATAACCGCTAATGTTACACAACTTTTAATAATAGTGCCCATATATCCTCCAAACTAATGCATATTCAAATATTCGGTTTCAAAATAATTCAACAAAATACAATAATCAAGCGAATAATATGATTTGTGCTATTCATCAGCCACAAACCTTCCCCTGGCTTGGCTATATTGCTAAAATTATTCAATCCGATGTTTTTGTCATTCTTGACAATGTTCAGTTTAAAAAAAATGAGTGGCAAAACCGCAACCGGATAAAGATTGCCGCCGGCACACAGTGGTTAACTGTCCCGGTAATACACAAATTCGGTCAATTAATCAATGACGTTAAAATTAATAACACTTCAAACTGGCAACATAAACACATTCAGGCTCTCAAAACAAATTACGGAAAAGCCAATTATTATTCAGATTTGATGCCTGAGATTGAACATCTTTATAATAAGGACTGGCAAAATCTGGCTGAATTCAACATCGCCGGAATCAAGTGGATTTTGAAAAAGCTCGTGATCACCACTCCTATCGTTGTTGCTTCAGAAATCAATGAATTGAAAAATAACACAGACACCAGTCCTGACGACAGGCTGATTCTTATCACGAAACTCATGCAGGCAGGAACATACCTGTCAGGCGCGGGCGGACATGACTATCTTAAAACCGATTTATTTCCAGAAAATAAACTCCAATTAATTTTTCAAATCTTTGAACATCCGAAATATCAGCAATTGCATGGTGATTTTATCAGCCATCTGTCCGTACTGGATTTGCTTTTTAACGAGGGACCCAACGCCCACAGCATAATTGAAGGAGGTATCCGATGACTACTGCATCCATTAAAAATATGAATATCCTGGCTATCGGGGCTCACCCGGATGATATTGAAATCGGCTGCGGCGGTACTTTAGCAAAATACGCCTCCTACGGCCATAATATTTTCATGTTCATCGCAACTGATGGAAATGCCGGAGGTATTGGTAAAATTCGAAAAAATGAACAGGTTAATGCCGCAAAAATATTGAATGTCAAAGATATATTCTGGGGCGGTTATATCGATACGGAGATGGAAGTTCATAAAGAGGCAATCATGAAGGTTGAGGATATTATTAATAAAATCCAGCCCGATAGTATCTTTGTGAACTATTCCGATGACACGCACCAGGATCACCGGCATATTGCCGCAATTACAAATTCTGCCACCCGCTACATTCGAAACGTGCTACTTTACGAAACACCGACTTCCCAGAATTTTCAGCCGAATGTCTTCGTGGATATCGGCAAAGAGTTTCTGGATATTAAAATGGAATCCCTGAAAGCCCACGAATCCCAAATAGACCGTACAAATATTATGGGTGTTTCTATCCTTGAACTCGCGCAATCAGCTGCCCATTTCAGAGGTGTACAGGCCCGAGTCGCTTTTGCTGAAGCATTTCAATCACTAAGATTATTTATTAACATATGATCGTTCCACATTACCGACCAAGTTTTTCCCTTCATGAAATTACTGCTGTCCGCAAAGTGATAGACTCTGGCTATATTGCCCAAGGAGAACGGGTAATGGAATTGGAAATCACACTCGCCGAATTCGTTGAAAAGAAATTCGGAGTCGCCGTATCATCGGGTACCACCGCATTGATTCTGGCACTGAAAGCTCTGAAGGTAACATCGGGAGATGAAGTGATAATTCCAGCCTATACCTGTACCGCACTCTGGCACGCTGTAAAAGCGGTTGGTGGTGTCCCCATTTTTGCGGATATTGAAGTGAAATACCGGAACCTTGATCCTGTCGATGTTAAACGAAAAATGACCTCAAAAACCAAATCTGTAATTTTTCCTCACATGTTTGGTCAACCCGGCCGAATTCAAGATGTTTATGATCTTGGAATACCAGTTATTGAAGATATCGCACAGTCAATAGGTGCCCGGATTAGCGATCGGCCTGTCGGTACGTTTGGCACTGTAAGCATCAGCTCATTTTATGCCACAAAAGTGATCGGCGCCGGTGAGGGCGGAATAGTTTTTACAAATGACAAGACGGTTGAAAATTACCTCAGAGATGTCCGTGAGTACGATGAAAAAGAAACATTATCTCCAAGGACTAATGCCAAAATGAACGATATTACGGCGACAATTGCTCTGGAACAATTTCGTAGATTGCCCGAATTCACCGCAAGACGGAAAAAAATAGTCGCACAATATGAATCGATACTGAAAAATCGGATAGAGATTCCGGTTCGGGACCCCAGATTCCAATCAAATTTATATCGGTGCATCATTTCACATCCTGAAAAAACTGCAGACGAGTTGATACAGTCAGGAAAAGAATATGGCATTACTCTCAGAAAACCGGTCTATAAGCCCATTCATACTTATTTCAATGAATATAATTTTAAAAACACTGAATCGGCTTGGAAAAAACAGGTTTCAATACCTATATTTCCCGACATGAATGATTCGGAGACAGATACGGTAATAAATTTTCTAAAACAAACATTTGGCGAATTTTCATGACAGACAGACAGCGCATCTATTTCAGACTGCTTGTACTCCCCTTTGTGGTGGCCTTGCTGATGCCATATATTTTAAAAAACTGGTTTTTTTTACATGATCTGGGTTTTCTGTATTATTTCTTTGTTGCGTTCCTGATGAGTTTTGGTCTCATCCCATTATTCTACAAACTCGGAATAATTTTGGATATAACCGATATGCCCGGGGGACGCCATCATCATCGATTTCCTACGCCCCGAACCGGTGGAATTGCAATATACATTACTTTTGTTTCAGCGCTGAATATTTACACCAATCCACCAGTCGAATTTCAAGGACTTTTTTGGGCAATCACTATTATTGCCGGTTTTGGGTTGCTGGATGATATAATGGGCTTGCCGGCCACAATTAAACTGATCGGTCAAATCCTCGCCACGACAGTATTAATCTATCATGGAATCGCATTGTCGTTTATTCCCGACCAGGAATTCTGGCATGTATTTTCCATTATTCTGACATTCCTGTGGATAATCGGTATCACAAATGCGATTAATTTTCTGGATGGCCTCGATGGACTGGCAAGCGGTTTAGCGATTGTAATCGGTTTCTTTTGTGCTGCAATTTCCTGGTCTATTGGTAACCAGTTTGTATTTATCGTAAGCCTGATCTTCATGGGAGCGGTAAGTGGATTTTTCTTGTATAATTTTAGAATCAGGAACCGGGCACTTATATTTTTAGGCGATACCGGCAGTACAATTATCGGTTTCACTCTGGCAACACTGGCTATATATGGTGACTGGGGAATTAATAAAAGTGTCGATCTTGCTATTCCATTACTGCTGCTGGCTGTTCCAATTACAGATTTATTGTTAACCAATATCAGGCGAATTGTTACCGGAAAAGTCCACTCGATCCGAGAATTACTAGAGTATGCCGGCAACGATCACCTGCATCACCGACTGAAAGCATTGGGACTTCGCCCAAAATCTGTCGTTATAACTTTATGTATGTTTACAACCGTTATGGGACTGTTATCACTTCTGCTGAAACGAGGTGATTTTTTTGAAAGTTTTATTGCTTTAAGCATTGGAATTATTATATTTTACAGCGTAGTATCGTTTATGATTTTTCAGGAGCGAAGGAATCACAACAATTAAAAAACTGATTTTATAATGCATTAAAATGTATTACTTTATCTAAGATGTATTCAGACTACTGGAAATTAACTATAAAACCCTTTGAGAATTCACCTGATCCCAGGTTTCTCTACCATTCTGCCCAACATGATGAGGCACTTATGCGCCTCCTCTATTCGATTCAAGGTTCAAAAGGCGCCGCACTTCTGACAGGGGAATACGGTTGTGGTAAGACCTTGTTGATGCATACGATTGTGAGTGAATTATCATCGGGACAGTTTGATATTGCCTACCTGACAAATCCCCGCTGGAGTGCCAATGAACTGGTCCAGGAAATTCTTTATCAGCTGGAAATAACCGCAGAAGGTACCAAGCGCATTGAGTTATTACACTCGCTTAATGACTTTTTATTCGAAAACGTCCGGAATGGCAAACACACCATTATTATTGTTGATGAAGCCCAGATCATAGGTGATTATGAAACCTTCGAAGAACTTCGTTTACTTTTGAACTTTCAGTTAAACGACCGGTTTCTGCTTACACTATTCCTGGTAGGACAACCGGAATTGAATGATATTGTAAAAAAGATACCGCAATTAAATCAGCGGATTGCTATTAGATATCATCTTAAGCGCTTTTCCTTTGAAGAGACAAAATCTTATATCCAGTACCGCCTGGGTATTGCCGGCAGGACAACGCCCATTTTTACCGAAGAAGCCTACCGGGAATTATACAACTATTCACAGGGCACACCGCGTACTATCAATAATATTTGTGATTTAAGTCTGGTAATCGGATTTGGCAAGCATCTGGATATTATTGATGCGGACACTGTCACTGGAATTATAGAATCTGAGAGATAATTATGGTACGGATGAAAGATGTAATGAAGTCGTTTGATGACATGAATAAAGGTCCTACCGAACCTCGTCGATCAGAAACAACTACTACTTCAACTCCATCCAGTTCAGGGAAACTCAGCGGGCTTGATGCTATTCGGAATGCGATCCAATCTGGTTTAAACCAGCAAAGGGACCAGGCCAATCAACCGGCGCCCCCTCCTTCTACCCATCATACAACACTGGATCGATTGAAATCTGCATTAGAACCCAAGGATAAACCGGCAGTTCAATTCCAGGAAAAACGGGAAAAACCACTTTCTCCTGATGATGAGCAGTACTCCACCAAACTGTATATGGTTTTTCATCGACATATGGAGAAAGTTGCCAACGACATCAAAAACAAAATTCCCATCGATCCGGCACCTTTAATCAAGGATATACCGGATTTCTGTCAGGCCATTGAAAACCAGGAGTTTCTATTTCTGAAAGCAATTCAACGGAAACGTTATGCGACTTGGTTTGTTTCACACTCAGTCAATGTTGGTGTTTTCGCGGTAAAGATTGGATTAGGCGTTAGGTACGACAGAGACAGACTCCATTCCTTGACTCTCGCCGCTCTACTCCATGATGTTGGAATGGTAAAAGTACCTACAAAAGTTCTTTTTAAACATGGAAAACTAACGCCTCAAGAATTCGATGAAATTCGGCAGCATCCGGTCAATGGTTATGAATTGTTAAAGCATCTTAAAAAAGACTATCCGTTTGTGGTAGATACAGCATACGAGGAACAGGAACGGGAAGATGGTTCCGGTTATCCCCAGGGATTAAAGGCAGAAGAAATTCACGAATTCCCCAAGGTGATTGGAATCGCGGATGTGTTTGAAGCATTGGTCCATGGCCGAGCCTATCGGGATGGTTTTATCACCTATCATGCCATCCAAAAAATTATTGAAAACAAATCTAAACAATTCAACGTAAAAATCATCCGTGGTTTGGTAAATAGTGTGTCTATGTTTCCTGTTGGCAGTTATGTCAAACTCAGTTCCGATGAGGTTGCTCGTGTCCTTTCGGTGAATCGCTTGCGTCCGGTACGCCCGGTGGTCGAGGTAATTGAAGATGCCGATGGCCGTAAATTAAAAGTTCCTCTTCGCATCAATCTGGAAGAGGAGCCGCTGCTCTATATTACCAAGCCGCTGACTGATCAGTAAATCTTTTATTCTTTTAATTCTAAAAAAAACAGTGTTCCTGGATCCTGTTGAGGTTCAGGAATTATTTTTTTCAATATTTCCGAATAATTTAAATTGGATTCCTTTTTGAGCCTGCCTCTTAACCAGTTTTTATCGATTAATTCTATCACTTCCGATGACCCGATTATCTCAATATTTCCGTTTTGAAGTTTTATTGTGTTCCTAAAATACTGTAAATTATCATCAATAGTGAAAATCTTACATTTTCTAATTTTCGTATCTTTTTTTTCATTATTTGTTTGAAAACTCATCAATTGAAAATACACAGGATTATATACCGATAATTCCTGCTTTGAACATGTATACGAAAGAATAGATACACCAACCCCTGGATAGTCATTCGTAATCATTTTAATTGCCTGAGAATAGGCTTTATTATCATCCCTTTCCAGAGTGAACAGTGTTTTCAGAACTCCCTTTATCTCGGTTTTATATTCACATTTACTATCGGAATGGTGAATTTGATATATTAGGCTTTTATCTTCGGATATAGAAATTTTATCGGCAACTTGACCAACTGAATCCCGAAAAATAACCGATAGGTTTCCAAGGTCGAATTCTCGGATTTGATTGGCAACAGGTTTACCCGGCAAATTTGAATCCAGGCTTCTGATAATCGGCGATGAACTCAAGACAATATTTGTCTGAATGGCGAATGATTTCAGCGTTGTCAGATCGCTTTCATCGTATGCATAGCTCGGTTTCTTTACAGAATAAAGAACACCCACAACCGTACTGCTTTGAACCAAGGGCACCACAATCATTGATTTCCAATTCAAATTCAGCATCTGCAACGGCAGAGCATGTTCATCTTCACTGATGTTATAAATAATGGCAGGTTCGCCTGATTTTCGTACAATATTCCCCAAACAACAAGCTTCGGGCTGGCTCAGCAGGGCCTGTTCATTCGTTGATAAATGGACTGATGCCATTATTTTTGTAAGCTCAGAGTTTTCGTTTTCAATAGCCAGCCAACACGCATCGGATGCAGTCAGTGAACAGGCATTTTCCACGATTGTCTGAAATACAGCATTGACACTGGCTTTGTCGCTAATCATTTTGCTAACCTGTGAAATAGAAAGGATTTCACTCGTAACCCGATCATAAATTGATGCAGTCGGTAAGTGAAATAAAAGACCAATAAATGACGCGAAAGTATAAATATTAATAAATACCAGTGTTGATAGAACAAAACCCTTTACGGTGGTACTGAAGGCATAAACCGGAAACAGCAGATTTGATAAAAGCAGATACAAACCGACCGGGATAAGCACTATTGACAAGGCAAAACCAATATATTTCTCCTGTTTATTTAAAACAGTGGTCCACGATTTGTAAAAACTAATAACCAGAGTGATCATAAGTAAAAACAATCCGAGAATCCAAAGAATTGCTGACGAGCCATGTTGAAATACCGACACACGCTCAAAAGTATATCGGTCTTCGATAAAATTAAATATAACTGATGAAAAAATAATCCCCGTTAACAAAAGACGATATTCAAAATTCGAAAATCTGTTGGGTCGGTAGTCTAAAAGTTTTTTTACAAAAAACAGAATTATAAACAAAATTGAAACTGTCACCACTGTGCAAAATTCAGACACCGCATTCCAGATTATCGGAAATTCAGCAAGAAAAGGATTGTCATCCCATAAAACCAGGAATTTTTTAAATATTATCTGTGGAAGTAATACCAAAACAAACAGAGATATTATTAACCCATAGGCCGAAAGTAATGTTTTCTTGAGAGTATATTTCCTGCGCTGAATAAATGATCGCAGTCCGAATAATAACAAAATCCCAATTACACTAATCGTAATTTCACGCTCGACCCGGTAGATCTTAATGAATGATGGTACATGATAAAATGTGGTATCAACAAAAAGGATGAATAACACCAATAAAAGTGTAAAGAGAATTAGAATTGCTGTTTTTATAGTGTGTTTCATTGCCGGATTAAAACCACTTCGAGACAATTAATATGTCAGGATATTTAAGTCTTTTTCTCCTGTTAGAATCATCATGAATTGGATAGGCCCTCAGTATAAACTTAGCAGTTAATTTACGACTATTTTTAAATTAATCACTACAATGGAAGATGTTCGATAAATCGAATAGGGAGAGAAGAAAGTGCTATCGGGGATTATTATCCGAATCAAGTGTAATAATTGTGGGTTTCCAGTATGTGGCTTGAGATTCATCCATATGCGTATAGGCAAGTATAATGACTAAATCACCCTTCTTAGCTAAGCGTGCTGCGGCTCCATTAATACCAATTTCCCGATCCCCTCGTTTCCCTTCTATGACATACGTCTCAAAGCGCGCGCCGGTATTTATATTCAGCACTTGGACTTTCTCATAAATATAGAGTCCGGCTGTCTCAATAAGATCTTTGTCAATTGAAATGCTGCCTTCGTAATGCAAATCCGTTTGAGTAACTGTCGCACGATGTATTTTTGATTTCAGTATTGTTATTAAACTCATTTATTTTCCTTATTTCATTCGTTTCACAATCGAATTTAACGATAATTCGGTTGCATATCAATAAGTACGTTACAGAATCAATAATATCATTTGAGATTTCTTGAGAATCATTTATCTTTGATTGCATGTTTTATTATCTAATCCAATTTGATAAAAAACTCTTTTATTTCATTAATCATACTCTGGCAAATCCGGTTTTTGACTGGTTCATGCCGTTTATAACCCATCAGTCAAACTGGATAATTCCTATTCTGGTCCTTTGGCTTGGAATGCTGGTTATTGGGGGGAAACGAGCCAGAATTGCCGCTATTTTATTGCTTCTGACCGTAGCCACAACTGATCCGGTATGTTTTCGGATTCTCAAACCAGGTTTTAAACGGATTCGCCCTTCCCGCTCGCTTGAAGATGTTCGACTCTTGGTAAAACGCGGCGGAAAATACGGATTTCCGTCAAATCATGCCGCAAATATTACCGGAGCAATGGCTATTCTGATTTACTTCTTTCGTAAATATAAATATTATTTTGCGACAATTGCCGGTCTAATTTCTTTCAGTCGGATATATGTGGGAGTACATTATCCTTTTGATGTATTTTTCGGCATACTTATCGGAGTCCTTTTTGCATTTATATGGATCACACTTTGGATTATCCTGTCCAATCACATGGAAAAAAAGCAAAATTTTTGCTTAACAATCTCAGAATAGTTAGATTACGACACTAGTAGAATGCTAAAGATGGAGTTAATCGATGTCAAGTCATAGAAAAAAAAGGAAATCTTTCCGGTTAACACAAGGTGTCAAGACCGGACTTTACATTCTTCTCAGTCTAATTATTTTTTATATCATCCTCTTTAATGTCTGGGACTGTCAAATCTAATTTCCTTTTAATAGGCGTGTCAAATTCGATACTCTGCTAAATGTATTCTATACAATGAATAATAGTACCTTTCTCGTTGGACAAAATATGATACTGCGCACATTTAATCCTGATGATGCAATATTATTTTGTCCGGGTGAAAATGATCCCGCTGTCCGGGAAACTCTGTTCCTGGCATATCCGGCAAATGTCGATCAAATCCGTGATCGAATCGTTGCACAGGTGAATTCAGGGAATGCTGTACTATTGACAATTGCTGATAAAACTACTGACAAAGCAATAGGTCAAACGGCATTTTTCAGGATTGATCCGATCGGCCAATCAGCCATTTTTTATATCGCGCTTTTAGACAAATCCAAATGGTCACAAGGACTCGGTACAGAAGCTACTCAACTCATGGTCGAATATGGATTTAATACACTGAACTTACATCGAATTCAGCTACACGTTTTCGCAGATAACCATGCTGCTATTCATATCTATGAAAAAATCGGGTTCAGGAAAGAAGGCGTACTTCGGGAAGCCATGTATCACCATGGAAAATATTGTGATTTCCTGGTTATGGGGTGTTTAAAAAGTGAATGGATCCAAACTCTTATCTAAATTCATGAAAAAAATCTTAATCCTAATTTTCCTGATAATTATGACAGCCTGTACAAAACCCAAACCTGCTTCTATCCTTTTCTTTGGCGATTCAATCACTGAACTTGGTGTGAAACCCAAGGGCTACGTCACACTGATTCAAACCGAAATAAATAAGCAATTTCCTGCACGAAAAATTGAAGTAATCGGAGCCGGTATCAGTGGTCATAAAGTCCCTGATCTGGAAGCCCGCCTGGAAAGAGATGTTTTATCTAAAAAGCCTGATATCGTCGTAATCTACATCGGAATCAACGATGTCTGGCACTCCATCCTGCCAGGCCACACTGGAACATCGGCAGAGGATTTTGAGGCCGGTCTACATCGAATCATTAAGCAGCTAAAAGCCATTAATGCAAGCATTGTACTTTGTACACCTTCCGTCGTCGGTGAAAAAAATGACAACAGTAATCCATTGGATGAGAAACTGGATCAATATGCGGAAATCAGCCGAAATGTCGCCAATAAAGAAAAACTTATACTGATTGATCTAAGGAAGGAATTCAAATCTTATCTGACAGAAAATAATCCCACCAATGTCGAAAAAGGTATTCTTACTTACGACGGCGTACATCTGAGCGACAAAGGAAATGAGTTTGTTGCTGATGTAATGCTAAAACGGTTAGTTGATATCATCCGCTAATTTTCTGATTTCGGTCACATTTTAAAAAATCTTTGCCAAATTTCTTGATTTGGTATTTTTTTTTATTTATATTCCTACCTGTTTACTAGGAATAGTAGGATTTAAGAATGAAACGAGAACAAACCAAATGATTCGCATCTCAACAAAGGGAAAATACGGGACACGTTTAATGGTTCAATTGGCCATGAATTATGGAAAAGGCCCAATGTTGCTGAAAGACATAGCCAAGAAGGAAAACCTGTCCGTACGCTACCTGGAACATTTGATTCCACCTCTGAAATCCGCCCATCTGGTTTACTCACTTCGCGGCGCGCATGGCGGATACAACTTGACTAAGCCACCATCCGATATCACATTAAAAGACATTATCCGGATCCTTGAGGGACCGTTGTCACCTTCGGAATGTGTCGAATCTCCCGGTATCTGTGATCGTTCCAGTTTTTGTATCACCCGCGACATCTGGGCCGAACTCGAACGTACTATCTCAAATACATTAGCCGGCTATACTCTGGCCGATATGGTTAAAAAATATTTATCCACACCTCATTATGGAGAGAACCAGTAACAATGAAAACGATCTATCTTGATCATGCTGCCACAACAGCAACCGATCCGCAAGTAATTGATGCGATGTTACCCTATTTTCATGAAAACTACGGTAATCCTTCCAGTATCTACTCGATTAGCCGTACAACCCGGAATGCTATCGAAAACGCCCGAGGAATCCTTGCCAACGCTCTCGGCGCCGATCCGAAAGAGATTGTGTTTACCAGTGGCGGCAGCGAAAGTGATAATTTTGCAATCAAGGGTATCGCACAAGCACTAAAAGACAAAGGTAATCATATTATCACATCTCAAATCGAACATCATGCGGTCATATATACCTGTAAATATCTCGAAAAAAATGGTTATGATGTCACTTATCTGCCAGTGGATAATAATGGAATCGTCAAATTGGATGAACTTGAAAAAGCAATCCGACCGGATACAATATTGATCACCATTATGCATGCCAATAATGAAATCGGAGCCATTCAACCCATTCGGCAAATTGGAAAAATCGCCAAAAAACACGGAATTAAATTTCACACCGACGCAGTTCAGACATTTGGCCACATCCCAGTAAATGTAAATGACCTGAATGTTGATCTTTTAAGTATCTCCGGACATAAATTCTACGGTCCTAAGGGAATCGGAGCATTATATATTCGCAAAGGGACTAAACTGACACCCTTGATCCATGGTGGTGATCAAGAACGTCGACGGCGAGCCTCAACGGAAAATGTGCCGGGCATTGTCGGTCTTGGCAAAGCAATTGAGTTGGCGCTTAGCATTATGGAAAATGAAGCCAAACGTCAGACCCAGATGCGGAACACTTTTATTCAGACTCTCCTTGAAAAAATTCCTGATTCGCGGCTGAATGGTCATCCCGTCGATCGTTTACCTAACAATGTCAATATTTCCTTTGAGGGTATCGAAGGCGAGTCAATCCTGTTAAATCTGGATATGTACGGGATTGCAGCATCCACCGGATCAGCCTGCAGTTCATCCAGCCTGGAACCCAGTCACGTATTGCTTTCTATCGGATTAACTCATGAATTTGCACACGGCTCGGTCCGGTTTTCACTTGGCAAACATACAAGCCAGGTCGAACTCGACCGGGTTGCGGAAGTTTTACCGGGAATTATTCAGAAATTACGTGCAATGTCACCACTTTATAATAAATAAGGAAATTCATTAATGGAACAATACAGCGAAAAAGTAATGGATCATTTCAGCAATCCCCGCAACGTGGGCACGATTGAAAATCCTGATGGCATCGGTCACGTTGGAAACCCTATGTGCGGTGATGTGATGGAACTGCAAATTAAGGTCAAAAACAATATAATCGTCGATGCAAAATTCAGAACCTTTGGTTGTGGGGCAGCGATTGCCACCAGTTCCATGGCCACAGAGTTGGTCATTGGAAAATCAATCGATGAGGCCCAGAAAATTACCAACAAGGTCGTCGCTGAAGCCCTGGACGGCCTTCCGCCGGTTAAGATGCATTGTTCCAACCTTGCGGAAGAGGCTCTCGAAGCAGCGATTAAAGATTACCATTCAAAACAAAAAACATAGATTTGCATGAGGTTTCAATCTGTATAATTTAAAATCACCAGTTATTTTTGCACATTGACTCTATGGCAACATTGGTCACAGTATATCTCATTATCACCTTTGTTTTGTGCTTATCTTACCGTAGCTTATTCCAACTTCATCAATTTGATGAAAACAGGGTAATTGCCCTGGTAATTACGAAGAAAAATTGAAATTGAATAAATAGAATGAGTAAAAACCAAAAATCCCTAGTCGTCTGGAATCACACCCGTCCATTTAATATATCCAAATAGAAAATACCAAGGTTTAATTTCCCGTTTTCGATTAAAGCACAATAGTTTCCACCGGAAAAGTGGAAAGGGGTATTTCCTCGTCTATTATAATTAACCCCGGCACCGCATACAAAATTATATAGCGGATAGCCATTAAGGAAAACTAAAATGTCATTTGAAAATATAGATCTGATCGAGCCAGTTCGAAAAGCCATCAACACTGAAGGCTATTTGAAACCAACTCCGATACAGAAACAATCCATGCCGATCATTCTCGAAGGAAGAGACTTGCTCGGTTCTGCGCAAACCGGAACGGGTAAAACTGCCGCGTTTGCCATCCCCATTATCCAGATACTATATAAAAAACTGAATAATGAAACACAACAACGCCCTATCCCGCAAACAGGCAGAAAGATAAAAGCCCTGATCGTCACCCCTACCCGTGAATTAGCAATTCAGATCGGCGAAAGTTTTGCGGCTTATGGAAGATATGCAGGCCTGCATCATACCGTGATCTTCGGCGGTGTCTCGCAATCACGCCAAACTAATGCATTGAAAAATGGTGTGGATATTCTGATCGCAACACCCGGTAGACTACTTGATCTCATGAATCAAAGATACATTCATCTGCAAGATTTGGAAATATTCGTTCTGGATGAAGCCGACCGTATGCTTGACATGGGATTCATTCATGATGTTAAAAAAATCATCGCAACCCTGCCGCAAAAACGGCAATCCCTGTTCTTTTCGGCTACCATGCCACCAGCGATTATTACCCTGGCCAGAACCATTCTGAACAATCCTGTCAAAGTCGTGATTGCACCGGTTATCTCCACGGCTGAGTTGATCTCTCAGTATCTTTATTATGTAGACAAAAGCAATAAAAGTGCATTATTACTCCACATTCTGAAAGACCGTTCGCTCGAAACTGCCCTGATATTTACACGTACTAAATACGGCGCTGATAAACTCGCCCGCTTCCTGGCGAAAAACGGCATTCGGGCTGAGGCTATTCATGGCAACAAATCCCAGGGCGCCCGTCAACAGGCATTGAGTAATTTCAAAAACAGGAAGATTCGGGCACTCGTAGCCTCAGATATTGCCTCACGAGGACTGGATATCGATGATCTTTCCTGTGTAATCAACTACGAAATCCCAAATATCCCGGAAACCTATGTCCATCGGATCGGTCGGACAGGTAGAGCCGAAACTGCCGGAATAGCCATTTCATTTTGTAATGCGGAAGAAGCGGCCTACCTGCATGGAATCCAGGCACTCCTGCCAACAATGATTCCGGTTGTCGATGACCATCCCTATCCTATGCTGGAAGTTGTAACAACTACTCCCACTAAACCCCGAAGATCTTCAGGAACAGGTTATTCCGGCAGATTCGAACAACGATCACGACGGCGATCCACTTCCCATAGAAAATAAGAAAATTTGTATGGAATGACTCTATATATACAGAATAATGTGACACAATCCATTATATTTGTGGATAAAGTGATTTCTAAGATATAGATTCAAAACCAGAATATTAGACCAACAATGATATCCATACTTTACCAAAAAATCTACACTATTGTTGAACAAATTCCTTCTGGCTACGTCGCTACCTATGGACAGATCGCGATGCTGGCCGGAATCCCCAGTCACGCCCGGCAGGTTGGTTATGCCATGCATGCTCTCCCCAATGATAGTGACGTTCCCTGGCATCGAGTAGTCAACGCCAGGGGTGAAATCAGCATCCGCTCCGATCCATTTTATGCAGATATACAACGACACCTTCTGGAAGCAGAAGAAATTTGTTTTAATACAGATGAAATCATAAATTTGAACGTTTATCAATGGTTACGATGAATATTGAACTAGCAGGTTTATTATCAAACATTATTATGAAAAAATCGGTATGAAATTATTAAAAGTCCTATTATGCTTACCTGTTTTATTAAGTTTTTGTTACTCCCAATCGAATGAATACACATCATCTTTAGATTCATTAATGTCAAAGGATTTATGTGTCGAGATTGAAATAGACCTCTTTCAGTTAGATTCAATTTTCTCGGGAAACACAACTCTTGAAATCGTAAAAGAGATATATCTGAATGTTTTAGTTGATTCAAATTCAGTGATCAATGCCGATGAACAATACTTGATTAGATATGTCAATTTCTGTTTACAGCAAAAAAATCGGTTTAGTGTTAAAAAAGCGGGGCAGTTATCATATTCAACCTATCAGGACTTTTTAACACTGATTGATCGAAAAGCATATCGAGATGCTTTGAAAAGTTATCTATATGCATATTATTTTAAAGTCATGTATCTTGAAAAAATAGAATATTTGGCAAGTAATCTGTATGCAGCAGCGGTTAATTGTTACCGTATTCGTAATTATGACTCATCGATTCAGAATCTGCTGTATTTTCAGGCATTAACTGATTCTATCGATTCAGACAAGTTTAATAAATCTGAAGTTAGCGCATTAAAAAGAAAGGTCGAATCTGACATAAGGAAAAGATATCTTTTCAATAAAATTTGGAAAGAGAAGATTGATTATTTCAATTACTTTAATATTTCAGTTGGAATAGGAGTCCTTCAACAGGGAGCATTACATCAAGCACATTTTGATGTTTTTGATGTTTTTGATTTCTCATCCAATGAAAAATATAATTTGACGTTGACCGATTTAGCATCACGATACAGACCTATTTTAACAATCTTCGC
>Ga0268281_1001105_pt1 | contig 16718 bp, 11 predicted proteins | sample saktaG_10_FD_190134 | JGI IMG/M metagenome (GOLD analysis project Ga0268281, IMG submission 190134) | Saline water microbial communities from Sakinaw Lake, British Columbia, Canada - sak_2011_5_24_50m | ecosystem: Environmental > Aquatic > Non-marine Saline and Alkaline > Saline ... | reverse complement strand
TGTCTCTGAGGAGAATTTAACTCTAATTCAATTATTGAAAAGTCGTTATTGATAAAAAACTTTTGTCGCTGTTCAATAATCTCACGACCTCCGCGTCGGTCGAGAAGTGTCTCTGAGGAGAATTTAACTCTAATTCAATTATTGAAAAGTCGTTATTGATAAAAAACTTTTGTCGCTGTTCAATAATCTCACGACCTCCGCGTCGGTCGAGAAGTGTCTCTGAGGAGAATTTAACTCCCGACCTCCGCCTAACTCAACCTAACGATTATTCACCGAACATCGGTTCATGAGAGCGGCGCTCTAACACTGAGCTACAGAGACTATTATAAAAAAAGTTTAAGGTTTAAAAGATTTCTCCTTTGTGGCGAATTATGGCGTTAAATCGGGGTTAACGTAAGGGGTGCCCCCTCGTGAGCTACAGAGACCAAATTACTAAAAATAGATTGTTTAAAAATTTTGAGGTTAAAAATTATTTCTTTAACATTTCTTGTTTCTTCTTTTCTTGTTGCTTAGCTTTCACTAAAAAACCTGCCATCTTATTTCTCAATTTTTTACTTGGCATTGTTCTTCCGAGAATTTTTTTGTTTCTTTCAAAATTATCTTTAAATTCAATGCCTTCTTCAATAAGTGAATAAGCAGACCTTCTTATTGATTTTGATTTTGTTTTTCCCATCTTAAAAGATTTGATTTGATGTTTTTAAAGATTTTTATTCTAATTTTCCTATTGCAGAAAGATTTTGAGCAGCTTCAAGAAATGTTTTTAATTTTTTTGCAGGTTCTGCCAATGAAATAACTATATAATGTAAGTTTAGTTCTGAAGCTTTTTGATGTGCTTTTACAATATCTGTTTCATTTATTCTTTTTTTATTATATGCAATTAATATTTCTGGCTTATTATTTACAAGAACTTTTAGAATAAGTTCACCTTTATTGAAATTTATTATATCTGTAATTTCAATAGATTTCGAAGATAAGAACTCTTTTACTTTTTCAAAAAACTTTTCATTTGTTTTTTTTGAAATTGTTTTCTTTTTTACTGGTTTTTCTTTTTTATTTACTGGTTTGTCAAAAATTTGCAAACCTTTTTCTTGTTTTTTTTCAATTATTTTTTGGATTTTTGGTTTTTCTAATATTTTTAAGTTATCTTCTGATTCTGTGAAAAACTTCCAATAAATTTCTTCTGATTTTTTGAAAGGGATTGCAAAATCTTTCATAGATCTCAATGCAACTCTAATTGCAGGTTCTTGTTCAGTATCTTTAAGGAATTTTTTATTTTCTAATAAAGAATATGCTTCTTTTTCTTTTCTTCCTAAATATTGTGAGAATTTTTTCAAAGAAACTTCTTGTCCTGCAATAAAATAAAGGGGAGAACTTCCGACTCGCATAAAACTTATTTTTATTTTTTTTTCAGATAAAAGTTCAGATAAAAAAGCAGATGCAAAAAGCATGCTCATTTCCATTTCTCTTGCAACATGCACAGGCAAGCTTGGGCCTCTTCTTCTTAAAATTGCAAGAATTCTTTCTTTTGTTGGAATTGTATTTTGTTGAGGCATTGTCTATAGAAAAATAAAGATATTATAAAGATTGTTATGTTTTCACCCAACCTACTTCATAATAAGTTACAGAACTTTCTTCGTCAACAATTGCAAGCAACAATTTTTTTCGCGTTGAATGTGCAACTCTGTTTTTTGCTGAAAACTCGTGCCAAGTTAATTTTTCTGATTCATTGTCAACAAACACAATCCATTTTGCATGTTTTGTTCCAGGTTTTGCCCCTTTTTCATAAACTCTAAAATCAGAACCGAATTTCAATGCTGTTTTAACAACATAACCTTTTTTCCTAAGGTCTTTGAATACAATATATTTTGTTTGAATTTTTTTGTCAATTCTTTTGAATTTTGTCAAAAGTTCTTCTTTTGTTAATGCTTTGTTTTTAGAAAAGATTTCTATCTTTTTTGTTTCTACTAAGAAAAGTGCTTCTGATAAAGAATATCGTATTTTATCTTCATCTTGTTCACCAAAGCTTGATTTTTTGTAAAGAGAATATGCTTCAGCTGTGTTACTTGTTACAATGTTCCCTGAAAAATGTGCTTTTATTTTTTCCATGTTTATTGTAATTAAAGATAATATTTAAAAGTTGGTCTTTTGGATTGTAGTAATTATATAAAAGTAACTTGACGAAAAGTTTATAAAGTTCAAAGTTGTGGAACTTTTATGGAAGTAAAAACAAAATATGTTGCACCAAACATAGGTTATTTTGAAATTGATAATGGAAAATCTGTTTATAGATTAATGGAAAAAATGACTAATCCTATGAATCAGGATAAACTTGCTGAATTTTCTGAAATAGAAAAAGAAAAAGGAAATCCGGTTCCAATGAATTCTATTCAGCATATTGAACTTTTTGATGATGCTGTTAAATCTGGAAATCAAGATTTATTGGATTTCTTGCAAAAAGGATTACAAAGATATCCAAACACCTTGACAAGAGTTGTTTACAATCTTGCTGGAAAAGAAGATGAAACAATACATAATTATGGAACTTCTGATTCTTATTCAAGAATTGGTGATATTGTTGGGAATGATGATTGGGTAAAAAATATTAATAATATTAATGCACTTGAATTTCTTTTGAAAACAAAAGATACTGAAAGATTAAATGAAATTTCTAAATCAATAAATAAAACTCCAATGTATTTGTGGAGATTGAATTCAAAACCATCTGGAAGACAAGAACGTGTCGTGAGGTTCGGCGCCAACGCTGATAGGATTAACCTCGATGCTTATAGGCTTTTCTTCGACGAGGATCCTGCTTTTCTGGTAGAGAGAGTTAAATAAGATTTTTTTATAATGCTCGCATTTAAGTTGAACAAATGTTTTCGCGAAATTTTTTAAAGATGTTTTTATTTATTCTTTTGCCCAGAGAGATTTTCTTGCATGAGCAACAAGAAAGTCAGATGGACTACACGTCAATTAATTAGTGCATTATTGAGATTTATTTTAAGCCATAAAATTCAACAACGACAATTAGTAACTTTCTGGAAAGTGAAAATATGAAGTTGTGGTGCTTCCTTGAAATTATATTAATAATTTCTTGATTAGGAGTGAAATGGTTAGTTGGCTATCTTAAGTGTCGTGAGGTTCAACGCCAACTCTGATAGGATTAACCTTAATGCTAACAGGAATTTCTTCAACGAGAATCCTGCTTTTCTAATAGTGCATCTGGGCATTTGCTTATTTAGGATTTTTTATATTTCCTAACAAAAAATTATTAAAACCTGTTTTCTTTTGTTAATCTATGAAATATAATTTTAAAGCTATTGAAAAAAAGTGGCAAAAGAAATGGGAAGAGGGAAAAATTTTTGAGGTTAAGGAAAACTCGAAAAAGGAAAAGTTTTATATGTTGGAAATGTTTCCATATCCTTCTGGTTCTGGTTTGCATATGGGGCATGCTTGGAATTATTCTATTGGAGATATTTTTGCGCGGTTTAAAATTATGCAAGGTTTTAATGTTCTTCATCCAATGGGTTATGATGCTCTTGGTTTACCTGCTGAAAATGCTGCAATTAAAGTCGGAATTCACCCTGAAGAATATACAAAAAAATCAACAAATAATTTTATGAAGCAGATGAAACTTTTGGGTCTAAGTTATGATTGGTCGAGAATGATTAATACATCTAAGCCAGATTATTACAAGTGGGACCAGTGGATTTTTTTGAAAATGTTGGAAAAAGGTTTGGCTTACAGAAAAAAAGCTTCTGTAAATTGGTGCCCTTCTTGCAAAACTGTTTTAGCAAATGAGCAAGTTCATGATGGGAAATGTTGGAGGCATGAAGAAACAGATGTTGAAGTTAAACATTTGAAACAATGGTTTTTGAAAATAACTGATTATGCTGATGAACTTTATGAAGGGATTGATAAATTAACTGGATGGCCAGAGAAAACAAGAGCGATGCAGAAACATTGGATTGGAAAGAGTTATGGAACAGAGATTGATTTTAAAATTAATGATAAAATCTGGCCAATTTTCACAACGCGTCCGGATACTTTATTTGGAGTTACCTTTATGGTGGTATCTGCACAACATTCTAAACTTTGGGATTTGGTAACTGATGATCAGAAAAAAGAAGTTGAAAAATTTTTGAAAAAGATTAAATCTGTTAGTGAGAAAGATATGGCTAATTTAGAAAAGGAAGGAGTTTTTACTGGAAGTTATGCAATTAATCCGATTACAAAAGACAAGGTTCCTGTTTATGCAGGGAATTTTGTCGTCGCTGATTATGGTTCTGGAATGGTGATGGCTGTTCCTGCTCACGACCAACGGGATTTTGAATTTGCAAAAAAGTATGGGATTGAGATAAAAAGGGTTATTCAAAATAATCTTTTGGGTGCAATTGCTGGTGTTGACAAAAAAATAGAAAAAGAATTTCAAAAAAATAAGATTGAATTTTTAGTAAAAGATAATTCTTATTTTATTAAATCTGGTTCTTCAAAGAAAGAAATAATTTTTAATTTAATACAAAAAGATATGAGACTTAATTTTTATTCAGATATTTATGTTAATGGAGAGATTTATGTTATCACAAAAGATAAAATATTTAATATTTCTAAAGGAGATTTAAATAAAGCACAACAAGAAGTGAGTAAATTAAACATTCCCAATGAATTTTCAAATCTTTCTCAAATTAAAGAAGATTGGAACTCTTTCCTTTATGATAGAACTTGGGATATGAAATTAAAAGAAGCATACACAGATTCAGGGATCTTAATTAATTCTCTAAATTTTAATGGAATGGAAAATGAAAAAGCTAAAAAGGAAATTACAAAATATTTAGTTAACCAAAAAATTGGAAGAAAAGTTGTTCAGTTTAAATTAAAAGATTGGGGGATTTCTCGTCAGAGATATTGGGGGACGCCGATTCCTGTTGTTTATTGTGAAAAATGCGGAATTGTTCCTATTCCTGAAAAAGATTTGCCTGTCGAACTTCCGAAAAAAGTTAAATTTGGGAAGGGAAATCCTTTAGAAACTGCTGAATCATGGATAAAAATAAAATGTCCTAAATGTGGTGGCAGGGCAAGAAGAGAAACAGATACAATGGATACTTTTGTAAATTCATCGTGGTATTTTTTAAGATATTGTGACCCCAAAAATAATAAAGAAATATTTGATAAGAAAAAAGTAGATTATTGGTGTCCGATTGATGTTTATATTGGAGGAGCAGAACATGCTTGTATGCATTTAATTTATTGCAGATTTTACACAAAATTTTTAGCTGACTTAGGTTTGTTGAATTTTAGAGAACCTGCAAAAAAGTTATTTCATCAAGGGATGCTTTATGCAGAGGGCGGGGAAAAAATGAGTAAGAGTAAGGGGATTGTTGTTTTGCCTGAAACAGTTTCAAATGTTTTTGGAATTGATACAGCAAGATTTTTTTTATGTGGGTTAGCATCACCTGATAAAAATATTAATTGGTCTGAAAAAGGAATTGTTGGAAGTTTAAGATTCATAAATAAAATTTTTGATTATTTTAAAAAAGTAAATTTTAAAGATAAAATTTCTAAGTTTCCCGATAGGAATTGTGAAAAAATTAAATTTGGAAAAACTTTTGAAAAAGTTGAAACTAAATTAAACCAAACAATTGAAAAGGTTACAAAATATTTTGGAAATTTTGAATATAGAAAAGCTTTAATTGAAATTAGGGAACTATTTGATTTGATTGAAAAAGAATCAGTTTCTAAAGAAGTTCTTGAAAAGTTTTTGAAAATTTTGAGTCCAATTTGTCCGCATATTACCGAAGAGCTTTGGGAAAAACTTGGAAATAAAACTTTTCTTAGTTTGGAAAAATGGCCTAAATTTGTTGTGAAAAAAATTAGCAGGGAAAATGAAAGTTCAATAAATGTTGTTGAGAAATTGAATTTAAACATAAAAAATCTTAAGAAAACTTTTGGAAAAGAAAAATCAAAAGTTTATGTTTATGTTTTACCTAATGAATTTGAGTTATATAAAGATATAAAAAATGTTCAAGTTTTTGCTGTAAATGATAAAAGCAAATATGACCCAAAAAATAAATCTAATAAAGCTAAACCGGGTCGTCCTGGAATTTATTTAGAATGAACAAAAAGTTAATTTTTGGAATTGCTGTATTGGTGTTTGTTTTAATTTTTAGCATTTTTTTTATTTTTTCAGAAAAAAATTGTGGAGATGAAACTTTTGAAAATCAATGTTCTTTAACAAAGCCTTACTTTTGTGAGAAGGGAAAATTAATTGAGAAAGCTTCTATTTGTGGTTGCCCAGATTTTTTTGAAGCTCAAGTAGATTTGTGTTATTCAAAATATCAGATAAATCCTAAAAAGATTTTTTTAAAATATATTTTAAATGGAAAAGAAGATGAAATAGAATTTTCTGTTTATGAAGGAGTTGTGAATTATATTTCAAATGTTTCTAAATCAATTAATTATTTTGGAGGTGATGCTCCTTCTCGTTTGGATTTTAAGTTAAAACATCTTGAAGAACCTGTTCAAAGAGAATTTCTTTTACCCCTTGTTGTTGAAATTCAGAATTTGGGTTTAAATAAAAAAGATCAAACAAGAGTTGCAATTAGTTTGGTGCAGAACATACCATATAACGAAACAGAAGATAAGTCTATTGGAATTCGTTGGGATTTTGATGTGAATCGTTCGCGTTATCCTTATGAAGTTTTGTACGATATGCAAGGTGTTTGTGAAGGCAAGTCAGAATTGTTATCTTTTTTATTAAAAGAAATTGGTTATGGTGTTGGAATTTTTTATTATTCTGAAGAAGATCATGAAGCTGTTGGAATTAAGTGTTCTTTAGAATATAGTTTAGATAAAACAGGTTATTGTTTTGTTGAAACTACAGGACCTGCAATAATTTCAGATGATAAAAATTATTATTTGGATTGGGGAAAGTTGAATTCTACTCCAGAGCTTTTGATTATTTCAGACGGAAATGTTTTTGAAAAAGCAAATGAATTTAAAGATGCTCAGAAAAAAATAGAACTTTCAAATTTAATTGAAGAAAATGGGCAGATAACTCGTTTGCAAAAAATTCGGTTTGAAAAGATTAAAAAAAGATATGGTTTGGAATTGTAATCATTAGAAGAGATAGTTGGCTTACAAAATCTTTATAACATTTGAATTCTAAGGATTTCTATGGCAGAAACAAAATCTCTTATTACAGAATTACCTAAAATTATAGAACGGGGGAAGAAAGAAGCACAGAAAATTCTTGATGGAATTTCTGATAAAAATAAGATAATTTTGCAAACCAATGAGTTAGTTCTTCCAACAAAGGCAAAGGGCGGGCTGAATGCTTTTTTTGGGCAGAGTGTTAAAGAAGTTAATGAAAAAGAAATGATGAATCGGATGATTTATGGAGATAATCTTTTGACAATGCAGGCACTTCTTGCAGGAGATAAACAAACTGGAATGTCTTCAATGAGAAATAAAATTGATTTGATTTATATTGACCCGCCATTTGACAGCAAAGCAGATTATCGGACAAAGATTCATCTTCCAGGAACAGATATTGAACAAAAGCCGACGGTGATTGAGCAGTTTGCTTATTCAGACACTTGGAAAAATGGAACTGTTTCATATTTGGAGATGATGGTTCCAAGATTAATTTTAATGAGAGAACTTCTTTCAGAACAAGGTTCAATTTATGTTCATATTGATTGGCATGTCGGACATTATGTTAAAGTTATAATGGATGAAATTTTTGGCAAGGAGAATTTTCAGAGTGAATTGACTTGGAAAAGACATGTTATGGTAAGCAGTGTTGAAGGGGGGATGTTCAAATATCCTCAAAAAGCAGATAATATTTTAATTTATTCTAAAACGAGAAATTGTTATTTTAAGTTGCCATATAAATTAATAACCGACAAAAATATACTCAAAGAAAAATTTAAACAGTTAGAAAATGAGACTGGAAGATTCTTTGAAACTCAACCTTTGGTTTTGAAAGGAAATGAACCGAGTTTTTTGAAATTTCCAGAAAAAGAATTAAAATTGCCAAAAGGACAAAGATTTGCATGGAATCAAAAAACATTAAATAAAAATCTAAAAGAAAATCCTAATATAATCTATTGGACAAACACTGGTTTGCCAAGATATAAAAAATATTTAGATAACTTTGAGGGCGAGCCTGTTTCAAATATTTGGGAGGATATAAACCCAATAACTTCAAAATCAAAGGAATCTGTAAATTATGATACGCAAAAACCTGGAGCACTTCTTAAAAGAATAATTTCTGCATCTTGTCCTGAAAATGGAATTGTTGCAGATTTCTTCGCTGGCTCAGGAACCACAGGAGCAGTTGCTGAAAAATTAGGAAGAAAATGGATTATGTCGGATTTAGGAAAACCAGCTTGCATGATTATGAGAAAAAGATTAATTGACCAAGATGCGAAGCCATTTCTTTATCAATCAATCGGTGATTATCAAAAAGAGCAATTTGAAAAATCAGAATTTAGAACTATCGGAGATTTGTCTCAAGTTGTAATTAGTTTATATGGTGCCTTGCCTTTTTCAGAAGATGGCATTCCTGCGAATTTGGGTTATATCAAAAATGGAAAAACTTTAGTTTATGTTGAATCACCAAATAAATTAGTTAGTTATAATTCCTTGAAAAAAGCTCAAGAATGGAAAGCACAATTAGGTTTTAACAAAGTTGTTGTTTTGGGTTGGAACTTCGTCGCTGATATGAGTAATGTTTTAATTAAATTCAAAAAAGAATTGGATGAAAAACAATTAGAAATTTTAGTTATTCCTGCGGATTTATTAGATAAATTGAGAAGCAAAGCAAATTATGATAAATTAATTAAAGATGGGAAAATCAAGTTTTCTTCCTTGCAATATTTGAAAATCAAACCAATTAAAACAAAAATTGTCGGAGACAAAGAAGAAATTGATGTTGAATTAGATGATTATATTTTATTGTCGCCTGATGTTTTGCCTTTAGATGAAAAGAATAAAGAAGCATTAGAAAAAGTTATTAAAGAAGATTCTTTGGCTTTGATTGAATATTGGAGTATTGACCCAGATTACGACGGAGAAATTTTCAAAAGTAAATGGCAGGATTATAGACAAAATACTTTCAATGATAATAACCCATTAAGAGTTATTAGAAAAGCAAAATTAAAAGTTCCAAAGAAAAAAGGAAAAAGAAAAGTTTGTGTTAAAGCAGTTGATGTTTTTGGTTTTGAAAGCGTGGCTGTTGAGGAGGTAAAGTAGATGAGTGAATTAGATTTTATGAATTTTGTTGATAAGAAAGAGTTTTTTGAAAGTGAAGGAAATGATATTTGGATTTATTTATATAAGGCAAATAAAGATTCAAAAGAAGATTTTGTGATATATTCCTGCTTATTAGCAAAAAATTATATTCCCGAATCTCTGAATGATACAAATTGGGATTATTCAATAACTTATTCACATAGTTCTAAAACTATAAGACCAATATTAACAAAGAGACATTTTCATGGTATCAAACAAGATTATTGGGAAGTTGCAGAAGAGATAAGATTATTTTTTAATCTTTTTGAAGATAAACAAAATAGAAAATTTATTTATATTAATGATAATGGGGACGAAGAAGAAGTAATTATCTTTGAAGAAGAAAACGTAAAAATAAAAAGATTATTCTTAAAAGAATACTTACATGCAAAAAAACTTGTTTTGGCTCAATTTTTTGATGGAATTAGATATTCTGAAAAAGATTTATCCGAATTAGGAACAGAAAAAGTAAACGAAAATAAGAAAGGAAATAATTTTACATATCATAGAATTTTAAACAATAACGAATTTCATATTAATGAGTATAAATCCGTTGCTTCAGTGATCGGCAAAAAAATAATTACTACTCCCCCCACATTCAAGACAATCGTTTTTTCTGAAGAGAAAAAGTATGAAACTTTTATTATTGGAATTGACGAGAATGGAAAAAATATAGAATTTACATGTGATGAAAACTATCTCGCAAATTATTTCGGAAAAAATGCTGGAAATCCTAATTATTTAGCATCTATCTTTTTCAAAAAAGAAGTATTAGATAAATATTACGGAAATCATGAAAAATATTCTGTATCTGACGGATATTTAAACTGCAGTGGGTTATGGGGTTTAAGAATGGATAATAGTCATAATGATATTGTTATGGTTTTCTTAGGGGATTTAGGACAATTATCTTATGAAGAACAAAAATATTGGAAGATATATAACATCCCCGACGGAAAGATGAGTTCTTCTTCTTTTAAAAGAAATTTTATGGCAGAGTTTTGTGATCCCGATACTGCCGATTTAGTATTTAAACAAAAATTTAAAATATTCCAAGAAAATTGGCATAAAAAATATGGAGATTATTTATTTCTTCCATTAAAAAAAGAAGATGAACATTGTCTTGGAGCCTTAAGAATTCCTACTAAAGAATCTCAACAAGAGTTTGATGAAATGGTTTTATTTGTTAATAAGATTATAATAGATTCAATTAATGTTAAAGAAATACAAAAAGATTTGATAAAAGACACTGATTCTGAAGAGATAAAATCAAAAATTAAACAAGACTTTATTCTTATTACAACTGGAGAAAATAAAGATAAGGGCATTAATATTTTAATAAAATATTTGGCTCAAGTGCATAAAGTACAATTTCCAGAGATGAAAACTTTTTTAAAAAATTTGCAGAAATTACGCTCTACGGGTTCAGTTCATAGAAAAGGTGATGATTATGAAGAGGCTAAAAAGAATTTTCAATTAAATGGAAATTTTATAGAAGTATTTGAAAAGATATTGATTGAATGTATAAGCATTCTCAACACATTATCAAGTAAAAAATATGGGATATTATAAAATGAAAACTAAAAAATCACAAAATGGAGAACTGCCCTTAGAATTTGCAAAGGAAGTAACAAAACAAGCAAATGCAGAATTTGAAGACGGAAGTTTATTAGAAAAAGTTTCTCCAATTACAAAAGAACTTTTAACTTATTGGAATCCAAATGGAAATTTTGCAGAAATTAGAAAGGTTAATTTTCATAAAGGACAATGGCAGGCGATTTTGAATGCGATTTATCTTCACGAAGTTTTGAAAGTTAAAGATGTTAAAGATATGTATTCTTGTGTTTCTCCTGAAATTTTGTCTGAAATGGATTTTTTTAGTTTGAAAAAAGAAAAGCACGAACATCCAAAGTATTGTGTTAAAATGGCGACAGGAACAGGAAAAACTTGGGTTATGCATGCTTTGTTAATTTGGCAATATTTGAATTCAAAACATGAGGATGAATACTCTCAAAGGTTTTCAAAAAATTTCCTTCTTGTTGCACCTGGATTAATTGTTTATGAAAGATTATTAGATGCTTATTTGGGAAAAGAAAAAGAAGATAAAACACGAGATTTTGAAACTTCAGATGTTAAAAAATTTGAAGAATTATTTTTGCCTCAAAGTTGCAGGGAAGAAGTTTTAGCTTTTATTCAATCAAATACAATAAGAAAAGAAAATATTGGAGATAGAACTGAAGGAATGATTGCAATTACAAACTGGCATATTTTATCAGAAGACAACGAAGAACCAGAAACAATTCAACCTTTAGAATCTCCAGATTTAATTGTAAAAAAACTCCTTCCGAAAACTCCAGGAACAACAGCAGGTCATTCTTTAGATGTTTTAGATAGAGAACATTTCAGAGGAAAACAAATTGAATTTTTAGCAAACTTACCAAATTTAGTTATGATTAATGATGAAGCACATCATCTTGGAGGAGAGAATAATAAGTTTGATGCAGAAGAAAAGAAATGGCAAGATGCAATAACAAAAATTTCAAAGAGCAAAAAAGATAAATTTATGCAAATAGATTTTTCAGCAACTCCTTATTCAGTAAAAGGAAGCGGGCAAAGACGAACAAGATTTTTCTTTCCCCACATAATCACAAATTTTGAATTAAAAGAAGCAATACATTCTGGGTTAGTTAAGATTGTTGCAATGAGAAAAAGAAAAGGAGAAGGTGCAGAAGAGTTAGATTTCAAAGCAGAAAGGGAAGGAAAAGAAGTTAAAGGAATTTCTGGCGGTCAAAGAGTTATGCTTCGTGCAGGTTTGGCAAAACTTCGGGCATTAGAAGAATCTTTTGAAAATTTTAATTCAGATAAAACAAAGTATCCAAAATTATTAGTGATTTGCGAAGATACAAAAGTTGTTCCTTATGTAACAGAATTTTTAAGAGCAGAAGAAGGACTTGGCGAAGATGAAATAATGGAAATTCATTCAAATAAAAAAGGAGAGGTAGGAATTGGAGAAAAGGAATGGGCAAATATGAAGCAAAGATTATTTAATATGGACAAACACAAAAATCCAAGAGTAATTGTTTCTGTTTTAATGCTTCGTGAAGGTTTTGATGTAAATAATATTTGTGTTATAGTTCCATTGCGTTCAAGCACTTCATTTATACTTTTGGAACAGGTTATTGGAAGAGGATTAAGATTAATGTGGAGAGAAGGACCAGAATATGAAGAAATGAGAAACCGAAATAGGATAAACTTATTGCAGAAAAAAATTGAGCCAGACAGTCAAATTGATATTTTACATATTATTGAACATCCAGAATATGAGAAGTTTTATGAAACAGAACTTTCTTCTGATGATATCGCTGAAGTAGAAGATAAGATTGATAAAACAAGAGCCATGGGGGATTTATTAAATATTCAATTAAAAGAGGGTTATCAAGAATATGATTTGTTTTGGCCAATTATAATTCAAGATGAAGAAAAGGAATTAAAACCTTTAGAATTGACTTTAGATAAATTAGATATTTATCCTATTCACTTATCTGAATTAAAAAAATTATTTGATAATAAGGGTGATAAGTTTATTAGTAAAGAAATAACAAAAGGAACAAGATTTGACGAAGATGAAGTTACTTCAGAAATTTTTTCAGCAAAAAGTTATAATCAATTTTTGCAAAAAATGATTAACGCTGTTTCTATTTTCAATGTTCAAAGGGGAAAAAGAAAAGATAATCAATATAAATTTTATAACATGCAAATAAATCTTGCGCAAGTTGCAAAACTTACAGATAATTACATAAGGCATAAATTATTTAATCAGGAATTTGATCCTTTAGAAGGAAATAACTGGAGAATTTTATTATCCACAGGTTCTAAAATAATTGAACATATAAGAAAAAACATTTCTAAAGCAATTTATGAAATGCAAAATAGTTTAGATGTGAAAGAAGCAAAAGTTATGAAAAAATATTTTTCAGATATTAATGAAATAAGAATGAGAGAAACTTGTTCAATTGAAGTTGCAAAATCAATTTATTCTAAAATCGCTTTTCCTTCAAATAAAGGGGGATTTGAAAAGGCATTTATGGAATTTATAGATGGAGATTCTAAAGTTGAAAAATTTATTAAGATTAGGGAATATGATTATTTTTTTGCTAATGTTATTTATGTTCGAGAAGATGGACTTTTGGCCCATTATTTTCCAGATTTTATTGTAAAAATTGGAGATGAAATTTATCTTGTTGAAACAAAAGCGGAAAGAGATTTAAATAATTATAATGTTAAACAAAAACAAAGAGCAACAATTGATTGGTGCAACAGAATAAATAAACTTTCAAAAGAAGAAAGAATGAACTCAATTTGGCATTATGCACTTTTAGGAGAAAAAACATTTTATTCAATGTCTGAAAAAGAAGCATCAACAAAAGAAATTCTTGATTATGCAAAACTTACAAAATCTAAAATTGAAGGAACACTTACCCGGTTTTTTGGTAAGGACGATAAATATTAAGTTTTTTCTTTTATTCCAGCACACCCCGAATTCTTCTAACACCTGATGAACTGCTTTCTTCTTTAGTAATCTTGAAATGCCCGAGTTCGCAAGTGTTTTTTACATGGGGGCCTGCACAAATTTCTTTGCTAAAGTTTCCAACAGAGTATACTGAAACTTTTTCTCTATATTTTTTTTCAAAAGCTCCAAGAGCACCTTTGTTTTTTGCTTGTTCAAGTGACATTTCTTCACGAATAACTTCACAAGATTTTTGAACTTGTGCATTTACCAAATCTTCAACATCTTGAATTTCTTTTTCAGAAAGTTTTCTTGGAAATGAAAAATCTAATCTTAATCTCTCTGCTGTGATGTTGCTTCCTTTTTGCATGATATTTTCATTTTTTAAAACTTGTCTTAAAGAGGCTAAAAGAAGATGTGCTGCTGTGTGAAGTTTTGTTGTTGCTTCTGAATTATCTGCTAAACCTGATTTGAATTTTCCTGCTGTTGCTGTTCGAGAAAGTTCTTGATGTTTTTTTTGCTCAATTTCAAAATTTTTTAAATTAAATTTAATATTGTTTTTTTTGCATTCTTCAATAATCATTTCAATAGGAAATCCAAAACTTTGGTAGAGTAAAAATGCTTCTTTCCCACAAAGGTTTCTGTTTTCCTTTACGCATTTTTTGAATTTGTTTAAACCATTTTCTAAAGTTAATCCAAATCTAATTTCTTCTTTTTCAATTTCCTGCAAAATTATTTTTTTGTTTGATTTTAATCCTTGATAATCATCATAGATTTTGAAAACTTGTTCTGCAATTTGTGGGGCAAAATTTTCTAAACCAATTTGTTTTCCATAAAAAATAGCTCTTCTGATTAATCTTCTTAGGACATAACTTTGTTCAGAGTTCCCTGGCGTGATTCCTTCTGCAATTATGAAAACAGCTGCTTTAAGATGGTCTGCAATTATTCGCATTTCTTTTTTGTATTCTGAATATTTTTTCCCAGAAATTTTTTCAATTTTTTCAATTATTGGTTTAAAACAATCTGTTAAATAATTGTCGTCATATCCTTGTAACATTGCGACAGTTCTTTCAACTCCCATTCCAGTATCAATGTTTTTTTGTTTTGTGAGATTGTAATTTTCTTTTGCATCTTTTTCATATTGCAGGAAAACATTATTCCAGATTTCAATATCATTTACAAAAATTTCAGTGTCTGGACCACAAGGTCCTGTTTTTCCTGCTGGTCCCCACCAATTATCTTTTTTTTCAAGGAATTTTATTTTAGTAATTCCTAATCCTTTCCAAATTTCTTCAGATTCTTTGTCCTTTTGGGCATCTTTATTTCCTTTAAAACAAGTAATAGAAATTTTTTCTTTAGGGATTTTCAAAATTTTTGTTAAAAATTCAAATGAGTATTCTATTGCTTCTTTTTTCCAGTAATCTCCTAAACTCCAGTTACCGAGCATTTCAAAGAAAGTATGATGTGTAGAGTCTCCTACTTCTTCAATATCTCCTGTTCTAATACACCTTTGGGCATTACATAATCTTTTTCCAAGCGGGTGTGGTTCTCCCAATAAATATGGAACAAGAGGGTGCATACCTGCTGTTGTGAATAAAACTGTTGGGTCGTTTTCAGGAATTAAAGAAGAATTTGCAATAACCTTATGTTTTTTTGATTCAAAAAATTCTAAATATTTTCTTATTAATTGTTTTCTGTTCATTTTGCTATTTCCCAGAGTATTTCAAATTGATTTGTGTATAATTTTGTAATTTCTTCATTTTCTATTTTTATTGCTAAAGGTTGTAAGGAAAAAATGAAATAAATCATTTTGTTTCCATAAATTGAATGCACAATTTTATCGTTGAAATATTCTTTTGGAAGAATTTTATATTTTATATATTTATGTTCTGTAATTTTTTTGCCCTTTGCATAAAGTTGTCTAGAGGAAATTTTATATTTTTGTCTTAAATTCCAAAATCTTTCCCAAATATATTCTGGAACAGACCTGATAAATTCTTCTTTTGAAAAAGAATTCATAATTAGAATTTCTTTATATTTTTTGTTTTGCCCATCTTTCAGAACATCATTTAAGATATATTTTATTCCTTCTAGTCCTTCATAAACTTCTACTTTTGAAGGAGAGATATTTTCATTTTCTTTTAAGATTTCTATTTTTTCTTTTAATTCTTCTTTTTGTTTTGTTAGTTGATTTTCTTTATCTTCAATTAGATTAATTAGATTATCTGGATTTGTTATTTGATATAATCTTTTTTTATCTTTTGTTATATAATTTATTAATCCTTTTGCAATTAGGTTATTAATTGAATCATAAACATGCGATCTAGAAATTTTTGTATATTTTGAAATATCATAGGCTTTTGATTCTTTTAATTTTGAGAGAATTAAATAAATTTCAGATTCGTTTTTTGTTAAACCTAAATTTAGTAAATCTTTTTCTTGTAGCATTTTATTTTATAGTAAGGGTTCTTTTTAAATTTTTCGTCCTTTTAATGGACAAATAAGGTTTAAGAATGAAGGTGCCTCTACTTTCTCATGACAAAAAATCAATTGAATGAAAAAGATTTAGAATATTTTTTAGAAAAAGGAATTGAATTCTATTGTGAAAAAGATTTTAAATATCCTGATATTAGAAGGAGAAATTTTTTCTGCAGAAAATTTTTCAAAGAATGGTATGATTTTGGGATTAATGGGAAGATTTTGCAAATTTTAAATATCCTTCAAACAAATAAGCGAGATTTTTATTCTGGCGGGATTACCCCCAAGGAATTTAATGTGTTGGAAGAGGAAGTTAGGAAGCTCAAAAATGTTGAAGCTGATTTTTATAAGAAAATTGAAAATCCCTTAGAAAGAAATGGAGAAAGAATTTCTTTATATGACCACATAACTTCTTGGGTAGCAAATTTTTTAGGGGCTG
>Ga0268281_1001099_pt1 | contig 16768 bp, 17 predicted proteins | sample saktaG_10_FD_190134 | JGI IMG/M metagenome (GOLD analysis project Ga0268281, IMG submission 190134) | Saline water microbial communities from Sakinaw Lake, British Columbia, Canada - sak_2011_5_24_50m | ecosystem: Environmental > Aquatic > Non-marine Saline and Alkaline > Saline ... | reverse complement strand
TGATTACCATTCTCATTTAGGGACAAAAAAGGCTGGTTTGGCTGTTTTTAATCACCAAATTACTCGTTGTATCCATGATATTTCTAATTCTCAATTCAAATCAAAATTTATTGAAGAACTTTCTAAATTAAAAGGTAAAAAGGGAATTGGCGTTATTAGTGATTTTGATCCTCAGCCAATTATTATTTCCTGTTCTTTTGGTAATTTTGCGATTGCCATTTCTGGTCTTTTACGCAATAAAAACAAATTAGCCAGGGAAATTATGAAACAGGGAGGAAGTTTTTCAGAGATGAGTGGTGGAACGATTAATGCGACTGAGGTGATTGGCAAATTAATTGCCAGAAAAAATGATATTGTCAGTGGTATTGAATATATTTTCAGCCAAATCACTGGTTCTGTTTCTTTGTTAATTTTAACCAAAGAAGGGATTTATGCGGCCAGAGATGTTTCCGGAAAAACAACGTTGGTTGTTGGCCAAGATAATGACATCTTGGCGGTGGCCTCAGAGACTTGTGCTTTTCCTAATTTAAATTTTAAGCCAACAACGGAATTACAGCCCGGGGAAGTTGTTTTATTAACCAAAGAAGGCTTAAAAAGGAAAAAAATTATTAATAAAGAAGGAAAAATTTGTGCCTTTTTATGGATTTATACTGGTTATCCGGCCTCTTCATATGAGGGGATTAATGTTGAAAAGGTTAGGGAAAATTGTGGAGCTAATTTGGCTAAGGATGATAAAATCAAAGCCGATTTGGTGACCGGTATTCCGGATTCAGGAACTGCTCATGCTTTGGGTTATTCCATGGCTTCAGGAATTCCTTTTCGGCGACCATTGGTGAAATATACTGATGGTTACGGCCGAAGTTATACTCCTCCTTCACAAGAAATCAGAAACAGAGTGGCTAAATTAAAATTAATTCCTATTAAAAGTGTCATTGAAGGAAAAAGAATTGTGGTTTGTGATGATTCGATTGTCAGGGGGACACAATTAAAAAATCAGGCCATTGAGAAACTTTGGCGGAATGGGGCGAAAGAAATTCATGTTCGTGTCGCTTGTCCGCCATTAATGTTTCCCTGCCCTTATCTTTTAGCAACAAGAACAAAAAAAGAATTAGCGGCCAGAAGAGTTATAAAAAAAATAATGGGAAAAAGGTCTTTTGATTTAAATGCTTTTCTTGATGAAAAAACCCCTCTTTATCAAAAGATGGTTAAAGCAATCCAAAAAGAATTAGGAGTAAATTCACTTAAATACCAAACAATTAATGATATGGTCAAAGCCATTGGTTTACCTAAAAACAAACTTTGTCTTTATTGTTGGCAAGGCAAAGAATAGAGCTCAATTATTGAGTCGGTTCTGATTCTTCTTGCGTTGCTGGAGCCTCTGGGGCAACTTCTGTAATTTCAGCTTCTGGTGGTTTTACTTCAGGCGTTGTTTCAGCGACTGGAGCTTCTTGTTTTTCAGGAACTAAACCCATAGGTTGGCCACAGCAGACTAATTCTCCAATTCCGACGGCTTTAACTTCAACGGTATTGCCGCAAATAGCACATTTATAAATTTGTCCAACTTGTGTCATTTTTACCTCCTTTCTTCGAAAATTAAGTTTCTTAATTTTTATTATAAAGGGTTTTTTAATATAATGGAACGATGAAAAAATTGCTCGTGATTTGCGGCCCAACAGCCACCGGTAAAACTTCCCTGGGTCTTCATTTGGCGAAAAAATTCCAAGGAGAAATTATTTCAGCTGATTCCCGCCAGGTTTATAAGGGCATGGATATTGCCACCGGCAAGGATATTGGGGGAGGAAAATGGATAAAAGATCATTGGGAAATTGAAGGGGTTCCTTTCTGGCTGCTGGACGTTGTTGAACCTAATGAAGAATTCTCAGTGGCTCATTTTACTGATTTGGCTTGGGAAAAGATTAAAAATATTTGGCAAAGAAAAAAACTGCCCATTTTAGTCGGTGGGACTGGTTTTTATATTAAAACGATTATTGAAGATATTCCCAGTAAGGGGATTCCCCCTAATTGGTCATTACGTAAACAATTGGAATTAAAATCTATTGGCTCTCTTTTTGAAGAATTAGCAGAGCTTGATTCTTTTCGGGCCGGTCAAATGAATAGCTCTGATCGGCAAAATAAAAGGAGATTAATAAGAGCCATTGAAGTGGCTAGATGGCGGGTGGCTAATCGCTTGCAGGAAACTAAAAAATTACCACAATTTGATTTTTTGTTGATTGGTTTGAGGGCCCCCTTAAAAAATCTTTATCAGAAAATTGACAAAAGGGTAGATGAACATCTTCAAATGGGAGCCGAGAATGAAATGAAAAAATTATTAGAAAAAGGTTTTTCCTGGAAGTTGCCTTCCATGAGTGCCATGGGTTATCAGGAATGGCAGGCTAAATTTGAGAATAAGGCAACTATTAAAGAGGTGGTGACTCGTTGGAAATTTGATGAACATGCTTATGCCAGACGGCAGATGACCTGGTTTAGAAAAGACAGACGGATTAAATGGTTTGACATTCAGAAAAAAAGATGGCAAGATAAGGTGGAAAAAGAAGTTTTTATCTGGTACACTCAAGGTAATGCCAAAGAAAATTGAAATTTCCCATCGGACGATAATCTTCACTGTTTTCTTTCTTTTATTTTTGTGGCTTTTATATTTCCTGCGCGGGGTTTTAATTATTTTCTTTTTTAGTATTATTTTAATGGCGGCTTTTAACCCACTGGTGGATCGTTTACAAAAATGGAGAATCCCCAGAGCTTTATCCATTATTTTGATTTATATTTTAATTTTTGGCGCCTTTGGTTTTGCCATTGCCGGGGTTGTTCCCCCTTTGGTTGATCAAACCAAGAGTTTGGTTTCCCGCTTTCCTTCCTATCTTCAGTCCTTAAGATGGACTGGTTTTGATGAAAATCTTATCTACAACCAATTAAACCAATTTACGGAGAAATTAGGGGTTATCTCAGGAGGAGTCATTAAAATTTTTGTCAATGTTTTTCAAAATGTGGTTGATGTGGTGGTTTTAATTGTCATTAGTTTTTATCTTTTGCTTCAAAGAAAAAATCTTGACCAATATCTTTTACGATTTTTAGGAGAAAATGGCCAAAAGATTGGCGCCAGAATTGTTGATAAGATTGAAAAAAGATTAGGTGGTTGGGTGAGAGCCATTGTTTTATTGATGATTATTGTAGGTTTGCTTGATTACATTGGCCTACGTCTTTTGGGAATTGAGTTTGCTTTGCCTTTGGCGATTTTTGCCGGAATGATGGAAATCATTCCCACTATCGGCCCTTTTATTGCCACGCTTTTGGCGATTATTGCCGGGCTAACGGTTTCTCCCTTAACGGCCCTAGCGGTCGGAGCATTATTCTTTTTAGTTCAGCAATTAGAAAACAGTCTTATCGTTCCTAAACTGATGGAGAAAGAAATTGGCATAAACCCGGTGATTACCATTTTGGCTTTGATTGCCGGAATTAAACTGGGTGGAGTGATGGGGGCGATTTTAGCCATCCCCATTGTTTTGTTGATCGAAATTATTTTTACTGAAGTCACCTCTTCGGAACGCTTCAAAAAAGTTTAGTCACAAAAAAGCCTAGAAAGCTCATAAGCCAGATTCTGTTTAAACAGTCATCTATCTTTGCCCTCGAACATCGACACTCGGGAAAACATCCTGATAACGTGTCAGTCGGAGGTTGCAGCAGGGAGGGTTGCCTCGTTTCACTCCTTTTAATCAGTGACGATTAAAAAGGACTCGTCTCTGTGGCCCTATCTAGTCTCAACTCACCAGGGGGTTGAGATGCCGTCTTGCGACGGCCACCTTGTTTTCAGCTGTCTGGACTTTCCTCTCTTTTTAAGAGCGACTGCCCGGCTTTCTAGGCCCACCCATCATAGCAAAAAAAGGTTTTTTTTTCAAGTTTTTGCTAAAATGAATTAATGACTTGGTGGCAGACGATTTTTTTATCGGTAATTCAAGGCTTGACAGAATTTTTGCCGATTTCTTCCTCGGGCCATTTAGTTTTTTTCCAAAAAATTTTTGGTTTAAAACCACCGGTGTTGTTTGATATTTTTGTTCATGTCGGCACATTGTTTTCGATTATTTTTTTCTTTAAAAAAGAATTAATGGAAATTGTGAAAGGCCTTTTTAAAAAAGAAAAAAAATCAGGCCGGATTTTTTGGCTGGTTTTGGTGGGAACAATGCCGGCGGTCGTCGTTGGTCTGTTTTTAGAAAAAAACATTAACCAAATTTTTGATTCTTTGAAATTAGTGGGAGTTTCTTTTTTAATTACCGGCGGTTTATTATTAAGCACCTTTTGGTTGAAACAAAAAACCAATAAAGATTTCAAAAGGATGAAATGGTTTGATACTTTGGTGGTCGGTCTTTTTCAGGCCGTGGCCATTTTACCAGGAATTTCTCGTTCAGGAGCGACTTTGGTGGGAGGACTATCAAGAAAAATAAAAAGAGAAACTAACTTTCAGCTTTCTTTTTTCCTGGCTATTCCGGCGATTTTAGGGGCTTTGATTTTGCAAATCCCTCAATTAGTTAATTATCAGTCTGAATTATTAAACCAATCTCTTTTAGGAATGGTTCTTGCCGGTTTTGTCGGTTTTGTTTCTTTAAAAATTTTAAAGAAAGTTTTGTTAAATTCTCAACTTTGGTTTTTTAGTTTTTATTGTTTTTTCTTAGCCATTTTAATCTTCACTTTTCTTTAAAAAATTCCAAATTCGTTTTAGCTATAAATTAGTACTTGACAAAGTTTTTGATTAAGATACATTTAATTTAGATTTAAAAAAGAAAATTTTTAAAAGAAAAAAAGGAGAAAATTTTTAAAAGAAAAAAAAGAAAGATTAGATGGAAAAGCCTCCCGGTGTTGGCAACTCAACAACCTTCCTAAATAATATCCCCTTAGTGGAACTGCCACAAAAGGAAATTGTTTCATTCGCTAAAAAAATTTTTAACGGTTCAAGTAAAGATTTAATTTTTAGAGTTGAAAGCGATTTAAACAGATGCCAAAAACTTTGGGAAGAATTTTCAACCAGAGAATCATTATTTGATTTATGGGATTTTCGTTTAGCTTTTTGGCGAGGCCATAAATTTTCCCCTTATTTTATTACTTTATCTTTTCAGGAAAAAGTTTTGTCAGTTTTGCCCTTATGGTTTGACGGGGAAGACCAGCAATACACTTGGTTTGGCGGTAGTTGGCCAGAAGATAATTTCTTTTTTACTAAAAGAATAGATACCATTCCTTTATTGCTTAAGCTAGTTCCTAGCAAAGCCAGACTTTTTTGTATTCGAAGTCAGGAAGGAATTACTGATCAACCTGGTCTTTTGGAGAAAGATGAAGAAAAATATGTTTTAGATATTAAAGATTTTACTTCATTGGATAATTTTTGGAATCTTTTAAAAAAGAAAAAACGTTACAACCTTAAAAGAGATTGGAAAAAAATTCAATCTTTAAATCCAAAAATTGTTTATAATGATTTTTCTCATTTAGAGCATCTTTTTAAATTAAATATTGGCCGTTTTGACGGCATGGTTTTGGATGACAGCAAATCAACCTTTTTGCCTAAGGAAAAACAAGTTATCTTTAAAGAGATTGTTAATTTAGCCAAAGATTACAAGGTGAGAATGATTTCGACGATGATTAGTAACAAAATTGTTTCGGTTGATTTAGTGGCCATTTACAATAATATTTATTATTGCTTGGGTGGTGGTTGTGATGTTGAGGGTTATTCTGGCTTGGGTAATTTTGCTAATCTTAAGTTAATTGAAGATGCGATTTCTTTAGGAGTTGAAAAGATTGATTTTTTACAGGGTGCTTTAAATTGGAAGGCTTCTTGGAGATTGACTCCCATTCCTCTTTTTAAATTTGCCAAAGACGCTTGAATTTGAAGATAACCAGTTCGAACATCGTCCCCACTTCTTCGCCAGCTGGCAGATCAGCGTAAACGATAGGGAAGAAATGAATGAAAGTTTAATGAGGAGTTTTTTGCTTCTTAAATGAACAAAAACCCCTCTTTAAGAAAAGAGTAGGTTTTTGCAGGATTTAAAAATCCTTTAAAGATTATCCAATTCTGAACATTTTGGTACCGCAAGTTTCACAAGTGGCTTTGCGAGCGGCTTTACCGTTCTTTAAAGTCACGTTTTCTACGTCTTTACCATTTCTCTTGGTGCGGCACTTTACACAATAAAAATCTGGCATGAATTTTCACCTCCTCTCTTTTTTTAAGGACAGGAAATTATCTTAGCTTCAAGTATAACACAACTTCGAAGCTAATGATGACTAGAGTAAGAACAAGGGTCTTTAAAAGGTCTTTCCTGATTAGCTTCAAATTAACAAAATAGGTGGAAACATCGGAAATTTTTGAGGGCTTTGGTTCTTGGAGCGGAACTTGAGGCTTAATTAAAACTTCCTCTTGACTTATCTGGGATTCGGTGTTTTTAGAGACGGAAATTCGTGGTTGTTGATCGAGCTGTCTTTTTAGCTGAAGAATGATTTTTTGTTGCTTGGTCTTTCTTTTTTTACCCATTTTGTAATTGACAATAACACTTCGACCTTTTAAAATCAAGGTATGGCACTTTCCGGCCAATTGAATTTGATTTTATTTGGGGTCATTTTTTTTTGGTTGATATTTTCAACCATTATCTTTTATAATCTTTATAGTCACTATCAAAAATTAACCAAGGGGATTACCAAAAAAGATTTAAAGTCAATTTTAGAAGATCTTTTAAAGAAATTTGAAAAAGAATCAGTTCGGGTTGATGAGTTGGTTAAAGAAACTCAGAAAATTCAAAGCGAAAACGGTTATAATATTCAAAAGATGGGTTTAGTTCGTTTTAACCCCTTTTCGGAAACCGGTGGCAACCAGAGTTTTTCTTTAGCTTTATTGGATGGTGAAGACAGCGGTTTGGTTATCACCAGTCTGCACAGCCGGGAGATGACCAGAATTTACGCCAAGCCGGTTAAAAAACAAAAAGCTGATGGTTTTGAATTGTCAGCGGAAGAAAAACAAGCGATTAAAAATTCTAAAAGAATTAAGTAGTCATGAAAAATCGTAAATTATTAATCATTATTGGTGGCATTTTAATTTATTTGGCTTCAGCCGGAATTTCTTATGGGGCTTTTCAATTTTTGAGTGGTTCTGGCACCGGTTTAATTTCACCGGTGGAGATGCCTCAAACAGGTGATGGTTTTAAAATTGATCCTAATGCGCCTAAAACCGAGAAATGTCCTTTAAATGGCGGGATGTTTTCCAAAGCCGAGAAACAGATTTGGGAAAAACGCCGGCCTTTAACGGTGATGATTGAAAATCATGCTGATTCCCGACCTCAATCTGGTCTTTCCAAGGCAGATGTGGTTTATGAAGCCGTGGCTGAAGGAGGCATTACCCGCTTTTTAGCTGTCTTTTATTGTAATGCCTCTGAAGAAGTGACGGTTGGTCCAGTTCGTTCCGCTAGAACTTACTTTATGGATTTTGCTTCTGAATATGGTGATTATCCTTTATATGCTCATGTTGGTGGAGCAAATGTCCCAGGTCCGGCCAATGCCTTAGGCCAAATTGGCGATTATGGTTGGCTGGATAAAGGCAATGACATGAATCAATTCTCCATCGGCTTTCCAACTTATTGGCGTGATTATGAAAGAATTGGCCATGCGGTAGCCACCGAACATACGATGTATTCCACCACGGAAAAACTTTGGGAAGTAGCTTCCAAAAGAGGCTTGAATGCTACTGATGAAGAAGGTAATAAATGGAATGCTAAGTTTACAGAATGGAAGTTTAAGGATGATGAAAAACTTGAAGCAAGAGGAACAACCAGTAAAATTGATTTTTCTTTTTGGAACAACAATCCGGATTACGCGGTGACTTGGGAATACAATAAAGACCAAAATCAATATCTTCGGGTAAATGGTGGCCAACCCCTTAAAGATCTTAATAGTGATTCTCAAATTCAAGTTAAAACGGTGATTATTCAATTCATGAAAGAAAAAGGTCCGATTGATGAAGTTAAACATATACTTTACACCACCACAGGCACCGGCAATGCTCTTATCTTTCAAGATGGTAAAGCCATCGAAGGAACTTGGGCAAAAGAAAAACGCCAGTCAAGAACTAAATTTACTGATGGTTCTGGTAAGGAAATTTCGTTGAATCGTGGCCCGATCTGGATTGAGATTGTGCCCTCTGGGCAAAAAGCAAATTATTAACATGCTTCAAGACTTGATGGTTTCTAAGGTCAGGGTAAAACTGCTCCAAACTTTTCTTTCCCAACCCAAAGAAATGTTTTACATTCGCCAATTAGTTCGTTTGATTAGCGAAGAGATTAATGCTGTTCGCCGCGAGCTGCAAAGAATGGAAAAATTCGGCATGGTCAAGAAAGAAAACCGCGGCAACCGGATTTATTACTGGTTTAATAAGGATTATCCCTTATATCAAGATATCCTCTCAATGGTTAACAAAACGGTTGGTTTGGGGGGTGAAATTTTAAGGAAAAAAGGTAAAATCGGCAACATTCGCTTTGCCTTTATCTCCGGCCGGATGATCAGGGGTTTAACTCCCAAAGCTGAACGAGTTGATTTATTGGTGGTTGGAGAGCTGGATTTAAATAATTTAGCCGGTTTGGTGAAAGAACAGGAAGGTAAATTGGGACGGGAAATTAATTACAGTGTCATGACCAAAGAAGAATTTGATTTTCGCAAAAGAAGAAGAGATCCCTTTTTACTAGGAATTTTATCAGAACCGAAAATAATGATTGTCGGTGATGAAGAAGACTTGTTTATTTAATGGCAAAACAGAAAATTATTAAAACCGGTCATAGCTTGGCCGTCACCATTCCTGCCCATTTTGTCCAATCATTGGGAATTAAACCTGGGCAGGAAGTCCAAGTTGAGGTTGAGTCTGAAACCGGACAGATTATTTGTAAATTTTCCGGGGCCAAACAACTTTCTTTATCCCAAAACTTCATTAAAAAGGTAAAAACAAAAAATGAATAAAAGACATTTTTTGCTTTGGCTGATTTTGGCTTTAAGCCTAATCTCAATTTATGTTGATCTGCCAGGCAAAATTCACCTAAAACTAAATTGGTTGAAAATTGACCGTGATTTTTCCCGGCCGATGATTGATTGGCAGTTGGGCAAGTTTCGTTTTCAAAGAGATTTAGAAATTAAAAAAGGAATTGACTTGGCTGGCGGGACACATTTGGTTTTTCAATCGGATATGAAAGATGTCTCATCAGATAATCGCCAGGCCGCCATTGAAGCCGCCAGAGACAATATTGAAAAAAGAATCAATCTTTTTGGGGTGACTGAGCCGGTGATTCAAACCGCCAAAGTCGGCGAAGATTATCGCTTGATTGTCGAGTTGGCTGGGGTCCAGGATATTAACCAGGCCATTGATTTAATTGGACAAACGGCCCAATTGGATTTTCGGGAATTGCCCAAAGACGCCACACAATCGGCAACTGGTCTTGATTTTAAACCGACCGGTTTAACCGGTAAGGATTTATCTAAGTCGGAGGTAAAATTTGATCCCAATTCTGGCCAGCCAACCGTAGGGTTAGAATTTTCTACTGAAGGAACGAAAAAGTTTGCCGATATTACCAGTCGTAATGTTGGCAAGCCGGTGGCTATTTTTCTTGACCAACTGCCGGTGACTGCCCCTAATGTCCAAGAACCGATTACGACTGGTGATGCCATCATCAGTGGCCAGTTTACTTTGGAAGAAGCCAAAAAGCTTTCAATACAACTCAATGCCGGGGCTTTGCCGGTGCCGATTGAACTGATTGAGCAAAAAAATGTTGGGGCAACCTTAGGAGCGGAATCAATTCAAAAAAGCGTTCAGGCGGGATTGATTGGTCTAGGAATGGTCATTCTTTTTATGGCGGCCTATTATGGCAAGTTGGGGATTTTGGCTGATTTGGCTTTGGTTGTTTATGGTTTGCTAACCTTGGCTTTATACAAATTAATTCCTATTACTTTGACCTTGCCGGGTATCGCCGGTTTTATTCTTTCCATCGGCATGGCCGTTGATGCCAATATTTTAATTTTTGAAAGAATGAAGGAAGAAACACGGGCTGGCAAGCCGCGGCCGGTGGCGATGGAGCTGGGTTTCGGCCGGGCCTGGGATTCTATCCGCGACGCCAATACTTGTACGTTAATTACCTGTTTTATTTTATTTAACCCTTTTAACTGGTCATTTTTAAATTCCTCGGGCATGGTCAGGGGCTTTGCTTCCACCCTCTTTTTAGGGGTGGTTTTAAGTTTGTTTACTGGCATTGTGGTGACTCGGACTTTGATTAGAACTTTTTACCGAAAGGAAAGGATTAAAGTATGAAGTGGATGAAATACAAATGGCTCTATTTTCTTATCTCTGGAATTGTCATTATTCCTGGCATGGTTTCTTTGTTTATGTTTGGTTTAAAACCAGGTATTGATTTTACCGGGGGAAGTTTACTAGAATATAAATTTAAAAAATCAGTTAATCCTCAGGAAATTCAAAAAAGCTTGGTTGATAAAGGCTACAATGTCAGCTCGGTCCAAATCTCCGGCAATCAGACTTATTTATTAAGAATGCCACCTTTGGATAAAGAAAAAGCTCTTGGAGTAAAAACAATCTTGTCGGAAAGCTTTGGCGAAAGTCCGGAAGAAATTCGTTTTGAAATTGTCGGTCCAATTTTAGGACAAGAACTCCTAGTTAAAACGATTGTGGCGATTATTTTAGCCGCCGGTTTTATCTTGGGTTATGTGGCTTGGCGCTTTAAGAATACCAAATTTGGGATTTGTGCTATTTTGGCGATGTTTCATGATAGTTTTGTTATGTTGGGTTCTTTCTCATTACTAGGCCACTTTTTGGGAGTTGAGGTGGATACTTTATTTGTGACCGCGCTTTTAACCGTTCTTTCTTTTTCCGTTCATGACACAGTGGTGGTTTATGACCGCGTTCGGGAGTCACAAAAATTATTTCCTAATACCCCCTTTGAAGATTTAGTTGATAAAGCGGTGACCGAAACTTTATCTCGGTCGCTGAATAATTCTTTAACCATTATTTTTATGTTGATTGCTTTGCTTTTATTAGGGGGAGTAACAGTTAAATGGTTTGTGGCGGCTTTGCTGATTGGAACTGTTTCCGGAACCTATTCTTCAACTTTCAATGCCGCCCCGCTTTTGGTTGTCTGGGAGAATCTTTCACAAAGAAGAAAAATTAAAAAGTGAATTATGTTTACGTTGATATGTTATAATTAAACAAATGAAAAAAATAATTCTTAATCCATTAATTCCATTTGAAAATAAGTGGGTTGCCTTGACGACTGATAGAAAGAAGATAATTGCTTCAGGTAGAACTATCAAAGAATTAGATAAAAATTTAATTAAACAAAAAATTAAAGATGTTATCTTAACGAAAGTTTTGCCTTTTGATCAGGTACTTTCTCCTTAATGACGCAAGTTGTGGTTTTAAAGATATAAGGATTATTATTTAATTAAATCCTTAGTGATTTGTTTAAGACGTTTAAGAAGAATTCCTTTTTCATTTTTTATTTTTTTATCTACCACTTCTGCAAAAAGCTGATTTAAAAGTTTGCCAATCAATGGTCCTGGATGAATTTTTAAAGCTTTCATAATTTCATTGCCGTCAATTTTTAAATCAGTGACTAAAAAGGGTTCTTTTTGGACTTCGATTAGCTTTTGTTTAAATCTTTCCAATCTCCAGGAAGTTTCTTGGGCGCCACCACCTAGGCGATCAGCCGTTCTCAAGATAAGCATATCCTCGAGGTTTTCTTTGCCAACATTACGGATAAAGCGACGAATGGCTTGATCAGTTTGTCGCTCATCAACGGAAAATTGATGCCATCTGACGAGCAGGACTAATTTTTTGGTATCTTTTTTAGAAAGTTTTAAATGATCAGCAATATTTCTAGCGATGGAAGCTCCCAGCATTTCATGGTTATAAAAAGTAATGATTCCTTTTTTATTTCTGGCAACAGTTGGTTTACCGACATCGTGAAGGAGAATAGCTAAATTGACAATCGGTTCCAAAGATTTTGAAAATTTTAAACTCATGACGGAATGAGTGCCCACATCAAAGATGTGATGACGCTGCGGGCTTTTTTGCTCAACCCCAAAGCCACTTTCAACATCAGGCAGAATTTTTTCCGCTAATCCGGAATTGCGCAAGAGCATATAACCGTCAGCGGCGAAAGGATAAGAAAGAAGTTTTAAAAGTTCATCTCTAACTCTTTCCGCACTGATTTTATCTAAAAGATTGACATTCTTTTTAATGGCTTCAAAAGTTTTTTCTTCAATCGAAAAACCTAATTGGGTGGCAATTCTGATCGCTCTCATCATTCTTAAAGCATCTTCAGCAAATCTTTTATCTGGGTCACCGACAGCTCTGATTATTTTGGCTTGGATATCTTTTTGGCCATGATGAGGATCAATAAGAATAAAAGAGGAAGATAGTGGAGAGGTTGGTTTTAAAGCCATGGCATTGATAGTAAAGTCACGTCTGATTAAATCTTCTTCAATGGTTTTGCCCCAAGAGACTTTATCCGGATGGCGAGAGTCAGAGTAGCCAATTTCTTTTCTAAAAGTGGTGATTTCATAAACAGGAATTTTAACCCCTGGTTTTTTATTTTTTTCATCTTTGGGGTTAACGACGCCAACTGTGCCAAAGGTGTTGTCATAAAAACCGTCAGGGGAAAGGCCGAGGATAATTTCTGGAGTGGCATCGGTGGTAAAATCCCAGTCTTTAATTTCTTTACCTATGGTTAAATCTCTGACCGCACCGCCAACAATGTAGATTTCATGGCCAACTTCTAGGAATTTTTTAAGAATTTCCTTAACAAAAAGTGGTAAGTTAATTTTCATACTGATACAATATTACCACATTATTATAAATATGAAATGGAAAATTTTAAGCAAAATCAAAAGTAAAAACGTCATTAAGATTCTTTTGGCGAATCGTGGCTTGAAGACAAAAAAAGAGATTGATGAATTTCTAAATCCTAAAAAACCGGAAGAAATAACCTTAAAAGAGGTGGGGATTGATTCTTCACAGGTTGCTAAAGCCATAACCAGAATTAAAAAAGCCATTAAGAATAAGGAAAAGATTATTGTCTATGGTGATTATGATACTGATGGAGTTTGTAGCACAGCCATTTTATGGGAGGCTTTAAATTATTTAAAAGCCGATGTCTTGCCTTTCATTCCCTTGCGTGAAGAAGGTTATGGTTTAAAAGTGGAAAGAATTGAAAAGTTGGTCAAAGAGGGAGTGAAATTAATCATCACTGTTGATCAGGGAATTGTTGCTTATACTCAGGTTGAGCATGCCAAAAAATTGGGAATTGATGTCATTCTTACCGATCATCATGTTTTGGGTGAAAAAAAACCTAAAGCATTGGCGATTGTCCACACAACTCAATTGTCAGGGGCTGGGGTAGCTTGGTTTTTTGCCAAGGCTTTAAAGGAATCTCTTGAAGGCAGGAAAAGTGATGATGGTTTGGATTTGGTAACCATTGCCACGATTGCCGACATGATTCCTTTGGTTGGGCCTAACCGGTCTTTGGTTAAATATGGCTTAAAAGAACTTCGCCAAACTAATCGGCCGGGATTGCTGGCTCTTTTTGATTTTGCCGGTTTTAAAAAAGAAAATTTGGGGGTTTTTGAGGTGAGTTACATGATTAGCCCTCGGTTGAATGCTTCCGGCCGGCTTGATGATTCTATGGAATCATTAAGATTACTTTGTACTAATGATGAAAAAAGAGCGATTTCTTTGGCTCAGAAAATTGATCAGCAGAACAGAGAGCGACAAAATTTGACTGAGAAAACCATGATTCATGCCAGAGAACTTTGGTTAAGGCAAGACAGTCAAAGCCATTTGATTTTTGTCGCTCATGAGTCTTATCAGGAAGGGATTGTGGGTCTGGTGGCTGGGAAGCTATCAGAAGAATTCTACCGGCCGGCGATTGTGGTCGCTAAGAGAGAAGAATTCTCCCGAGGTTCGGCCCGCTCAATTGAGGGATTTAATATTTTGTCAGCTATTCGGTCTTGCGCAGCCCTGATTGGTGCTCATGGAGGCCACCAAAAAGCCGCCGCTTTTACGGTCGAAACGGCCAAGATTGAGATGCTTAAAGAAAGACTAACAGAAATTGCTGAAGAAAAATTAAAAGATAAAAAATTATCACCGACTTTGAATGTTGATATGGAGCTGGACTTGAAAGATCTAACTTTTGACTTTTACCAAGAATTAAGTCTTCTTGAGCCTTTTGGCGAAGGCAATCCCCAGCCGGTTTTTGTCAGCCGTGATGCCAAGGCAGTTGAAGTCAAAACAGTGGGGGCCAGCAATCGGCATCTTAAGTTTCGCTTGCTGTCTCCCTCTTTAAAATTAACTTTTGAGGCCATTGGCTTTGGTTTGGGTAATCTTTATCATCAGCTTTCTTTGGGAAAAAACATTGATGTGACTTATAATTTAACCACTAATGAATGGAATGGAAACCATAAATTACAATTAAAGATAAAGGATATCCAAAATGGAAAAGAAATTTGAAGAGCTTTTAGAGAAGATAAAAAATTACAATGCTTTGGCTGATTTGGCCTTGGTTAAAAAAGCTTTTGATTTTGCCAAAAAAGCCCATGCTGGTCAAAAAAGACTTTCCGGGGATGATTTCTTGACTCATCCTTTATCAGTCGCGGAAATTTTGACTGGCTGGCGTTTAGATGTTGGTTCCATTGCGGCCGGCTTGCTTCATGATGTCGTTGAAGACGGTGGTGTCAAAATGGAGACATTGGAAAAAGAATTTGGGAAAGATATTGCTGAGCTGGTCAATGGGGTGACGAAAATTGGCGAAATTAAACTTCGTGGAGCATCGCAGGATATTTTTGTGGAAAACTTAAGAAAGATGATTGTTGTCATGGCCCATGACTTGCGGGTGGTTTTAATCAAATTGGCGGATCGTTATCATAACTTGCAATCTCTTTATGTCTTGCCAGTGGAAAAACAAAAAAGAATTGCCCAGGAAACTTTAGAAGTTTATGCTCCCTTGGCTGAACGTTTGGGGATTGGCGAAATGAAAGGCAGACTGGAAGACCTGGCTTTTCCTTATGCTTATCCTGAGGAATACAAATGGGTGGAAAATTATGCCTTTCCTTATTATCAGGAGACTGATGAATATCTCCAAAGGATTAAAAAAGAAGTTTTAAGTTTATTACACAAAAAAGGTATTAAGGCCAAAATTCATGGGCGAGCCAAACATCTTTATAGTTTATTTAAAAAGCTTTCCCGGCCGGAATATAACAAAGATATTCATGAAGTTTATGATCTGATGGCTCTCCGAATTATCGTCAATAACATCGAAGAATGTTACGTTGCTTTAGGCTTGATGCATAATCTTTACAAACCTGTCCCTTCGGTGGGCGTGAGAGATTTTATTGCTCAGCCAAAACCTAACGGCTATCAATCAATCCATACCAATGTTTTTGCCCAGGGAAGAATTATTGAAATCCAAATTAGAACGAAAAAAATGCATGAACAAGCAGAAAATGGAATTGCTTCTCATTGGTATTATGACCAGCAAAAAATGAAAAAGGTCGATGATGTCCAAATTAAAATTGGCTTTTTTGCCCCCACGGAAAAAATGGGCTGGGTCAAAGAATTGGTTCAATGGCAGCAGGAATTTGTGGGAAGCAAAGAATTTTTAGAATCATTAAAATTTGACGCTTTGCACCATCGTATTTTTATTTTTTCTCCCAAAGGTGATGTTTTTGATTTGCCGGCGGATTCCACTCCGGTTGATTTTGCCTATGCTGTTCATTCTAATTTAGGTGATAAATGTGGCGGGGCCAAAGTTGACGGTCGAATGGTGTCTTTGGATTTTAAGCTAAAAAGTGGACAGATGGTGGAAATCTTGATTGATAAAAACAGGGGAAAACCTTCAATTGACTGGCTTGAATTTGTCGTCACCCATTCGGCCAGATGTAAGATTGCAAAATCAACCCGCACAAGCTAAAATTATTGATATAAAAATTAAAACCAATGGAAGAAAGAACTTTAATTAACCAAACTCTCCAAAAAATCGGCCAAAAAGTAAGGCTTTGTGGCTGGGTCAATACCCGCCGTGATCATGGCAAAATGGTTTTTATTGATTTGCGTGACCGATCTGGTCTGGTTCAGATTGTCGGTGGAAATGAATTGGGAGAACTACGTTCCGAGTATGTGGTTGAAATTATTGGCACGATCAAGAGACGTCCGGCCAATATGATAAACGAAAAGATTTCCACTGGTGAAATAGAAGTGGAAGTGGGGAAAATAACTGTTTTAGCTAAGGCTAAAGATTTACCTTTCCCTCTAGATACAGATGGTTATGAAATTAATGAAGAGCTGCGTTTGAAATATCGTTATTTGGATCTTCGCCGCCCCAGAATGATTAGGAATTTAGAAACTCGCCATAAAATGATTAAACTTATTCATGAATATTTAGATAAAAAAGGTTTTCTGGAAGTTGAAACGCCGATTTTATCCAAAGCAACCCCCGAAGGAGCCAGAGATTTTATTGTGCCTTCCCGTTTACAGCCGGGGAAATTTTATGCTCTGCCCCAAGCCCCTCAGCAATACAAACAACTTTTAATGGTGGCTGGTTTGGAAAAATATTATCAAATTGCCCGCTGTTTTCGTGATGAAGATTCAAGGGCCGACAGGGCTTATGGTGAATTTACCCAACTGGATATTGAGATGTCTTTTATAACCCAAGAAGAAATTTTTGTTTTAATTGAAAATTTG
>Ga0268281_1001097_pt1 | contig 16782 bp, 14 predicted proteins | sample saktaG_10_FD_190134 | JGI IMG/M metagenome (GOLD analysis project Ga0268281, IMG submission 190134) | Saline water microbial communities from Sakinaw Lake, British Columbia, Canada - sak_2011_5_24_50m | ecosystem: Environmental > Aquatic > Non-marine Saline and Alkaline > Saline ... | reverse complement strand
CGAGTAAGGTTTCATGATTATCTCCTCGTGAGCGTTGCAAATCGCTGGAATGATACGCCAAATCCTTAATGAATGCAAGGGGGGCGGTAGTACGTGTATCAAACCCAAGTGCAAAACGCTATAATTGAAATGCACCCTTCGCCCCGAAACAGTTGACCTCTACACCTCATTCTGTTATAATAGGCTCGTAGGGGCTGTCCGAGCCAAATACCAAAATTCACAGGAGGTGTACTATGAAAGGACGAGCTATTCTTATCAGCGTGCTGGCTCTGGGGTTGATGTTGGCCCTGGCAGTGGGACTGACCCAGGCTCAGGAACCGGGGCCACAAGGCGAGGTGGGTGTCAAGGTGGCTCCTGTAGGTGCCACCTTCACCTACCAGGGCCGCCTGACGGATGGCGGTGGTCCGGCCAACGGCAGCTACGACTTTCAGTTCAAGCTCTACGACGCTGCCAGCGGTGGGGCATGGGTGGGCACCATTCCCAAAGATGATGTCACTGTGACCGATGGCCTGTTCATGGTGGAACTGGACTTCGGCAGCGGGGTCTTCACAGGGGATGCACGCTATCTGGAGATTGGCGTGCGGCCTGGCGCAAGCACTGGCGCCTATACCACCCTCACGCCCCGCCAGGCGTTGACCCCGGCTCCTTATGCCCTGGCCTTGCCTGGCCTGTGGACGCAACAGAACGCTACCAGCCCTAACCTCATCGGCGGCTACAGCGGCAACAGCGTCACAGCAGGCGTGGTGGGCGCCACCATCGGCGGCGGGGGAGCCAGTGGTAGTATCAACCAGGTGACTGCGAACTACGCCACCATCGGCGGGGGCCTCACCAACATCGCCAGCGGTTTGGGCGCCACCGTTGGCGGGGGCAATAATAACACGAGTAGCGATGTGTATGCCACCATCGGTGGAGGGCAAAGCAATTCCGCCAGCGGCCAGTGGGCTACCGTCCCCGGAGGTCTGAGGAACACCGCCCAGGGCAACTGCAGCTTCGCTGCCGGTTACCGGGCCAAGGCTAATCACGATGGGGCCTTCGTCTGGGCCGATTCCACCGATGCCGACTTCGCCTCCACCGCCAACAATCAATTCGCCGTGTGGGCAAGTGGCGGGGTGATCTTCAGTACAGGGGGTGCGTCCTTCCGGATTAACGGTGGCGACGCCTGGACCTCAGCCAACGACGGTTCCGGCTCCGGGCTGGACGCCGACACGCTGGACGGGCAGGATAGCTCCCACTATCTGGATACACTGCGTGGGCTGTCCTGCAGCAACGGCTAGGTGGCCAAGTGGAACAGCACCGCCAGTCAGTGGGAGTGCGGCAACGACGAGACCAGCGCGGGCGGCGGCGGCTGGTCCCTGACCGGCAACGTAGGCACCAATCCCGCCACCAACTTCCTGGGCACCACCGACAACCAGGCTCTGGAGTTGCGAGTGAACAACGCCCGTGCCCTGCGCCTGGAGCCCAACGCCGACAGCCCCAACCTCATCGGTGGCTCCAGCAGCAACAGCGTGACCAGCGGCGTGGTGGGCGCCACCATCGGCGGTGGAGGTGGGCCGACTGATGTCTGGGGCGGCCCTTATCCTAATCGTGTCACCGACAATTATGGCACAGTGGGTGGGGGCCGGGGCAACACCGCTGGTGAGGAGGCCACCGTGGGCGGGGGCATAAACAACACCGCCAGCGGTGCCTGGGCCACCGTCGGTGGGGGGCAGAACAACACGGTCAACACTCAGAGCGCTACCGTTGGTGGGGGAGCGGGCAACACCGCCAGTGAGGCATACGCTACTGTCGGTGGGGGCGACGGCAACTCAGCCAGCGGGGAGTACGCTACTGTTGGCGGGGGCAGCGCCAACACCTCCAGCGGGATGTGGAGCACTGTCGCCGGAGGCAGCGGCAACATCGCCAACGCGCGTGAGGCTACCATCGGGGGAGGTGCCGCTAACGTCGCCAGCGGCCGGGCGGTCACCGTCGGCGGAGGTGTGCTCAACAGTGCCAGTGACGACTATGTTACTATCGGCGGAGGGTATCTCAATCACGCCGATGCGTTGACGGTGACCATTGGCGGAGGTGAATACGTCAACGTGACGGGTCAGGCGGCCACTGTGGCCGGCGGCTCCTACATCACCGTCACCGGCGAATACGCGGCTGTGGGAGGTGGTGTGCAGAACACCGTCAGCGGCGCAGCCGCCACCGTCGGCGGCGGCGGCTTCAACACCGCCAGCGGCGAAGTCGCTACCATCGGCGGCGGCAGCTTCAACACCGCCAGCGGCGGAGCCACCATCGGCGGGGGTTCAGGCAACGTGGTTACGGGGACGCTCGCCACCGTCGGCGGGGGTTTCTGGAACGTCGCCACGGCCGACTACGCCACCATCGGCGGGGGTGTGGCCAACGTGGTTACGGCTACCAACGCCACCGTCGGCGGGGGAGGCGGCAACGCCGCCACCGGCACTGGGGCCACCGTCGGCGGGGGCGAGTACAACTTTGCCAGCGGCGTGTATGCTACCGTTCCTGGGGGACTAGTGAATGCCGCCGAGGGTGAGTACAGCTTCGCTGCTGGTTATCGGGCGAAAGCCAATCACGACGGAGCCTTCGTCTGGGCCGATTCCACCGACGCTGACTTTGAGTCCACCGCAGCCAATCAATTTGCGGTGCGCGCCAATGGTGGGGCACTCATCACCGGCGCCAATGATTCGCCCATGCTGACTGCTACTAATCTCGGGGGCGGCGATGGGCTACGTGTCAACGAGAGCGGCGATGACGGCTTGCAGATCGGTGATGGCATAGACTTCCCCAACTACGGCGTCTACATTCCCGGGCCTGGGGTCCCGTTCACCGCCTTGTACGTGCAAACGGCCGACGCCAACGACGAGTGGGCGCTGTCCACCCTCGACAAAATCAACGCCGCCAACGTGACCTTCAGCTCGCTGACGCTGATAGCCGTGGCGTATGGCCCCGCTTCCCTTACCCCAGGCGATCTGGTCGCAGCGACGGGGCTGGCCGATCCCTTGCCCAATACCATAAGCCCCCTGCCGCGTGTGCGCCTGGCTGATGCCAAGACCTGGCCCGGTGTCATCGGCGTCGTCGAAGGCCGCATGGCGCTGCAACCCCTGCCGGGCAAGGCCGGTGAAGACGGCGACGCGCCGCTGGAACTGCACAGCGTCCCCGGCCCGGCCAAAGCCGGCGACTACGTGGCCCTCACCGTGTTCGGCGTCGCCCACGTGAAGGCCGATGCCACAGCCGGTGCCATCGCGGCTGGTCAGCGATTGACGGCGGCGGATCAGTCTGGACACGTCCGTGCCCTGCGCACTCGGATGCTGGAGGGCATGGCGGTGGCCGAAGGCGCGCCGGTGATCGGCATCGCCCTGGCTCCGCTGGACGAGGACAGCGGCACGATTCCGGCGTTCGTCACGCTGCGGTAAAGCGAAAGGTGATGAGAGATGAAACACTTTACAACGACGAGCAGAACGACAGTGCTGGTGACAATCGCCTTGCTGCTAGCCGTCTCGACGGCTCTGGCCCGGTCAGGCTTCGACGTATCTTGGTGGACGGTGGACGGCGGCGGGGGCACTGCCAGCGGTGGTTCGTATACCTTGACTGGCACCATCGGCCAGCCGGACGCCGGGGTCCTGACCGGTGGTGACTACACCCTCGGTGGCGGATTCTTGGGCGGTGGAGCGGCGGCAGTGGAGTACAAAGTCTACCTGCCGCTTGTCCTGAGGTAACCGAAGGGGTGGTACTGCGTCAGTATCAGTAAGAGGCGGAACGCGTTGTAGCTCGCTGCGCCGGGGAGAAATGTCTATTTGACATCTGCCTCAATCCGTAGTAAAATCGTAACATAAGTCGGAATGTAGCATCAGCGCAGCCCTTGTCTCAAGTGTAATTCATGTCATGGAGGAGGGTGATTATGAAAGATTGAAAGCCGACCCCTGGCCTGGGAGCGATCCGGGTGAGTGGTCGGCTGTTTTGTCTGTGCAAACGCCGCCGTTAGCCACCATGCATTCGCTCTAGCCGGCGCCGCTTGGGGGCGGGGTGTGCTAAGCGAGCGAGCCTTATCAGCAGTCTGTCGGAGAAAACGCTTTTCGAGTGAACAAAAGCAGTAGGCCCTTAACGATCAAATTCTTGCATAACGAGCAAGGATTTCGGAATGCACTTTTTCTCTGCCACGAACCCTTCGACTGGGCTCAGGACAGGTTTCACGAATTAACGCGAAAAAGAAAAAAATAGTGAAAATTCGTGTAATTCGTGGCAAGAAGCCTTTTGGTTCTGGCTTGTCCAGGTTAGGAAAGGATGAGGAGGAATTGCGATGCCTACTAAATTAGGTCCTCACGTGATCAAGGCCGCTCCAGACTTGAGTGAATACATCCTGGCTGGCATAGCAGTGGCCAAGTTTGCGGGTAGTTGGGGGACGGCGCAGAGCGTCCCGGACGGTGTTCTGGTCATCGGTCGCCTGGTCGTGGACGAGCAAGACTACACGGCTCAAAAGCAGAAGAACAAATGGGGACAGACACCTCTCGAAGCAGTACAGAAGTTTCTTGAGGATCAACTGCCCACGTACCAGGCCAACCCTCACATCAAGTACTGGGAGGGACATAACGAGCCGGTTTGGGACAGTGAAGAAGATATGGCATGGTACGCCCAGTTCGAGGTGGAGCGTATGCGGCGGATGGCCGACCTGGGGCTGAAGTGTGTGATTGGCAACTTCTCCACCGGCACGCCGAAGCTGGAGTTGTGGCCCGCCTTCTTACCGGCGCTTCAGGCCGCCAGACAGCATCAGGCCCTCCTCGGCCTCCACGAGTACAGTTGGCCGTGGGTGTGGTGGATGGCGGGCAAGCATCAACCAGAGTCCAAGCCAGATGAGGGGGACGAGGGCTGGCTGACGCTGCGTTACCGTAAGGTCTACCGTCAATACCTGGACCCGAACGGGCTGGGAGACGTGCCGTTGGTGATCACCGAGTGCGGCCTTGATCCGGGGGTGGGGCCCAAGCCAGCGGAGGCAAAAGACCTGACGTGGGATGGACTAGGCAACTTTTGGAATCAGAAAAACCACAAGCCGGACAGGGCGGAGTATTATTTCGAACAACTGTGCTGGTACGACGAGGAACTGCAAAAGGATGACTACGTCGTCGGCGCGACTATCTACACCTGGGGTAGTTTCCCCGGGACTTATGTGGCTTTCGACGTGGCCGGGACGGAGGTGGCCAAGAAGCTGATCACGTATGCCAAGGCGGATCCGGCCAGGTCCTTTGAGTATCTCAGGGAGAAAGCTGGGTCAACCCGTCACATCGTGGTTCGTATTCCCACGGCGCGGGATCAACTCGTCGCCCTGGGACTGCCAGAGGAGGACGTCCAGCGCGGCCTGGCTCTTCTGGCGCAGGCGCGCGGGCCTGTGGAGCAACTGGTTCCCGGCGAGTACGCCATCGAGCTGCCGGTCGAGGCGCCGCCGGAGCGGTACACCAACCAGCAGGTGATCACTGCCATCTACCGCGCCGCCGAAGCGGTGGGCGAAGATGGCTGGGCCCTGCTGAGCCGAGCCGGCCTGACACACCTGGTCCAGGATCGGCATGCACCATACGAGGGCCTGCCGATTGCCGAACTACCCGGCCTCACGCCAGAGGAGAAGGCCAGGGTTCTCGCCGACTTGGCCGGCCAGCCCGTCCTGGTCGAACTGGAGCCTTTGCCCAAAGGCGAGTCGCCCTACATCTTCGGGCTACACGACCGTGGCGGCCAGTACCTCATGGCTGAGGCTGGGCGCAAGGGCTGGGTGCTGGTCACCAAGAAGCTGGGGCACATCTCGACCGATCTTGATGGGGAAAGCTATGAGTCCCTCGCTGACGAGGGCTTTGGCGTCATGGTGCGGCTGAACAACGCTTATAGTCCCGACGGGACCCTCCCCCACTCCAACCACTACCAGGCGTTTGCCCAGCGGTGCGCCAATTTCGTCAATGCCTCGCCGGGTTGCCACATCTGGATCATCGGCAACGAGATGAACATGGGCAAGGAGCGGCCCGGAGGGCTAACCGGACAGAAGATCACCCCGGAGCTGTATGCCCAGTGCTACCGATTGTGCCGCCATAGGATCCAAGCGCTGGGCGGACACGAGCGCGACCAGGTCGTCGTCGGCGCGGTCGCGCCCTGGAACGACCAGACCAAATACCCCGGAAATCCCGACGGCTTCTGGATCAAGTACTTCCAGGACATCCTGGCCGAGTTGGGTGACGAATGTGACGGCCTCGCTCTTCACACCTACACGCACCGGGTGAAGGACGGCGACAACCTGATCACCGACGAGACGCAGTCCTGGCCACAGTTTCCAGGGGCTCACTCCAACTTCCAAACCTACCGTGATTTCATGGCCGCTATCCCGCCAGGTCTGCGCCACCTGCCCGTTTACATCACCGAGACCAACCAGGACAAAGACGAACTTAAGCCGGAGGACACCTGGTTCCCCGAGAACCGGGGGTGGGTGCGGGAGGCCTATGCCGAGATCAACGAGTGGAACAGCACGCCAGGCAACCAGAAGATCCGCTGTCTGCTCCTGTATCGTTGGAAGGCTGACGACTACTGGGGTCTGGAAGATAACAGCAAGCCAGGCGTGATCGAGGATTTCAAGCAGGCGCTACAGAACGACTACCGTTGGAGGTGACCAATGCCTGAATCAACCCGTCGCATCATGATTCGTATTCCCACGGCGCGGGATCAACTCGTCGCCCTGGGATTGTCAGAGGAGGACGTCGGGCGCAGTTTGGCCCTTCTGGCGCAGGCGCACGGGCCCGTGGACCGACTGGTCCCCGGCGAGTACGCCATCGAGTTGCCGGTCGAGGCGCCGTCGGAGCGGTACACCAACCAGCAGGTGATCACTGCCATCTACCGCGCCGCCGAAGCAGTGGGCGAAGATGGCTGGGCTCTGCTGAGCCGGGCCGGCCTGACGCACCTGATCGAGGATCGGCTGGCAGCATACGAGGGTCTGCCGATTGCGGAGCTACCCGGCCTCACGCCAGAGGAGAAGGCCCGGGTTCACGCCGCCCTGGCCGGCTAGCCCTTCGAAGAGCCAGAGGTGGCTGCCCCGCCCATCGTCTGGAAGGGGCCTACCGTTAACCGTGATCTGAGCCGGGCCGGGCAACCCATTGATCTGATCGTCATCCACTACACCGCCAACGGCAGCGCTGCCGGTGCCATCGCCTGGTTCAAGAAGCCCAGCGCCGAAGTCAGCGCCCACTACGTTATTGCCCGGGGAGGAGAGATCTTCCAACTCGTCCGGGACGGGGATACCGCCTGGCACGCCGGCCTGGGCCCGATTCCCGGGCTAAGCGACGCGGAGAACGCCAGACGGCGCCAGCGGAACAGTGAGATCCGCCCCAACCAACGGGGCATCGAGATCGTCAACTGGGGCCTCTTGCAGAAGCGGGATGGGACCTTTTTCAACTGGACGAGCAACTGGACCGGCGTCCATCACGGGAACGTCGTTTCTGCTGGCGGCCGGCACTGGGAGCCCTTCACCGAGCCGTAGTACGAGAGCCTGATCGAACTGGTATCGTACCTGTGCGACAAGCACGACGTTCCCGTGGCCTTGCCGCCGCAAGGGCCTGGTACCTACCACGAGCACGCTGAAGACCTGGCGGTGTTCCGTGGCATTCTGGGCCACGATGCTATAGACAGCGCCAAGGCTGATCCGGGAGACCACTTCGATTGGGAGCGGCTGAGGGCGGGGGTGGAAGGAGCTCCGTGATCACCACCGGCGCTATCTGTTAGTACGCAATCTGAGTAATGTGGCTGGAATTTTGCCATCTCTGAAGCAGCCTGTGCCCCAACCGCTGTCAGCATCAGGCAGTGAGCGCCCCCGTCATGGTGCTGTTACGGACGGGAGCAGTTTACCCGGAATTGGGCATTTGACATCTGCCGCAACCTGTAGTAGAATGGCAACGTAAATCGGAATGTAGCATCGTCGCAGCCCTTGTCTCAATTGTAATTCATCGAGGAGGGTGATATGGAAGATTGATAGCCGACCCCTGGCCGGAGAGCTATCCCGGTGGGTGTTCGGCTGTTTATTTTACTTGGGTGAATAACTTTCGGAAGAATAGTAGGAGGGACTGGCAACTTTATTCCAATAACAAGGCGATTTCCTGTGGACACTCAAAGACACCCTGTTTTTTCCGGGCACGGCATCGAGTTTTCTTAACGAGCCGTCATTCCGTCGTCTGTTTCTTAACGACACGTTCGGAATGACAGAAGGGGGCAAGAAGATGAACTGGAACAGCAAGCATCACCGTCTCGTCTCGAACACACTGCTGATAGCTGCTATCGTTGTAGCATGTCTGTTTGTTGTCCCGCATCCCGTACATGGCGATGGGAATCCCTGTGCCGGGGCTGACTATCTGCTTGAGGCAGAGGATTTTGAAGCAGCCAAGACGAAGTATTTGGAACTGCTCAGCAAACCGGAAGCGGTAGACTGCGCGATAGCAGGACTCAAGGAGCTTAAAGAGGCTCAAGAAACCAAGACACAGGCTCAGCCGGAAAGTGTGGCCCTGCTCAGGGACGATCTCACAGTCGTTGGCATTCAGTCCTGTCCCACCATTCTGCCCAACTGGCTACGCTCCTGGTTTCGATGCCAGACACGGTATGAAGGTTTAGAAACGCTGGCGATCCCTCTATCTACCGAGATCTTCACCACTATCGAAGAGGTAGATGATATAACCGCCCTCCTGGTGAACGCCGACTCTGGCGATATGCTTACGCTCAAGACAGGAGAGCTTACGACCGTGTCTGATCTAGCAGTGGTGGCGGTTGAGGTGAGCGACGTTGAGACAGGCAATGGCACCTACTCTGGGTCCCTCGACCTGCTGCCCGCCGATAAAGACAAAGGCGAGTTCACGCTTGAGTTGAAGCTGCGGGATTCGATCTGGTGGGTGATTCTAACAGTGCTGCTAGGTGTGTTCATTTCCACCGTGGTGCGCATTACTTACAACAAATGGCACCCGCTCAGGTTCTTGGATGGGGAGTTAGACCGGCTGTTAAACAGGATCGAGCAAGAGGGGGTTTCCGCGCCTGTAAAAGATCCCCAGGACAATTGGGACAAAAGGCTGAAACGCTACAGCATTGTGGAGAAAAGCAAAGGGCGGGTCGAGAAATTGCGAAAAGAACTGGGAACCCTCGTGCGAGATCACACTGTCGCTTCATTGGCAGCGACCTCAGAAGACCCAGCTGTGAAGCAGTGGTACGCAGACAAGAAGGCCGAAGAGTCGTTGCTCGAGGCTATCAAAGGATTCGCGCAGGAGGTGCAGTTTCCAGTGCACCGGGCCTTCAAGGCGGCACATGGGGAGGCACTCCAGGTTCCGGACGAGTATAAGCCAATGCTGTTGGCCACGGCCGAGTCTGTGATATACCGGCCGGCTGCCAATTCGGGCGATCAGCCAACGCCAATCGCCAACGATGGTGAACTGCAGCAGATGCGCACCAAGCTCACGGGACTTACAGATCTTTTGAAGCGGGCTGAACGCGTTCTTTACTTCGTCCGCGTTTGTCTCCAGCTCAAAGACGATATCAACGAGAACAATCTTGTGTACCCCCAGCAGAAGATGCAGTTCTATGATGCCCGTGGGCTGCTGAATGCGGTTTCCGCGCGGGTCAAAAAAGAGCTTGACCTCGCACAGTGGGATGATCTTGTGACCAAGCTGGACAAGACAATGGACACGCTCCATGCCCTGTCGGTGGCCTCGGGTGGCCGCGGATGGATAACTGTCGCTGAGGTTAAGCCTGCTCGGGCTGCGGAGCTTGTCCCAGAGGTGCGCGAATTCATGGAGAAGGCTGTCGAGTTGCTCTACCCCGGGTATCTGGCTTTCAGGTATTACGTGCCAATTCCCAACCTGATTTCATTGGTATTGGCATTGGCCTTTGCCCTTACAACCGAGTACTTCAGCAAGACCTTCGGCACGCAGTCCGACTACATCGCCGCCTTTGCCTGGGGCCTGGGCGTTGATACAGCGACCAAGACCATTCCGGCTATTCTGGCAGGGCTTGGCCTAAGCAAGTCATGAGATAGCCAAAAAGAACAAGGGGCGCACCTCGGAGGAAAGGGCCGGCACTTTAGTTTCGCTGGCCCTCATTTGTTGCGTCTCAGGTGGCCCGCTTGCCCATTCCCCGCGCCCACCCTTCCCTCGTTCGTTCCCACCCCCAACCTGACCATTCGCCAACGAATGGTTGACCTCTCCCCCTCATTCTGCTATAATAATCCCGCACAGTGCTACCTTTCATCACTGATGACTGGAGGCTGAAACCGTATGTCCTTGGACGATTTCCTGACAGCTCATGACAGGTCTCCTAATCACTAGCAGACGGCCCGCTGATCATGCTGTCACACCAGGGCGGTGCAGTCGGCGATCAGCGTGGGTAGATTGGGAATTTGGAAGCTGATGCCAGGGGCAGGTTTGCGGTTGTGCTTGATGTTGGGAGACTCGTGTAAATGGTGGGGAAAGGTTGAGGCTAGCTCGGGGTTCTCTGGGTGGGGCTGCGGGTCATACCAACGAACGGCTTCCTCACCTCGGAAGACATCATAGGTATAGTCCAGGATCTCACCGTCAGAGAGGTCTACCAGTTCGCGCACGCGCAGTTCCAGGCCATTGTGAAACCATACACGCCCTCTGACCAGACCAGTGGTTGCACCCGTGGTAAAAAGGTGAAGCGATGATGATGAAATCTCAGGATATTGCGAAGGAAGCGTGTAGAGTAGATGCTCATACGCCAAACGTGAGAATCTGGGCATCAGACCAACTCCAGGACAGGTTCCTCCGGGAGCAGATCAACTACTCCGCCAGTAGTCTGGCTGCGCAAACGCTCCAATCGTCGCCGTGACAATTGCTCCAACGCCGCCTCCCGTTTGAGCTTGAGCTTGTAGTAACCAGCCCACTCGGAGAAGTCTTCACGATGCTGTCCATCGTCCAACTTGCCCTGGGAATAGAGTTCGTAGAAGTCGGCTGAACTGAGCCAGTAGCGCTGTTCAAACTTGCGCAAGGCCCGATCGGCAGCCCGCAGGTCATCCAGTATATCGCTAAGAGTAATGGTCGCCATGTCACTCACCTCATTGGTTAGCTTGTCTGCCACAATTATACTCGAAAAAAGGAATGGAGACAAATATGTCCTATCAAGTTGATTTCGAACCCCTCGGTCGGCGCTTGCGAGTTGACCGGAGCGTCTCTATACTGACCGCTGCTCAGCAGGCCGGGGTGGGCCTGGTTTCTATCTGCGGAGGAAAGGGGACCTGCGGCCGCTGTAAAATACGGGTTCTCGAAGGCCAGGTCTCGCCGTTGAGCGAAACTGAGGGGAAGAAGCTCAAGCCAGAAGAGATAGCCAGGGGCTATCGCCTGGCCTGCCAGGCCGAGGTGCTGAGCGATCTCAAGCTCCACATCCCACCCCCATCGCTGACCGCTGCCCAGCGCACCCAGGTGGAGGGGCAAGAGCTGACGGTGCCAGTCGTCCCCGTGGTGGTGGGTCGCGACGTTCGGCTCCCCCCACCTACGCGGGAGGACATCCGCTCCGACCTGGATCGGATGTGGGATCATCTGGCGGAGACGCTGGGCCTGAGTGATCTGACCGTGGACTTCGCCCTGCTGCGCCAACTTTCTACTCGTCTGAGGGAGGAGGGATGGTCAGGCACGGTCGGCTTGCGGGGCCAGGAGGTGGTCAACTTCAGCCCGCTGAGACGCGAGCTGCTGGGTCTGGCCGTTGACGTGGGGACGACCAAGCTGGCTGGCTACCTGGTGGAGCTGGAGACGGGGCGAACCCTGGCTGCGGCAGGGGCCATGAATCCTCAGATCGCCTACGGCGAGGACGTGATGGCCCGCATCGCCTACGCCATGGAAGGGGAGCAGCAGGCGGCTACTTTGCGCGAAGCCGTCGTCGGTGCCGTGAACGACCTGGCCCACGAACTCTGCACCCAGAGCGGCCATCATCCTGAGGAAATCGTGGAAGCGGTGGTGGTAGGCAACACCGCCATGCACCACCTCTTCCTCGGCCTGCCCGTGAGACAACTGGGCCTGGCGCCTTATCTGGCGGCGGTCAGCGAGGCTTTGGATCTGAAAGCCAGGGAGGTGGGGCTGGAGATCGCCCCCGGCGGCTACGTCCACTTGCTCCCCAATATCGCTGGCTTCGTGGGGGCCGACCACGTGGCCATGATCCTTTCCACGGAGATTGGCGAGGCCGAGGGAGCGGTGCTGGGGCTGGACATCGGCACCAACACCGAGGTGGTTTTGAGAGCCAACGGTCGCCTCATTGCCTGCTCCACCGCCTCAGGCCCGGCTTTCGAGGGGGCGCACATCAAGGATGGCATGCGGGCTGCCGAGGGGGCCATCGAGCGATTGCGCATCGTGGACTCTGGGGTGGAGTACCAGACCATCGGCGACGCCCCGCCAGTGGGGCTCTGCGGCTCAGGCGTTCTGGATGCGGTGGCCCAACTTCGCCAGTTGGGAGTGCTGGACGAGCGGGGCAACATGGGCCATCACCCCGGCGTGCGGCGCACCGAGCACGGCCCGGAGTTTGTCCTGGTGACAGCCGGTGAGGGAGGGAGCGACCGTGAAGTGGTCATCACCCGAGGCGACGTGGGCGAGATTCAACTGGCCAAGGGGGCCATTCGAGCGGGGATCAACATCCTCCTGGATGAGGCCGGCCTGTCCGAGCAGGACCTTGACCAGGTGGTCATAGCGGGGGCTTTCGGCACTTACATTGACGTGTCCAGCGCCATCGTCATCGGTATGTTTCCGCCCCTGCCCCTGGAGCGCTTCAACCAGGTGGGCAACGCGGCGGGCATGGGCGCCAAGCTGGCCCTCGTCTCCAGGGATCAGCGAGCCAGGGCCGCCGAGATCGCCCGCCAGGTCGAATACATTGAGCTGACTAACGACAAGCGTTTCGTTGATGAGTTCGCCAAGGCGATGTATCTCAAGTGAGCTAGAGTTGAGTCATGACCAAGAGGTATGAGACGTAAAACGTGAAACGTGAAACGTCATTGGTGTAGGTGGCAGGTATCGTTGATCAGTACGGCGGTGAAGATACCATCGTGGTGCTCGAAGACGTTGAGGCAGGCGTTGTCCTGCTGGATGCGCCAGAAGTGGGAATTGCCCAGGCCCAGCATGGCACAGACCAGTACCTTGTTCACCACCTGATGGGCCACTAGCAGGATGACCTGACTCTCGTGGCGAGTGGAGGCATCTTTCAGGGCGGCCATTCCTCGGAGGCGCACCTGGCGCAGGCTCTCGCCGTGGGGGAATTTGACGCGGTGGGGTGTCTCCAGCCAGCGCGGGTAGAGATCGGGATGGGCCTGGGCGACCTCGGCGGGCGATAGCCCCTGCCAGTCGCCATAGTTGATGTCAATGATGCCCGGCAATGGCTGCACCAGCAGGCCGAGTTTCTGAGCCGTTGGCTGGGCCGTCTCCATTGCCCGCCTCAGGGGGCTGGAGTAGACCGCGACAATAGGGTGGTCGGCGAGCCGCTCTGCCATAGCACGGGCTTGAGCCAGCCCCGTATCGTCCAGCGGCAGGTCAACCCGACCCCGGAAGCGCTCGCCGGCCCCGGCTCCGACGTTCCACGCTGTTTGGCCGTGGCGCACCAGGATGATTCGGGTCATGCTGGACCTCGCGGAGAACCCTTTTCTATGCCTTATGCTCTTCTTTCTCCTCTTTTTTGCCTTGCTCCTCGTCCGCGCCAGACACAGCGCTGCGGAAATCGCGGATCGCTCCGCCCAAAGCGCCTCCCACGTCGCGAAGGCGGCTGGCTCCAAAGAGCAAAAGGATGATTAAAAAGAACAGCAGCAATTCAGGCGCCCCTATTTGGCTAAACATATCTTCCTCCTTTGGGTAATTCCCTCTTGATATTTGTTTAGAATTATAGCACGGTATTGATAACAAGACAAATCGGCAAGCCGCCTCGATTTGGCTCTTTCGAGGATTCGGGTAGTGGTTAAATGGTAAGTGATGATACTTTGCAGCCTGCAGCGAACCCGCTGATTGAGTAGCGCCAGCGTATCGAAATCAAGGGTGAGCGGCACTTGCAGGCTCGTTCTTGGCTTCGATACGTCGCTATTGCTCCTACTCAGCCAGCGAACTCGCTAGGCCATCACTTACTTCTTTACCACTACCAGGATTCGCGCCCTTCGCGGTCAGGCTTGCGCAAATCGGCCATTGGTGATAAACTATGGGCAGACTTTGTAGGAGGTTTCTATGACTGCTCAGGCACTCTACCGCAAGTGGCGACCACGCACTTTCGACGAAGTGGTTGGCCAGGGGCACGTGACTCGTACTCTCCAGAACGCCTTGTCAGCCGGGCGTATCAGCCACGCCTACATTTTTACCGGACCTCGGGGCACGGGCAAGACCTCGATGGCGCGCCTCCTGGCCAAAGCAGTCAACTGTCTGTCCACCGAGAACAATAAGCCTTGCAACCAGTGCCGTATCTGTCAGGCGATCAATGAGGCTCGCCTGCTGGACCTCATTGAAGTAGATGCCGCATCCAACCGAGGAATTGATGAGGTACGTAGCATCAGGGAGAAGGTGAACTTCCGCCCCAACGAGGCCCGCTACAAGCTCTATATCCTCGACGAGGCCCACATGCTGACCGAACCGGCCTTCAATGCCCTGCTGAAAACGCTGGAAGAACCACCGCCCCACGTGATCTTCGTTCTGGTCACCACCGAACCCCGCAAGATACCGTTCACTATCCTCTCCCGCTGTCAGCGCTTCGACTTTCGGCGCATTCCCCTCCAAGACATGATCGGCCACCTGAAGTACATCGCCGATCAAGAGGGCCTGACTGTGGAGTCCGCGGCGCTGGAGCTCATCGCCCGCAGCGCTACGGGAAGCATGCGCGATGCGGAGAGCCTCCTGGATCAGTTGATGTCCTACAGTGGTGGGGAGATCACTTTGGTCCAGGTGCAGTCGGTGCTGGGGACTGTCGCCGCCCAGGCGGTGGGAGGATTGGTGGATCAACTGGTGGCCCGCAACGTGGCCAGAGGCCTCGACGTTATCAATCAGGTTGTCGAGGATGGTGTTGACCCTCGCCAGTTCAATCGTCAGGTGGTGGACTACTTGCGCGAGTTGCTCCTGATCAAAGTCGGCGATGATTTGAGCCTGGTGCACGTCACGCCCAAAGCCCTGCAGGAGATGAAGGGCCAGGCGGCGCAGCTCTCAATCAGGGAGTTGATCAGGGTAGTCAGGCTTTTCAGTCAGGCTGGCCTCGACCTCAAGGCCAGCGTCCAGTCACAGTTGCCTTTAGAATTGGCCTTTGTAGATGCCACCCTGGGTGAAGAGGAGAAGGCTGATCCGCCAGCGGCCCGGCCCAGTCCTGGAGCCGTTCCCAAGGCCTCCGCAGAGGCAAGGGTGGCCTCTACCCCTCGATCGGCTCCGACTGGTGAGTCGGCTAAGGCTGTCAGAGAGAAGGCCAGGGAGGAGCCAAGAGCTGCCTCCACGGAGCTGAGATTGACCCTGTCCACCGTCAATAGCCAATGGGGGCGGATTCTGGGTGAGGCGAAGCTCAGAAACCGTTCGGTGGAGGCCCTGCTCAAATCCTGCCGGCCCCTGGGGGTGGAGGGTCAAGAGGTCGTGCTTGGCTTCCAGTACCCTTTTCACAAAGAAAAGATCGAGGAACCCCAGAACAAGGCCCTGGTAGAGAGTGTCGTTAGCCAGGTAGTGGAGGGGTCGTGTCGTATCCGCTGTGTGCTCTCGCCTAAGGGCGAGCGACGAACGCAGCCGATTCAAGAGCCAGTCAAGAGGCCACAGGAAGACACTGTCGAGAATAGTGGGGAGACGCTCAGGAACAAATACTCGTCCATCGCCGAGGATCCCCTTATCCAGGAGGCGGTGAGCAAATACGGAGCCCAGATCGTAGATGTGCAGTGAGACCTGTCAGGTCTGAGACGGCAGGGAGGTGCGAAACGTGAGCAAGAAAAAAAGAAGCTTCAAGCCCAGAGGCGGGCAGATGGACATGATGAGGCAGATGCAGAGGCTCCAGGAGGGGATGCTTAAGGCTCAAGAAGCTTTGGGCGAGGAGACGATCACCGTGACTGCCGGGGGCGGGGCCATTACTGTGGTGATGACGGGTCAGCAGAGGGTGCAGTCCATTTCCATCGCCTCCGAAGTGGTGGATCCAGACGACGTGGGGATGCTGGAGGACCTGGTGACGGCGGCGGTGAACGAGGCGCTGCAGAGATCGCAGGACTTAGCTACGGAACGGATGGGCGCGTTAACCGGTGGACTGAACATCCCCGGCTTGATGTGAGGAACAGCGGGAGATAGCAATTGTATGCTTTGATCATGGCCGGAGGGAGCGGCACCCGCCTCTGGCCTCGTAGCCGGGGGTCTGGCCCCAAGCAGTTGTTGGGCCTCCTATCCGAGAGGACGATGTTGCAGGAAGCCTGTCGGCGCATCGCGCCCCTCGTCCCCGACGATCATATCTTTGTGGTGACCGGCGAGGCTTACACCGACGTTGTTCGCCAGCAGATCCCGCAGGTGCCAGCGGCCAACGTCATCGGCGAGTTGGAGGGCCATGGCACAGCGCCCTGCATTGGCCTATCCGCTTTGTACCTCAGGCGGCTGGACCCTGGGGCAGTGATGGCGGTTCTCACGGCCGATCACTACATTGAAAAGGCGGACGAGCTCCGGCGCGTGCTGGGGACAGCGGCTCAGGTGGTGGAGGAGGGTCGCCTGGTAACATTGGGCATCAAGCCCAACCGCCCGGCGATGGGCTACGGCTACATCGAGCGGGCTGAGAAGCTGGGCCATGTCAACGGGCACGACGTGTATCGGGTAG
>Ga0268281_1001091_pt1 | contig 16832 bp, 15 predicted proteins | sample saktaG_10_FD_190134 | JGI IMG/M metagenome (GOLD analysis project Ga0268281, IMG submission 190134) | Saline water microbial communities from Sakinaw Lake, British Columbia, Canada - sak_2011_5_24_50m | ecosystem: Environmental > Aquatic > Non-marine Saline and Alkaline > Saline ... | reverse complement strand
TATACCGAAACACGTGAGGCATAATAGTATAATATACATGTGCTATATCAAATAGTTTGCGGTCTGTAGGCACGGTCTAACCTGCCTTTGAAAAGGCAGGGATGCGGCCTGCTCTTTCTCCTCAAATATCTTATATTTCCAATCTTATCATGGTATTATCAGATTATCTCCTTTCAATCCGTTTTATCCTTTTGGCGGAGATTACTGGTTTCAATATAGTCACGGCTATTCAGCCATGGATAGAGTCGCCGCATTTAGCCCTTTGCCGATGAGTTATAGTTTCAATGGGGCCACGGCTATTCAGCCATGGATAGTAGTACCGCGCCCCGACATCCACACCCGCGGAGAACACCTCGTTTCAATGGGGCCACGGCTATTCAGCCATGGATAGGGAAAAATACGGATATGAAATCACGGAATTTGTTATTCATGTTTCAATGGGGCCACGGCTATTCAGCCATGGATAGGCGGCCGCGTTCCTCTCCCCCCCATCCCTATCCCGGAGTTTCAATGGGGCCACGGCTATTCAGCCATGGATAGATTCTGTACCAGAGTAAATCCAGCGGAATGCTTCTCGTTTCAATGGGGCCACGGCTATTCAGCCATGGATAGAGCCGCCATTTTTCGGCCTTTACTGCTATCGAAAAAATGGCGATTTGCGAGAGCCTCATCAACTTCTTACAAAACATTCAGAAAGTCAATGTCTAAAGTGATGCACTTTCGCAATGCAGAGGCGTTTCGAGCGGTCCCTGGGGTTTTGGAGACCAACCAACCTCTCGAAAAGCATATGCTTGAATGGGACGTTCTTCGTCCCATTATCCGTCCCACTGGATGGACGGCCCTTAGAATCGCAAGGGGCTTATTATCCAATGTCACTTCGCCCCTATGCTATCCATCATGGTTTATAACGGTTGCGGTTTGTTTGCCCTGTGGGAGCAGGATCTTGCTGAGCATACACCATATGAGATGATCTCCCTCAGATCCGTTGTACGATCCATGCCGATCTGCCGATCCAATGCGGATAATAGGATTCAAGAGCGTGGAAGGCCGCCTGAGCAGGACATAAGCTCAATCAAATGGCCCTTGCCTCCGAAGACCGCGCTTTAGGAGATGCAATCGAAGGTGCAGAATGCATTAGCACCCTCTGAGAGCCGGGACAATCCCCGTCGATCGAACCTTTTTTATCGAACCTCCGTTTCCATGGTACTCAGGTAGATCATAATGTCTGGATACTGGGATCCGCATATCGAGCGCATGCCCGCTCGGGACCTGCACACGCTGCAAGAGGATCGGTTGAAGTCAACGGTCCGCTACGTCTACGACCATTCCACCTTCTACAGGCAGAGGTTTGCCGAGGCCGGTGTGGAGCCCGGCGATATCAAGACGCTGGAGGACGTAGTCCGGCTTCCATTTACCCGGAAGATGGACTTGAGAAATACATATCCTACCGGCATGTTCTGCCTTCCAAAGGACTGGATTGTGCGCTACCATGTATCGAGCGGCACGACTGGCAAACCCACCGTAGTCGGCTACACCAAAAGCGACGTGGACATGTGGACGGAGTCGCTCGCCCGGGCGATGACCTCGCTCAACCTCGGCCGAGATGACGTGGTCCAGGTGGGTTACGGCTACGGCCTCTTCACAGGCGGCCTTGGCCTTCACTACGGCGCAGAGCGGATTGGCGCAGCGGTTCTTCCAACGAGCACTGGAAACACCGAGCGCCAGATAGAGCTGATGCAGGACCTCGGATCGACTGCGATTGCCTGCACGCCCTCCTACTTCCTCCATGTGATGGAGGTTGCCGACCGAATGGGCATAAGCATCAGGGACGATACGTGCCTAAAAGTCGGCATCTTCGGTGCCGAGCCCTGGTCGAACGAGACAAGGCAGCGGATCGAGGAGGGGACAGGCATCAAGGCCTACGATATCTATGGGACGAGCGAGATAAGCGGCCCCTTATTCACTGAGTGCAGCCACCAGAACGGCATACACGTCTGGGCCGACATGTTCCTGATAGAGATCGTCGATCCAAAGACCGGCGAGCAGGTGGAGGATGGCGAGACTGGAGAGCTCGTCGTAACAACTCTGAATAAGTGGGCGCTTCCGCTCATCCGCTACCGCATCGGCGATCTCACAGTCAAGGACTCGGAGCCTTGCTCCTGCGGACGGACGCACCCTCGCATCATGAGGATCCTTGGCCGGACGGACGATATGCTCATCATCAGGGGGATCAACGTCTTCCCGAGCCAGGTCGAGTCGGTGCTGATGAGGATTCCCGAGGTCGGGGATCACTGGCAGATAACCGTGGAGCGGGAGGGGCCCCTCGACGTGATGAGCGTCGCAGTCGAACTGACCGAGTCCGGGTTCAGCGACAAGATCGGCGACCTTATGTCGCTAAGCAAGAGGATCTCCAAGGAGCTGAAGGGGGTCTTGAACGTGGTTGCTAAGGTCGAGCTAGTGGAGCCGGGGACCATCCCCAGGTCCATGGGCAAGGCGCAGAGGGTTATAGACAAGAGGAAGGTGTGAGAAGATGACCGAGCTCAAGCAGATATCATTATTCGTGGAGAACAAGCCAGGCCGCATGGCCAAGGTATCGAAGACGCTCTCCGATGCAGGAGTGAACATCCGGGCCCTGACGATAGCCGAGGCGGGTGACTTCGGCGTAATCAGGATGGTTGTGGACGAGCCCGAGAAGGGCTATGGGATGCTCAAGCAGAACGGCTTTACCGTCTCCATGACCGACGTCCTCGCCGTGGAGATGGAGGACAGCCCAGGCGGCCTATACAAGATCGTGGATACGCTCGGGCAGAACAACATCAACGTGGACTACGCCTACGCATTTGTTACAGCCAAGGCCCAGAAGGCTATGCTGATCATCAGGGTGGACGAGATAGAGGCGGCCAGGCGAGTGCTTGGGGCAAAGGGGATCCGGATTGCGAACGGGGAGGAGATCGAGAAGCTCTAGAGAGCTTCATCCCCGATTCCCGGCCGGCATTGCGATTTGATCCAATGCCGACCGGCAAATGGTCTACATCGACGATATCCAGGTGACCATTGTTATCGCGATGGTTCCTGCTATGAGCTCTGCTTAGCTCTCTTCGGAGCAACTTCCGAGCAGGAGTTGAAAGCGGCCTCACTGACCCAAAGACGGACATAATCGGGCGATCTCGATTGCGGGCTTAGGGGGTCTTTGTCATCGATGAGCCCGTGGCATCTGTTGAGTAACCATCCTTGTTCCGCAGCAAGCTTCCTCCTGCGAGCATGGCGATCCCTGCACAAAGGACGATCGCGCTTGCCAGGAGCAGCTCGAAGGAGAGGCTCATCTCCAATCCCAGGTACTTTGCGGCGTTGGGGACCATGATCATCGAGCCTCCGGCCAATATCAGGAAAAGGCCGTTGATGAACCTCCGCTCCGCTCTAATGGCGGCATCGTCCCTCGCGAATATCCCCTTCTCCAAGAGATACATCTGCCTTTTATGCCGTAGGTAATATACCAAGGCTAGAAATGGTATGCCTTCCGCGATCAATAGGCCGATGGCCCAGTCTGAGATCATCCTTATCACTTCATACTTAGCCGTTTCATATTAGATAATCTTTTCGTCAAACTGGCCATATTTATGATAAAGTATGTATAAATGATGCAAATATCATAATTTGTATCACCAAATTTTTGAAAACATATCCTATTTAAGGGAGGAGGGCGCAGAGCATCATCATGGGCTTCCTGATCAGAACCATCTCGATGCTCCTGCTTCTCGGCATCTCTCTGCCCGCAGCCTGCGCAGATTCTCCGGGCGACTCGGCACTGGATAATGGATCGTCCAGCGAGACCGATGACGCCAACGAGAGCTTCGATGTGCATGTATACATATCCAACCAGGACGACGACCGCCAGAAGGTCTCCCTTTTCATAGACGCAGACCTCAAGGCTTCGAAGGAGATCTCCTCCAAGTCGGAGACCAAGATCGATAGCTACTCCCTAACGGGTGGACCGCACCGGTTCGAGATCACCTGGTGGGACGACGATACCAAGAGGAGCTATCGGGAGGAGTCCGTTGTGGAGGTGCAAAATGAGACATCGGTGAACCTTTACACAATCAGAAACGAGGCCCCTGAGAAGTTCGATGTGAATGTGAAGGTCGAAAACAAGAACGATAAGAAGATCGATGCCTACCTCTACGTCGATGGGAACTTCGAGAAGAGCAAGGAGATGCAGAAGAGCAGCATTGCGGACATGGGCACTATCAAGGTCGAAGAGGGAGATCATGAGTTCTGCATACGCTGGCGCGATCCGGATACGAGGATCGAATACGAGAAGAGGCAGAGGCTGACTGTGGAAGGCGACGAGGTCGTCTCATTTTACACGCCTCAAGGCCTCTCATTTCAGGAAGGGGCCAAGAGAGCTTTCGTCCCCGAGACGAGGGTAGCCTCCCTCAGTTCCCAAACATCGACCGAGGATGACGACGGCGAGCTTGCGCTTGGAAAGGCCACGAGCAGCAACTCATCTCAGAGCACATCTCAAAGTTCATCTCAAAGCTCATTTAGTAGTTCATCTCAAGGGAGATCCTCGTCTGGATCGAATGCATCGACGAAAGCCAAGGAGCTGGAGACGATAACGGCTGAAGGACCTGGGGGGAGCGGCCAATCTGCGGAGTCTCAATCAAGCACCTTGTATATCTACGTCGCCCTGGCGATCTTTGCCGTATACCTCCTCTTCAAGAAGTGATATGCTGATACTACTCCTCATCCTCATGGCGATAGTCCCCATATCCGCATCGGCTGTGATCTGGGGGGACGAATTATCCGCGGATCTCCTATGGGGAGATGGGATGAGCCTAGGGGACTACGAGATAGTGCTTTCCGATTTTTCGACTGAGAGATCGTCAAAGGAGAGGGTGCTTTTGGAGATATGCGAGAGGGGCGCTCCCGCGGCATCCCAGGCCCTTCGAGCTGGGGAGAGCGTCTCCCTGAACGACTCCCTTCTGGTCACTGTGGAGAGGATAACTGTGGAAGACCTTCAAAAGGAGCCCTCGGCAAGGGTGAATATGCAGCTTGCGGCAGTTCCGGAGACCTCCATGACCCTCGTCTCAGACAAGGAGCTCTATCGCGGCGGAGAAGAGATCAGATTGGACCTCTCGGCAAGAAACGATTGCGAGGTCGATTCCGAGGACATAACCATAAACATCACCTCCGATCCCCCTCTTCTCAGCGCCAAGTTTTCGAGGTCGGAGCTCAAGGCGGGGGAGGCCTGGGAGGATGACGAGGGAGATTGGAAGGAAGGGGCTACGCATCTGAAGGTCAAGGCGCCTTACCTTCCTGCCCCAGCCGATATCCAGGCCGTGGCAGAGGCTTCTTACCTCGATCCTCGGGGGAAGTTGCATCGGTCCTGGGCAGTGGCTGCCTTTAGGATCGCAGGCCCCCTCAAGGTCCACAAGACCGTCGAGGAGGTGCAGGAGTTCGGGAAGGAGTACGCCGTTGTGAACTCCGTTGTGAACCAGGGAGACAGGATACTGGAGATCGAGATGAAGGACGCGACGGGTAGGGAGTTCGCTGCCGATCAATCCCTCTCCTGGGATCTTCGAGTGCCTCCTGGGGAGTCCAGGGCCGTCTCCTATAAGATCGAGGCCAAGAGGCCTGGAAAGGGGCTCGTGCTTCCAGGGTGCGAGGTCGGATACTCCTGGGTCGGAGATGAATACAAGGTCAATTCCGAGAGCCATCTGGTAGACGTCTTCGGGCCCTTTGTCGAGCTCGATAGATCCGCCAAGCCGAGGAGGGTGGAGGTAGGGGATGATTTGATCCTCACTACAAGGCTTGACAATGCGGGAAACAGGAAGGCCCTGGTGAGGCTTGGGCAGCCCATCCCCGCAGGCCTGAATGTCGTAGAGGGGCATCTCAACTGTTCAGCGCTGATAAGACCAGGGGAGAATTTGACCTTGGAGTGCAAGCTCAGAGCTCTTCGCCCTGGAGATCTACGAATACCTCCGGCTGATATATCCTTCAGAGGGGTGCGCGGTGAACTCGAGAGCGTGAAAGGATCAGCTATCACAGTTGCTGCATATGTTGAGGTGGACGAGGAGCAAGAGGAGAATTCGTCCATGGTTGAGTCCAACGTCCCCGAGGCGGTCGAGGAACTGCCGGACGAGGAGGAGCAGGCCTTCGACTTGCTCGTGCCAATGGCCTTGGCTGTCGTCATGCTGCTCTTTGCGGTCTTCAACAGGTATCCTTGAGCGATCTGGCGCTCTATTCCTCTTGGCAGAGAAAGGCTTCGATAAATATAGGAGGCGAGATGGCAGTCAATGCCCAGAATCATGTAGGGCCTCATGCCATCTCAGATATCGACATAATATAGATATATGTCCGAACATAAATAGGTGATCCGCACGCGGGGCGAAAGTGATTGCAGAAGATCGACGATACTTTCATCATCCGTGGGACTTGAATTCTCCATGGTGGCAAGATGAGGGCAGAAGGCCTTGTCCGGTGCTACAACAACCTGACGCTAGAGCCCTTGCAAGGAGAGGAGGAATTTAGGGATTTCTACGTCTCTCGGCCAGAGTAGGCGTCGTCCCCGATCGAGGGGCTGGGGGATCGATTGCGGCCAGGTGGCGCTTTCGATCTTCGACGAAATCGCACGCCCGCATGCGAAGCAGGTGCGCAGAATGCTGGCAGAGTGGGGAGGATAAGGCACGCCGTCTAGCCCTCCCACAGCCCGGCGATTGCCCTGATACGCGGCGTAGCGCTTCCAGGAGGGCGGCATGGCTGGCGATCCCCATTAGCTTGCGCGGATAGCGTCAAAATGATTATCTGTGATCGAGAGCATGTCTCTTCTCGGGGATCCCATGCCGAGAGCAGAGAATCTGTTGGAAGCCTACAACAATCTGTATGCTGAGCCGCTCAGGGAGGGGCAGGAGTTCAGGGAGTTCTACGTAGAGCGGCCCTTAGGCGCGATCTCGCCCATGGATGAGCTGAAAGACCGCATTGAGATCTCGAACAAGAAGGAGAAATATCTCTTTTTTGGCTTCAAGGGCTGTGGAAAGAGCACAGAGCTCAATCGCCTCGAAGCTTCCTTGGACCGAGAACGCTTTCTGGTCGTTAACTATTCCGTGAAGGAAGATCTCAATGTTAGCGATTTTGACTTTCGTGATTTCTTTGTCTCAATGGCCCTGAAGATATACGATGCGGCGAAGAAAGGCGGAGCCTGCCTTCACCCTGATATCGAGACGGACTTCAAGGAATTTCTAAAGCGCATAACTCGGATTCAGGAGGAGGAGACAACGAGCCAAGCATCGGCTGGCCTTTCATGGTCCCGAATCGTGATGCTGAAGCTAAGCCGGGAGGCCAAGACCAGGGAGTATGTGCGTAAAGAGCTGGACCTGAAGATAAGCGATCTCATTCAGAGGCTGAACTGGCTCATCATCGATTCCGAGGAGACGCTGGGAAAGCAGATCGTGGTGATAGTTGACGACCTGGACAAGCTTGCCCGGGGGCAGCAGTCGGAGGATTTCTTCTACAAGAATTACCAGCTTCTGCTCCAGCCCAACTGCTACGTGATCTACACGTTCCCCATTCATCTGGCGTTCAATCCCATCTTCGAGAATGTAAAGTCCTATTTCAATGGATTCTTCATCCTCCTCCAGCTGCCGGTAAAGGATAGGCGCGGGGAGATCATCTCCGAGAATCTGCAATTTTACAGGGAAGTCATAGCCAGGAGGATGAACATCGATCTGTTGGAGGAAGGCACGCTGCAAAAGGTGATCGAATCCACGGGCAAGCTCTCGGAGATGGTCGAGGTCATGAAGGAGGCAGCTCTAAAGGCCTTTCGAATGGAGAGGGAGCGCATCTCTCCTGACGATGTGGAGAGATCTCTGGAGAAGCTGAGGATGATATACGATATGTCTCTAACAGAGGCTCATAAGGAAAAGCTGATCGAGATTCACAATAGCGGAGAGGCCCGTGACAAGGATCCCGATTCGAGCCTCATAAGGGAGCTTCTCTTCAGCCTGATCGCTGTGGAGTACAGGCATCAGGGAGAGAGATGGTGCGTAGTAGATCCGCTACTGCTCCCGCTGGTGGAGAGATGGATCCGCTCTCAATAGAGGACCAAGACGAGGTCGATCTCCTGCTGATGGAGATCGAGATCTCTCAGGGAAGGGGCAACCTCGTCATCTGCACGGTGAAGTCTCCTTCCTACAGGGAGAGGATCGTTCAGCTCTTAGGAGATCGGTTCACAACAAAGCTCCTGAGCGTTAAGGAAGGAGATCTCCTCATAGCAGCTCTCAGATGGACCGATATCGAGGGCGTGGAGGTTCTCATCTGGGAGCTGCCCGAGAGGCTTTACACAAGCCTAATCGATGCCCTCAACAACTTCAGGGAGCTCTTCTACGATAGAGGGATTCCGAGCCTCGTATTCCTCACTCCTTCAGCATTGGACGTCGTCATCAGAGAGGCTCCCGACTTCTGGAGATATCGGGGAGGATTTCACGAGCTTCAGGGGGGCGAGGGCGACTGGGCCATTCAGGCCGTGGATACCCTCGCCACGCCCTTCAGCTTTAAAGATAAGGAGGATCTGCTGAGAAGGAAGCGGATCAACTCATACTTGCTTGAGGCGAGCAGAGACCGGAAGAACGCTCTCATGGCCTTGATGGATCTAGGAAGCATCCATTATCTTTTGAGCGAGTATGCAAGATCCATCGGCCTCTTTGAGCAGGCTCTTTCAATTGCCCGCGAGATCAAAGATAGGAGGGCTGAAGGGGCCGCTCTCGGCAACCTCGGGGCCGACTACGTCGCGCTAGGCGATCCCCAGCGGGCTGTCGAGTTCTACGAGCAGGCCCTTTTAATTTCCCGCGAGATCATGGATAGAAGGGCTGAAGGGGCCGCTCTCGGCAACCTCGGGACCGCCCGTGCCGCGCTGGGCGATATCCGGCAGGCTGTCGAGCTCTACGAGCAGGCCCTCTCAATTGCCCGCGAGATCAAAGACCGCCGGAGTGAGGGAGCCGCTCTTGGCAACCTTGGGACCACCCGCGCCGCTCTTGGCGAGCCCCGGCGTGCGCTCGAGATCTTTGAGCAGGCCCTCGCAATCGCCCGCGATATCGGGGACCGCCGAAGCGTTGGGGCAATGCTTGCAAACACGGGCGCGGCCTATGCCGCCCTCGGCGAGCATCGGCGGGCTGTCGCCCTTTTCGAGCGGGCTTTAGCAATCTCCCGCGAGATCGGCGACAGAAGAGGCGAGGCCAATGCCCTTTGGAACATGAGCCAGTCCTTAGATGCCCTAGGCGACCGGACGAGAGCGATCGACTGCGCCCGGGCGGCGCTCTCAATCTATGAAGCGATCGAAAGCCCCAATGCCGAGGCCGTCCGGAAGAAGCTTGCGAAGTGGCGGGAGTAGCCTCCCCCTCACCCGCCCCCAAAGACGAAAGCAACCTCGCCCCAGGCCTTGTCGAGCAGCCGCCTGTAGTACCCGATGTCGAACCGGCCGGCCTCCATCTCTGCGTCCACCACCCACCGGGATGCGTCTCGTACCACGTAGCCGATCTCCATTCCGGGCGCGATTCCAATTCCGAGCCGTCGATAGGCATCCACTGCCGATCCCTCGGCACACCTTCGCGAATATCTGAGCCTGCTGATCCTCCGGCGGATCACCATCTCCTGCGGCCTTGCCTCCGAGAGACCGCGCCTGTACCGGCCGTAGATCGCCCGGGCCTCGGGCTCTTGCATCGATAGCTCATCGACCCCTTTGGCCCTTGCGAGCGAGTCGAAGAGCTCCATCTGCATCCTCCTTACGTACTCGGGGGTATCCCCCTTCCTCGCCATCACCCCCCTCGCCTTGACCTCGCCAGTCGAGAGCCTGCCGTAATACCTGTTGTAGGCGCCCGAGCCGTCCGCCTGGTTGAGGAATGCGATCCAGTCGTATGACTCAACCTCGGTTGCGATCCCTGTCTTCTTCTCCACAGCCTCCTTGAACCTCTGGATCTCGGGCCCTTGAACCCAGAGGCAGTCGACGATCCCGTGGAGGACGTCGAGCCCCATCCCCTCGGCGATCTCCTTGACCTGCATAAGAAGCTCCCTCGATATCGAGGTGATGCTCTCGTGGACACCTATCTGGCCGAACTTGGCGTTCCTGTATCCTGTGTAGCCGAAGCTTACTACAAGCATCCACTTGAGGATGGAGTCGAGCCCTTTGTAGCGGGAATCGACCTTCTTTTGCCGCTTTGTCTCGATTCGCAGCCGGAGCAACGGCTCGAGAACTGAGCTCAAGAAGCCTCTTTTCCGGTTGCAGTCCATGGCTTCGGCCTTTGGGGTGGCGTTCAGCGTCTCTGGAGAGAGGTTGTAGTTCACAATGATCGACGGATACATCGATGTGAAGTCGATCTGGAAGACGTCTTGGTAGACCCCGGGCTCCGGCTGGAAGATCATCCCCCCCTTGTCAGCCTCCCTGAGGGCGGAGATCTTCCTTGGCATCTCGCAGTCCCGCTTCCTGAATGGGACTGCAACCCCCCGCCGTATGGCTTCGTAGACCTCGTAGGTTGAGACGAGCGTTCCCGGCGTGAACCTGGCAGTGAGGTTTGGCGGAAGGCCGGTCAGGCGGGATGCGAGAAGGATTCCCGCAAGATCGGCCTCCCGATAGGCGAAGCTCGACTCGGTGTCTATGAGAACCCGGCCCTCGGGCATAAGGGCGCCCTCCTTGTGGTAGGTCTTCCCGTAGCTCCAGTAGGAGCGAGAAGCCATCTCCCTGAACCTGCCGCTTCGGCTGAACGTTGGATCGAGGCCGTAGCGCCTGGCCTTATCGAGCATTGTATGCATCCAGGAGTCTGCATGGGGAAAGAGGATCACGTCCGGGTCGATCGTAGAGACGAGGTCGAAGAGGTCTGCCAAGATGGAGTCTTCCCGTCCCTTGAGCTGATATAGATCGTCGCCTAGATCGTTGCCTTTCACCTCGACAGAGTCGATCCTCCCCGTCCTCTGAGGATCGCCTGCAACGCGGATTGCCATGATCTTGAGCATGACGTCGAACTCGGCCGAGAACCTGGACTCTCCTGGCTCGCCGCAGGGAAAGAGCCCCTTCTCCGACATGTATCTCAGATCCTGCCGGAGATCGACGTTGTAGAGCTCTGCTGCCATCCTGGTCTGGATCTCGATCCTCTCGGCAACCTTCCTTCCGGCGAAGATCCTGTAGCCGTCCAGGGGACCGTAGATGCTCCTAAACGTGCACTCCTCAGCCTGAAATAGGCTCTCCAGGGCCTCTATCATCTCCCAGTGGGCGTGGGGGTCCTTGAGGTGGAGGTAGAAGGAGGTCGGGTATAGGATTGTGGACCTCTCAGTCCTGCGGTGGCCTACGCCCGTCTTCGACCAGAGCTCGACTGCGTCGTTGTAGCCAGAGTCGAAGATCCACATGGCCCGCCTCCCTCCCGATCCCGCTCCTTCAAGAGCTCTATGAGGACCGAGAAGACCGCGGCCTCCAGCGGGTCGTCGAGCGCATAGAAGGCCTCGCTCGAATGCCTCTTCGCCATCTCGGCAAGCCGCGTTGCATAGACCTGGTCCTCCACCCTCATGGCGCGCCTGGCCTTCAGCCAGCGGTCGGCCACATCCTTTGCGCCCATCCTCACGCTCTGGACGGACCGGCCCATCAGAGTCCCCCCGAGAAGGTCGTCTCTGCGACTTTGAAGGGTGCGAAGGGCGCAAAGAGCGCGAAGGGTGCGAACGTGCCAAGCCTTGGGGAATCGGCCCTTGAGAGATCGAGTTCCATAGCCTGGACCATCGCCCCCTCAGGGATATAAGCCGGATCAATGGGCGGGGCGAAAGTGATCGGAATCGTGGACGCTTTTTGGCGGCCCTGCCAACATCTTTAATAGATGAGAAGGGGATGATAATATATGATAAATTTGCGGGTGGTCTGAATGAGAACCCGATCTCTCTTGATAATAGGCATTCTCCTATTGTCCTTGAACGCAGAGGCCGGCTGGGATAAGATCTGGGACGGCCCGGTTGGAACGGTTGTCGTCAACTACAACCAGCTGAGCAACACAACGAGGCTCTTTGCAACCAATGACGTCTCCGGAGACATCTATATCTACCGGCAATCCGCCGAGCGATGGGATCGCATAGGCGGGCCGGGTAGAGACTTCGTCGCCGCCGGCGGCAGGCTTTATGGCCTCGCCCCTGACGGGAACAGCATATTCGCCTACTCCGGGACGGGCGACTCATGGAACCAGATAGGCGATGCATCGGACGGCATTATCGGCGGAGCCAAGCTCTATTCCATCAACCCACAATCGAAGGATATCTACGAGTACCTGGGGCCCAACAGCTGGCGGAAGGTGGGCGGTCCGGGAAGCATGTTCCTCTCGATCGGGGGAGGCTACGGGGTTGGCATGTACGGCCAGCCGCCGGACGTCATCTCCTCGGCGAAGCTCTATGGCATCGCCCCTGACGGCCAGGAGGTCTGGGAGTACTCCGGGGTTCCGGAGCAGTGGAGCAAGATTAGCGATGCAGCCTCGATGCTATACGGTGGAGGATATGACGCCCTTTACGCCGTCTCCGGCGGCGACGACATCTACAAGTACACGGGACGTCCCGAGGAGTGGGTCGCCGTGGGCAGTCCAGGCAGGATGTTCGCCGTGGATACGTTCAACTGTCCCACCCGGGACCAGACGTTCCCGAGGGGGATTCCAAACGACGTTGGCTGCACCCCAGTCCTCTACGGCCTATCCAGTGACGGAAAGGAGATCTGGCGCTATACCGGCGTTCCAGACGAGTGGGAGCAGATACGAACCTCCGGATTCGGGGTGGACCTCGATAAAATCTACGCTGGCGGCGGAAATCTATACGCAGTGACGACACGGGGGGCCTTGTTCCAGTACGTGCCCTAAAGGGGAGGAGGATCCTCCCCAGCTGTTCTTTTCAGGCTTGAGGGTGGTTTTCAGGCCTTGTCATACCGAGGCCCGCTTCGGCCTATCCCTGCAGATCCTTAGCACCGCAGCATTCACAACCTCGAGGACGCGGGCCACTGCAACATCCATCTGATGCGAGATGATGCCCATCATACTGGAAATACGAGGATATCCACATGGACTCAGATAGTGGCCGCACCCATCTGATGCGAGTTGCTTCCCATCGCCGGCCTTTGGAATACACTGCCAATATCACTCGGTCGCTATGGCTTCGACTGGGTCTAGCCTGGACGCCTTGAAGGCCGGGTAGAGGCCAGCTAGGAGGTTTACGAGCAGCGCGAAGGCAGAGACGTATAGGAAGCTCTCCAGGTCGAGCAAGACGCTCATGTGCGATGCTATGTATACTTCGCTTGGAACCTCGATCGATCCGATAAGCCGCGCAGCGATCAGGGAGAGGACGGCCCCCAAGAGAGCAGACGGCGGCCCAAGCAACGCGCTCTCCAGTATGAAGATCTTCATAATGGATCGTCGATTGGCGCCCATCGCCATCATGATGCCGATCTCCTTCGTCCGCCTGCTGATGATCATGATCATGGTGTTTGCGATTCCAAAACCTGCGATTATGAATACGAGGAGATAGAACGCAACCGAGTATATCTGCTGTGAGTCTAGCTGCTCCAGGATGTCCCTGTTCTTCTCTTGCCAGCTCTTGGCCTCGTAGTTGGTCCTCGCTCCCACTTGAGCTGCGACCTCCGGCGCGATGAAGATGTCATCGAGCCTCACACCCACCTCCGATATCACGTCTCCCTCTCCGAGGAGATCTTGGGCGGTCTCGAGGGGCAGGTAGACGAGGCTTCCATCGAGGCCGGTCCCCGTCTTTATGATCCCCACAGCCTTTACGGTGACCGTTACATCCTGCCGAATCAGCCGGAAGTTCTCCCCGCGCTTCAGCTCGAGCTCATCAGCGAGCTTCGAGCCGACGACTGCGGCATGCCTCTTAAACCGGAGGTCGAGGTAGTCTCCCCAGATCAGGTCATCCTGGACGTTGAGCAGGCGGTCCTCCTGGAGGGGATCTGCCCCGATGAAGATCACCCCCTCGACGTTGTCCTTGTACTTGGCCGCGGCTTTTCCCATCAGCCTGGGAGACACTGCCACCACCTGAGGGTAGCCAAGGATGATATCTGAGACGGTCCTGTAGAGGTAGATGTAGTCCTCGTCCTCCTTTGGGCCGACGACGATGTGGGGCGCGTTCTCGATCGTGCTATCTATGAGGTTCTGCCGGTAGCCAGCGGTAAGGCCAATGAGGACTACGATCACCGCGACTGCCAGGGAGACCGAGAGCACCGTGAACAGTACCTGGCGGGGATTGGCCATTAAATGCCTCTTTGCCACAGCCAACTCGTACAAGCCGAGGCTCACCCCTTCAATGCGACGACGGGATCGAGTTTCGATGCCTTATGGGCCGGGTAGACGCCGGCGAGCATGGCCAGGATGAGCGCAAGGATGGGAAATGCCACCATGTCGACGGGGGATACGAGGAACTTGAGCGTGATCGGTTGAGGTGCTGTTGCAGCAGTGACCGTTACATGCAGGCTGTGGAAGTAGGCAGAGACGACATAGCCAAAGAGGCTTCCGGAGATCCCGCCGATCAGCCCGAGGATGCCGCTCTCGATTAGAAAGAGCCTTCTGATCATGGCGGGATTCGCCCCCATCGCCATTAACATCCCAATCTCCCTCGTCTTCTCGAGCACGAGCATGTTCATCACGTTTGCTATGCCGAATGAGGCGATCAACAAGACTAGCATGAGTATGAGGTCGTTCGATAGCGACTCGATCTCGACGGTCCTCTCGAACTCGGGGAAGAGGTCCCGCCAGCTCTCGGCCTTATAGCCCCAGGCAGATATCCTATCCGCGACTATATCTGACTCCTCAGGATCTTCCAGGTGGATATCTATGTACGTTACGACATCTCCCTCTCCTAGAAATGCCCTTCCCGTATCGAGGGAGACGAAGGCGGACTCGTCCCACTCCTCCACGCCTGTGTCGAATATGCCGCCGATCACCAGGTTCATCGGCTCGGAATCGGGATAGCTCGCCTTCACCGAGTCGCCGAGCTTCACCTCCAGCTTCTCCGCCGTGGTAGTTCCTAATACCACCTTTCGGCCTGCGAGGACGGAGTCGAGAGCGCCCAAGACCATGTAGCGATCCCCGATCCTGGTCACCTTGTTCATCTCGGATGGGACGATTCCAGTAAGGGCGACGTTCTCCACCTTGTCCTCGTGAGAGAGGCTTGCCGAGCCGCTGAGCGCGGGCGACACCGCAACGACCCCCGGGATCGCCCAGATGTTCTCTATCAATGTCTGATAGAGGTAGATGCATTCCTCCCCGTCCTTTGGGGTCACCAGGACGTGGGGGGCAAGCTCGAAGAATATGCTAAAGAAGGTGTCGAGGCTCCCGTTCATCAGCGAGCGAAGGACGATTATGATCGCGACAGCTAGCCCTATCGCGCCCATCGAGAGGGCCGTCTGCCTCCTCCTGCTCTTGATATGCTTGAGGGCTATTGCAGTCTCGAACAAAGGATCTCCCAGCCTCTCGGGCCTTATCGAGGCTCGAATCCTCGTGTGCAGCGAGGCTTTCCAAGCTCGATCCAGGGGCCGGCCGTCAGGATCTCCCGAGAGGTTTGGGCACTCTCGGATGCGATCTCGTTTAAACCCTCCGGCCTTCCCCCTACGAAAGGATAAATAACCAGGGAATGGGAGGATAAGTTACGGTGCAATCTTTTGGGAGGAGCTAGATGTTGAGGAAGGACTCTCTCAAGGCCTATCGCGATATGAGGAACTTCTCAGCCACCCCTGAGCCGAGCGGCCAGCTCTCTGATGACGATCTAATCGCAAGCGGCCAGATCTTCGTCATCCAGAAGCATCGCTCGCGATCGCTCCACTACGATCTCAGGCTGGAGGTCGATGGAATCCTCAAGTCATGGGCTGTGCCAAAAGGCCCATCCATGAATTCCAAGGATAGGCGGCTAGCTTTGCCTACTGAGGATCATCCGCTTGCCTATGCCCAGTTCGAAGGTGTGATTCCAGAAGGGGAGTATGGGGCAGGCGCGGTGATCGTGTGGGACGTGGGCATGTACGAGAACTTGACCGAGCGAAAGGGCCGCCCGGTCTCCATGAAGCGTGCCCTGGAGATGGGCCATATCTCCTTTCGCTTGGAGGGGCGGCGAATTAGTGGGGGTTTTGCCCTCACGAGGACGGGGACGGGCAAGGTGGAAAGATGGCTGCTCGTAAAGAGAGCCGACGAGGAGGAGGAGGCAGATCCAACGAAAGATCCCCTCGCGGAGCATCAGGACTCGGTGATCTCTGGAAGAACGCTCGAAGAGATAGCAGGGGATGCGTCGTGAATTGGCGACTGCGCGCAGATGCAATGCATTTGCCGGCCGTCTCGGCGCTCTTCGCATGCTCTATCCTTTCGCTGATCGCCTTTGCCCTGATCGCCTTCGTTCATGCCGGCGCGGCGTTGCCGCAGGCGCTTGGCCAGCTCAACCCCCCTGGCTATCTCTCGGACGACTACTACAAGGTCACCGGAGGGCCGGATCTCGATCTCGCCCTCGAGCGCTCCAGCGCCTACCAGGGGGAGGAGAGGTCCCTCTTCCTGACGCTTGCCAATCGAGGCCATCTCCTCTCCTTCCAGGTCAATGAGCAGCCGGACCGGTCCAGGCGAGAGGAGGTCCTCGCAGCAGGGATGGAGGCAGAGCTCGAGGCCCAGAGGACGACCGCCCAGGAGATCTCGGTCGCCTTGAGGAGAAAGAGCAGGCTGCATCCCTGCCTTTTCAAAGGCAGGTTAGACCGTGCCTACAGACCGCAAACTATTTGATATAGCACATGTATATTATACTATTATGCCTCACGTGTTTCGGTATAGATTAAAGCCTACAAAGTCGCA
>Ga0268281_1001086_pt1 | contig 16879 bp, 20 predicted proteins | sample saktaG_10_FD_190134 | JGI IMG/M metagenome (GOLD analysis project Ga0268281, IMG submission 190134) | Saline water microbial communities from Sakinaw Lake, British Columbia, Canada - sak_2011_5_24_50m | ecosystem: Environmental > Aquatic > Non-marine Saline and Alkaline > Saline ... | reverse complement strand
CTTTGTCTGACCGACAGAATTGACGGCAGTTGCCGCCCGTTATGAAGAATTCAAGAAATTGGGTGTTGAGGTGTTTTCCATGAGCGTGGACAGCGTTTTCAGTCATAAAATCTGGCAGGAAGAGGAACTGTCCAAGATGATAGAGGGGGGAGTCCCCTACCCCATGTTATCCGACGCAGGGGGCAAAGTGGGAAGAATCTACGGAGTCTATGATGAAGACGCGGGAGTAAACGTTCGCGGACGATTTATTATGGATCCCGATGGCGTCATACAGGCCATGGAGGTTCTGACCCCTCCGGTAGGCAGAAATGTAGGAGAAACAATTCGACAGGTACAGGCTTTCCAGCATGTCCGTGAGACGGGAGAGGTTATGCCTTCCGGCTGGACGCCGGGTAAACCGACCCTTAAACCGGGGCCGGAGCTGGCAGGAAAAGTATGGAAGGTCTGGAAACCTTAAAAGAAAGTAAAAATAAGGAGGTATAAAAGCCATGACAGAGAAACTTCAGATATATAAATGTGAGGTTTGTGGAAATATTGTGGAGATGCTGCATGAGGGCAAAGGTGCGCTCGTATGCTGCAACCAGCCGATGAAACTTTTCAAGGAGAATACCGTTGACGCGGCCAGGGAAAAACATGTTCCAGTGAAAGAGGTTGCGGCGGGCGTCATAAAAGTAAAAGTTGGTGACGTTCCCCATCCGATGGAGGAAAAACATTACATCGAGTGGATAGAGATCATTTCAGATGGAAAGGCGTACAGGCAGTTCCTGAAACCGGGAGACGCGCCGGAAGCCGAGTTTCATGTTGAAGGCGGCCAGATTACGGTCCGCGAATACTGCAACCTGCATGGTCTGTGGAAAAACTGAATTGACTACCCCGCCGCAAGCAGCGGGGCATTAAACCCTACAGCTTTCGCATCGCATTTCAGGTGATTAGGGTAATCCATGTAGTCTGCGAAATCTGTGGATTAAAAGGAGATTTTTATGGATTTAGCTGAATATTTTGACAATACAAAGGGATTCGGTGTGTTTGCGACGGCTGATTCTGAAGGCAATGTAAATGTGGCAGCCCTGTCGAGACCGACAATGATGGATGACGGTACGGCCGCGTTTCTCATGTCAGGTCATTTGACCCATAACAACCTGCAATCCAACCCTCACGCGGCATATTATTTTGTGGAGAAGGGTGGTGGTTTCGGGGGGAAAAGACTTTTCCTCACAAAGATTAAAGAGGAAGAAAACTCTGATTTAATTGAGAAACTGAGAAAGAAGAGATACCCTATTTTCGCGATAAAGTACAATAACGAATCAAAATATGTTGTTTTCTTCCGTGTCGATAAAGTTCTGCCACTTGTCGCGGATGGTGTACTGAAACCGGGTGCAAAAATTGAGAGATAGCCGAATCCCCGTTATTTGATTGTCTGTGATGATGGAGGAAGATGACATGAAAGAAGATTTAGAAAGAGCAATGAAGATGCTTTCCACTGCCCTCGAAATGGAGGAAAGGGGAAGATCTTTTTACCAGCGTGCCGTTTCGAGCTGTAAAAACGACATGGGAAAAGAGATATTTCAAACACTGATGGAAGATGAAGATGTGCACGTGGATCGTATCAGGTCTATATATGAAACCCTGAGCGGCGAACAAGCCTGGTCCGGGGAATGGAAGAAGCTTAAAATAAGGCATGCTGATTTAGGTGATCTATTTAGAAATATAGCCAAAAAACATGGGCCAAAGATCATCGCGGATACAAGCGACCTGGAAGCGCTTGATACAGGAATTGACTTCGAGATGAGATCCGTTGAGTTTTATCAGAAACAACTCACAACGGCCACCGCTCCCTTGGAGCAAGAATTCATCAGAAAAATGGTCACCGAAGAGAGAGGGCACCATGCCGCTTTGACAGACATGAAGTTCTACCTTTCCGACCCGGCAGGCTGGTTTCGTGAAAAGGAAAGAGGAGGCCTTGACGGGGGTTAGTCCCTGATAATCTTTATTCATTGCCCTGTCACTTGAAGCGTATCGTTTTATGCAATCGCCCTCCCATTGCCGGCCTGTGCGTTGCACGCAGACAGGCAGGTGAGATTGAGAAAGGGGATGAAAATAATGAAAAGAATTTTAACACACTTCATAGCCGTTGCCTTATGTGCTTTGATATTCAATTCTCCTGTTCTGGCCGCTAAATCACCACCTGTCAAAGACGCCGTCCTGCCTGAAATAAAGCTCGTCATACCCTTAAAACACAGCGATAGAAGCTACCTCGGCCTTCACGCTTCCGGTTTCTTCAAAATACCCGAGATCAGGGCGAGAGTGGTAATAATTGAGATTTTCAGTATGTACTGTCCTCACTGCCAGGGTGATGCGCCCATAGTGAACGAACTATACCGCATGATAGAAGATAGTCCGAATCTGAAAGGTAAAATCAAGTTGATAGGCATCGGCGCTGGAAATTCTTCCTATGAAGTAGAAGTATTCAGGAAGACTTACGATGTTCCTTTTCCCCTTTTCGCAGATGGGGATTTTACCATACACACTATTCTGGGAGAGGTCAGAACCCCATACTTTATAGGAGTCAAAATCAATGATGATGGGACTCACCAGGTTTTTTACTCCAAACTTGGTGGCGTCAAGGAGGCCGACCAATTTCTGAAGATGATCCTTCGGCTGTCCGGATTAAAGGAGGGAGGCGCAGAATAAAAAAATCTTTTTTAGGCATACAATAGATAAATGTGGTCACGGGCGGCTAATTCTTGCCTTTTCACCATAAGTAAATATTAAAGCTAAAATAATACAAGAAGGAGGAACATATCAAATGTCATTTTTAAAACAAACAAGGGGCAAAGGAAACCGCATGTCTTTTAATAAAGTATCTCCTAAAGCGTATATCTTCTGCATGCTTTTATGCTTTCTGGCAATCTTCTTTTGCCCTGCAGCGACTTACGCACATGGCCCAGGTGACGTAACATTGAATTATGATTCAGATTCCAACATATTAAGCGTAACCATTTCTCACTCCGTATCAAATCCCCAGAAACATTATATTAAGAAAATAACGATCACAAAAAACGGAAAGCCCTTTGAGACATATGAATACAAGAGCCAGCCAGACCCTTCTACCTTTACGTACACTTATAACGTAGAAGCAAAAGAGGGGGATACACTGAAAGTTGAGGCCAAATGTAATTATTTCGGATCCAAGACAAAAGAACTTCTCATTGGCAAGTAAAACAATTCTATAACATTAGAGATCAAAGACAGGTAACCGGGATATGCTTAAAATCCATGCAGGTTTTATGTTGGCGGGATTGTTCTCAATGGTTACCGGTGTTACCATAGCAATGTCTGCGAGAAAGAAGAGGTGGTGGCTTCGCGTTCACCGACAGCTTGGCTCCGCGGGGGTTGCGTGCGTCCTTCTCGGGTTTATGGCGGTGCTATATATGGTTTCCCGGGATACAGGCGAGCATTTTGCTGTGCCGCATACATATCTGGGTATTGTCACAATCCTCGCCGTCTCGTTCACATACACAATGGGAATTATGCAGCTTAAGGTCAGGAGAAAGGTAGTAAATATACGATTGATACACCGGTGGTCCGGCCGTGTAACGCTTTCAATAATGCTTCTTAATTTACTATCGGGATTTTTTCTGGTTGGAATGCTTTGATATTGCTGTCAGCCTGGGTCCTGCTATTTCCGAAGTCAAGAAAAAGGGAGCGGGGAACCACATCTTAAATGTTAAGTATTTGCATATGCATGACCTCCTTTTGACAGGGCACATATTTAATATTGAAAATGTGACCTCCCATTCTCTCTTGGAGGACTTATTATGAGAAAAATCGTTCTGATTATTATTCTATCCTTTATTTTAGGTGGTCCCTTGAATGCCAGCGCATATAAGGACAGGGAGAATATTGCTATGAGCAAACAAAATGAAAAAGTTGAAAAGGCTACTTTTGCAGGAGGATGTTTCTGGTGCATGGAATATCCATTTGAAAAACTTGACGGTGTTATTGAAGTAATATCAGGTTATACGGGCGGCCATAAGATAAACCCAACCTATGAAGAAGTATCTTCGGGAGGTACGGGGCATCTTGAGGCAATTCAGATTACATATGATCCGGATAAAATAACTTATCAGGAGTTGCTTGATGTTTATTGGAGACAAATTGATCCAACGGATGCAGGAGGATCCTTTGTAGATAGAGGTTCTCAGTATAAATCCGCGATTTTTTACCATAGCGATGAACAGAAACATTTAGCAGAAATTTCGAAAGAGAATCTTGATAAGTCGGGAAGATATGAAAACCCTGTAGTTGTTGAAGTGCTTAAATATTCCAAATTTTATGAGGCAGAAAAATATCATCAAGACTACTACAAAGAAAATCCTTTTAAATATAAGTACTACAGACATAGTTCAGGGCGTGACCAATATCTCAAGAAGATATGGGGCGATGACATGAATACCGCCAAATCCCATTTCAAGAAGCCATCCGGCAAAGAACTTGAAGAGGAGTTACGCCTTTGCAATATAAAGTCACTCAGGAAAACGGCACTGAAAGACCATTTAATAATGAATACTGGAATAATAAAAAAGATGGAATCTATGTTGATATCGTATCCGGTGAGCCTCTTTTCAGTTCACTTGATAAATATGATTCTAAGACCGGCTGGCCAAGTTTTACAAAGCCAATTGAACCTGATGTTGTCTTAGAAAAAGAAGACAAAAGTTTGTTTCCGGTTAGAACAGAAGTGAGAAGCAAAAATGCTGATTCACATCTTGGGCATGCCTTTAATGATGGTCCAGAACCTACTGGCCTCAGATATTGCATCAACTCTGCTTCTCTTAAATTTATTCCGAAAGAAAATTTGGAAAAAGAAGGATATAGTAACTATAAGAAACTGTTTAAGTAGTTCCTGACAAAAAGATATCATTAGATGAGGACAAAATGTGTCATGTCTTTGTAATTGTGGTAACCGGTGACTATCCCGATTACATCGAAAGAGTGTTGATTTCTCATGAGCTTTTATATAATATTGCAAGAAATCAGCACCAACCTTATAATATCTCATATGCAATTTTGAATTAATAATGGAGGAAATACAAGGAGGCCAGGATATGCAAGATAAAAAATTAGGAAGTCTTATTGATATTGCAATAGAAAGAGAAGAAGAAGCATATGGTTTCTATATGGGCCTTTATGCCAGGATTGAGGATGAAAGTGTTAAGGACACACTGAAGTTTCTCGCAGGCCAGGAGCAAAAGCACAAGGAGTTTCTGGTCAATTACCGTAGCGGCCAGCTCGGACCGGATTCATTGCGGTTGACTGATGTCGTCGATTACAAAATAGCCGAGTATCTGGAAGAACCGGACATAAAAAAGGACATGGAGAGCAAGGATGTATATCTTGTGGCTGCTCACAGAGAACTCCTGTCATACAATTTTTACAAAGCCCTTGCTGATCTGCACCCGAACGGTGAAGCAAAAGAAATGCTCCTCAAGATGGCCAATGAAGAAATGAAACATAAAGAAAAAGTGGAATATTTATATGGCAATACCGCCTTCCCACAGACAGCGGGCGGTTAATCGAATATCGGATGCTTACAAAATATTCTGCCGGATGTCATCGGGGATGATCACACGTTCTTCCGGTGACAGGACGTGTTGGAAGTGATTGGTAATTGAATTTACTACAACAAATTCTTGCTGGAGAATATTTGGTATGGAAAGTAACATGGCATCCGCCCTCAATCTCAAATTCAATCCCGTTGCTATCATCTGGTCGGACAAAAAACCACAAGACGCGCTCCAATTTAAACAGGGGAGATGGGGATGTGTAATGTCTCTCTTTGCACGCGCAGCTAAAGGACAGACTGCCGTATTTGACAGGAAAACCTTCGGATGTTGGGGCGGAGGCGTGGGCTTAGGATTTGGAAATCAATACGTGAATGTCCCTGGCGGCATAGAGGAATTCTACCGGTTTTTATCAACGGGAAATAATATAAGCGGAATGCGCAAAATGGCGGCCGAAAAAATCTGCAATTTTATTGGAAATGGTCTGTTAAACGAAGCTCTGCATGGTGAACGGTATATAAAATCCCCTGAACTGGTAAAAAAGTTCGTCGAGTCTCTGCCGATTACTGATGTCCCGGCACAATATGTTATCTTTAAACCCTTGAAAGATATTGATCTAAACAGAGAAGAGCCTGTCATCATCGTCTTTTTAGCCAACCCCGACCAGCTTTCCGCACTGGTAATTCTGGCCAATTATGGGAGGGGAAGTTTTGAAAATGTGATAATTCCCTATGCTGCAGGATGCCAGACTATCGGCATTTTATCGTACAGGGAGGCTGAAAGTGAAAACCCGCGAGCGACAATCGGTCTTACCGATATAACTGCAAGAAGAAATATAAGAAGGCAGCTGGGCAGGGATATGTTCACGTTTGCCGTCCCACTGAAGATGTTTAACGAGATGGAAGCTAATGTAGAAGGCAGCTTCCTTCAAAGAGAAACCTGGAATACTTTGAAGGAGTAACTTCGGGTAGAGTAGAAACCTCTACAGTATCTTTCGATTAGGAGATCCACACCCGGAGACGGACTTTGCCCATGAGATACAAAAGATTATCGGAAAATTGAGAAAGGGGTGCAAAATGCAAAAAAGAAGCTGTCTCATAATACTGTCAGGAATAATGTTGGTCTTTTTTTTACATACAGCTTCCTTCGGCCTTTCAGATGCTTTTAAGGATAACATCTACAATCCAGGGAAGCTCAAGCCCACGGACAGTGTTTTGAAGGTGCGGGTGGGTGATAGTGCCCCCAATTTTACACTACCCGCGGTTTCCGGGGACAAGATTTCCCTTGGCCAGTACCTTGGGAAAAAGAATGTTGTTCTGTCCTTTGTCCCTGCCGCATGGACACCCGTCTGTTCAGACCAGTGGCCCGGCTACAATATTGTAAAGGGAATATTTGATAAAAATGACGCCATACTCCTCGGAATTACGGTGGACAATATCCCGACCCTGTTTTCGTGGACGAATCAGATGGGAAAATTATGGTTTCCCGTTCTCTCCGACTTCTGGCCTCACGGTGGGATAGCTGACAGTTATGGAGTACTGCGTTCCGATGGAACGGCGGAAAGGGCAATTTTCATAATTGATAAGGATGGAATCATTCGCTACATTGATGTGCACGACATCAATATAAGGCCTCGCCTGGAGTCTATCGCCAGAGAGCTGGAAAAGCTCAAATAAACAGGTGAATACTGATATGTCACCACCGATTTCGGAAGAAACACTTGAGCATCTCTACGAAAAGTACAACAGGCGCGAGTTTGTACATCCCGATCCACTGGAGTTTCTCTATAATTATGATGATCCTCTTGATCGGGAGGTTGTGGGGCTTATCGCTTCTTCTCTCGCCTATGGCAGGGTTTCCCAGATACTGAATAGTATTTCAATTGTCCTCGAAAAAATGACGCCTTCACCTTCGCGATTCATCGAAGAATCCTCGATGGAATCTCTTTTGCACACATTCTACGGCTTTAAGCACAGGTTCACGACCGGAGATGAAATTACGGCAATGCTGTTCGGAATAAAAAATGTTATAACGAGGCATGGTTCTCTCCATACGTGTTTTAAAACCGGGTTTATAAATAATGGCAAATCAATTTTGCCGGCCATTACCGAATTTGTGGGAGAGCTAAGCGGCGGGTTTAATTGCCGGAGCAACAGTCTGTTACCTTGTCCCTCAAAGGGCAGCGCATGCAAGAGGATCAATCTGTTTCTCCGCTGGATGGTGCGTCGTGATGACGTGGATCCTGGAGGATGGGATGACGTGCCGACATCCAGGCTTATTGTTCCTCTCGATACACACATGCACAGTATCTGCCTTACATTAGGTCTTACGAAACGCAAACAGGCAGACATGAAGACCGCCCTCGAAATAACGGATTCATTCAGGGCTGTTGTTCCTGACGACCCAGTGCGATACGATTTTGCACTGACACGCCTGGGAATCAGAAAGGATACGGATATTACGTCTTTCTTTGAACGAATGCAACACAAGAACAACCATTCAGCATAACAAAAGGATTGCATATGAAGCTTGATAAATGGAAAATTTTCTGGGGAGTAACATTAATCGCACTGTCGGCATTTTTTTATTTCATTCATTATCTGATCTTCAGAGATCCTCACCACATTTTCATTTATATGGTGGGGGATATTGCTTTTGTATTTATCGAAGTATTGCTCGTTACAATTATTATCCATGAATTGCTTGATTACAGGGCCAAAAAGAGCAAGCTGTACAAACTTAATATGATGATCGGGGTTTTCTTCAGTGAAGCCGGAACGGAGCTCCTTAAAATCTTCTCCGAATTCGATAATAATGTGGAAAGCATGAGAGACAACCTTGCCTCTTCTAACGATTGGCTTGATCAGCAATTTTCCAGCGTACATAAAGCCTGCAAGGATCATGAATATGAAATTGACAGCCGGAAAGGAGATATGGAGGCGTTAAAAAGATTGCTTTTGAATAAAAGACACTTCCTCGTCACTCTGCTGCAGAATCCAGGTTTGCTGGAACATGATACTTTTTCGGATCTTCTGTGGGCAGTGTTTCACCTTGCCGAAGAACTGGCTCACAGGGACAATGTCAAAGATTTAAAAGACGCTGATAATAAACATATCGCCAGTGATATAAAGAGGGCATACACCCTTTTAATCGCCGAATGGCTGGTCTATATGAAACACCTCAAGAGTGATTATCCCCATATCTTTTCTCTTGCCATGAGAACAAATCCCTTTGATCCTGATGCCTCACCGGAAATAGAATGAGTCGTTTTTAGCGGTCAAGTAGAAGGCTGGAGTCTCTATTATGATTCATAACCCTTTCAATATCTCTGATGTGTATCTTCACGGATCATTTATCCTGGCGTACCTGGTTGCATATTCAGGCAGCGTGCTTATCAGCTTTACATCCTGCTCCTATCCCGTGGCCCCACGAATCTCCTGGATATCTTACTCCCCATGAAGTTATATTATGATAAAGAATCATTAATACTCATAACCTGTCTGCGTGCGAAGCACAGGCAGGCAAGACAGTCTTCCCACCCTGTGCACCTTAAACAGCCCTGTTTTTTATCTTGACTATGGGAATAAGCTTGGACTAAAACAGAGTTCTCTCTTTCCGGAATTTTGGGTTGTACTTTTCTTGTCTGAAACCCGTATTTGTTGTATCAGAGAGTGAGTGCGGTAATTTCATACATCTGATATTGCCGGATTATTTTAAGAATAAATGAGGATACTGTATGTACAAGATAGCGGCTATTCCGGGCGACGGAATCGGCAAAGAAGTAATAAAAGAGGGAATACGGGTGCTCGATGCGGCCGGCAAGAGATTCGGATTCTCTTTTGAGTGGCATCCCTTTCCGTGGGGATGCGACTATTACGTTGCAAACGGAGAAATGATGCCATCTGACGGAATAGAACAATTAAGGCCATATGACGCCATATTTCTGGGCGCAGTGGGCACTCCCGGTGTTTCGGATCATGTATCACTATGGGGTCTTCTCATCCCTATACGGCGGGAATTCCGGCAATATGTTAATGTGAGGCCCGTGAGATTGTTACGGGGAATAACGAGTCCCCTGAGAGATAAAGCAGCCGGAGATATTGATTTTTATGTCATCAGAGAAAACAACGAAGGTGAATATTCAAACATCGGCGGCAGGATCTACACCGGTACAGAGGATGAAATTGTTGTTCAGGAATCAGTATTTTCTCGAAAAGGGGTGGAGCGGATACAGAGGTTTAGCTTCGAACTGGCGAAAAAGCTGAACAGGAAACATCTAACTTCGGCTACAAAATCGAATGGAATCGTCTTTACGATGCCCTTCTGGGATGAAATATTTGCAGGACTCTCTTCGGCCTATCCCGATGTTGAAACGGATCAATTTCACATCGATGCCCTGTGTGCCAGAGTTGTTCTCCAACCGGAATTTTTCGATATTATTGTTGCAAGCAATTTGTTCGGCGATATTATTTCCGACCTCGGACCGGCAGTGGCCGGAAGTCTCGGCATTGCCGCTTCGGCCAATCTGAATCCGGAAAGAGAGTATCCCTCCATGTTTGAACCGGTTCATGGTTCCGCCCCCGACATCGCGGGAAAGGGAATCGCCAATCCTATCGGTCAAATATGGTCAGGCGCCATGATGCTCGAGCATCTTGGGCAGCCGGAAGCGGCTCGTGTTATTGAAGAGGCAATAGAAACTGCCATCGATGATCGCAATGTTAAAACACCCGATCTGGGTGGCACGGCGACTACCGAGGAATTAGGGAGAACCATCGCTGAGATCGTGGCCGGTTGAAAAGCAGGAACGGGGTTGAAAACCATGAAAATAGCCCAGGTGGAAGCCATTCCCATAAAGCAGGAGCTGAAAGAACCGTTTGGTAACGCCCAGGGGTGGACAACTGCCCGCCAATATCTCATTGTCAGGATAACGGCAGACGACGGAACTGTCGGGTATGGTGAATGCTGGGGGCCCATCGCCGGCAACCATCAGGTTGTTCGTGATATCATCACCCCTCTGCTTATCGGTGAAAATCCCCTTGATACGACTGTTCTCTGGGAGAAGATTCATTTCAAGCTTCGCTGGGCCTATCATTCATTTGCTCCTTACTCTGCTCTCAGTGGAGTAGATATAGCACTGTGGGATCTCAAGGGAAAGCTTCTGGGGCTTCCTATCCATACATTGCTGGGCGGTTCCTTTCGTGACAAGGTCCTTGCCTACGCTACGGGACATTACTTTCGAAAAGTCGATACCATCGAGCAGCAGATAGCTATTATTGAAGAAGAAGCCGCGTCGAACCTCTCGAAGGGGTTCAAAATGCTGAAGTTAAAAATCGGGCTCGCACTTCTCGGATGGGGAACAAGTGAAGACATTCGACTGATAGAAGCCTTCAGGCGCACGGTCGGCGACGATATTGATTTCATGATTGACGCTAATTGCGCTTATTCCATTCCGGAGGCCGTTGAGGTCGGCCGTGCCTGCGAACGACTTGGCGTCTACTGGTTTGAAGAACCCGTTCCGCCTCATGATTACGATGGGTATGCGTACTTGAGCAGCAAACTTGATGTCCCCATTGCCGGAGGTGAAGGATGGGCTCTGGTGAGCGAGTTCAATGAAATCTTCAGGCGCCGGGCCGTGAGCTATGCTCAACCCGATGTCTGCTCCGCCGGTGGCATAACGGAAGTTCAGAGAATATCGGCTCTGGCTCAGGCTCTGAATATCGACTGTATCCCCCACGCCTGGGGAACACCGATTGCAATCGCATCGTCACTGCATGTCCTGGCGAATAAGCCGGGGAAGGCCCTGCTGGAATTCGATCAGTCCGATAATCCCATTCGGGACCACCTCATAACAGAACCGTTTCGCCTTGAAGGTCCCTGCGTTCGCGTACCCACCGGACCCGGTCTCGGCATAACAATTGACGAAAAGATGCTTGATAAGTTCAGGATCGATGTGTAAAGAGAATAAGACTCAAAGCAATATGCCACCTAAGAAAGGGGGTGAAGCTGACAGATATTGGTGCCAATGACTTCAGTATAAACGTATTTCAATCAATTTTTGAAAGGAGAAAAATAAATGAAGAAATACAACGTTATGATCTTCTTGATGGTCGTACTGGTTGGAATGACCTTTACGTCGGCAGCATTAGCAGAGTTTCCCGACAAGCCGCTCACGTACGTTATCTGCTTCAATGCCGGAGGCGAATCCGATATCACGGCACGAATTCAGCAACAGCCCCTTGAAAAGGTTCTCGGTGTGCCGGTCGTGATAGTCTACAAGAAAGGTGGCGGCGGCGCCGTGGGATGGTCAGAGTTGTTGCGTGCCAAACCTGATGGCTACACCGTCTATGGAACCAACCTGCCCCATACGATCGTCCAGCCGATGACACGGGGAAATGCGGGGTATGAAACGGAAAAGATAGACAATATATACATGTTTGAATTCACACCCGACATTCTGGCAGTAAGCATGGACAGTGAAATTAAAACAGTGGATGATTTTGTCAAATACGCCAAAGCGAACCCCGGAGTCAGTGTGGGTGGCAGCGGTGAACCGTCAGCAAACAGCCTTGGCTGTCAAGCCTTTGGTAAACTTACCGATCTCAATCTTACCTATATCTCATTTACCGGCTCGGGAGCAGCCGTTCCCGCGCTTCTGGGTGGTCATGTAAAAGCCCTGATGACCTATACGTCCATGGCGTCCCAATACCCTGATAAGATCCGAGCTCTGGCGGTAGCCGCAGACAAGAGGGCAAAAGCCCTTCCCGATGTACCTACTTTTAAAGAACTTGGTTATGAGTTCGTCGAAGGAGCATACCGGGGAGTTGCCGTTCCTCCGGGAACACCGAAAGAGATAAAAATGAAACTGGAGCAGGCATTTGAAAAGGTCAATTATGATCCTGTCGTCATCAAGAAAATGGAAGACCTCGGTTTCATTATGGAATATTACGGCGAAGACTCTTCGAAATCGCTCGTTACGAAATTGACAGATTATTATGGAAAGCTGATGAAAGACCTGGGCTTGCTGAAAAAATAAGAATCCACAGAGGAGTCGGAACGTGCTCGAAGCTATTGCTGCTTCTTTCGGTCATATCTTTACAGTTAAAGTTATTCTCATGATCATTGCCGGCCTGTTCGGCGGCCTCATGGCAGGAGCACTACCTGGGCTGACCGCCACTATGGCGGTCGCCCTCCTCGTTCCTTTTACCTTCACCATGAATCCCACAGAAGGACTGATCGTTCTGGGAGCCATTTATATGGCATGTATTTACGGCGGTTCTTTCTCGGCGATTCTCGTCAATACACCGGGCACACCGTCATCGATCGGGACCACGTTCGACGGATATCCCATGGCAAAGAGGGGAGAGGGCGAACGGGCTATTCTCATCGCCACCTTTTCCTCCGCTTATGGCGGCATTATAGGTGTTATTTTTCTTCTATTTCTCGCTCCGCCGCTCGCGAGCGTTGCCCTGAAGTTCGGCCCGCCCGAATACTTCTGGATGGCGGTTTTCGGGATTACGATTATATCGTCACTCGCATCGAAAAATGTTCTGAAGGGATTCATCGGCGGTGCCATCGGCCTCTTAATCAGCACGATCGGTATTGCCCCGATCGGCGGAGATGTCAGATTTACAGCTGGTTTCCCTCAATTCCAGGGAGGAATCGAACTCATTGTGGCATTGATCGGTTTTTTCTGTATCCCCGAAGCACTGACCATGATCAGTAATCGAACACAGAAATTTCACCTCACAGAGGCGGAGCATACAGGCGGTATAGTGCTCAAAACCTTCCTTGAAGTTATGAAACGACAGGGTAATCTTCTGAGATCATCAATTCTGGGCACTATTGTGGGAATCCTTCCGGGTGCCGGCGGCAGTGTAGCTAACCTTGTCGCCTACAACGAAGCGCTAAGGGTTTCAAAAACACCGGAAAAGTTCGGTACCGGCACCCCTGACGGCATCATCGCCACTGAATCCTCGAATAACGCCGTTGTCGGCGGAGGCATGATACCACTGGTGACCCTCGGCATTCCCGGAGCCCCCCCCGATGCCATACTCTACGGTGTCCTTCTGCTGCACGGGCTCAGACCCGGTCCTGAATTATTCACAACGCACTCAGAAGTGGTGTATACCTTTATCATGTCTCTCTTTGTAGCGACTATTCTTATGATCCCTGTGGGTATTTTCTCGGGACGACTTCTGCATCGAACCGTTGTCCGGCTCCCCATTCGTTTTCTCGCTCCAATAATCTTTTTTCTCACGATTATCGGATCTTACTCAATCCGAAATAATGTCATGGATGTATACATCATGCTCACTCTCGGGGTTATCGGCTATATCCTGAAACGTCTCGATTTTCATCCAGGACCCATCACGCTGGGCTTGATTCTGGGCCCCATTGGGGAAATGGGATTTGTCCAGGCGCTTTTAATGGGTCAGGTCCTGCCCAATAAATGGATGATCTTTTTTATCCACCCTCTCTCCTGGGTACTGATCATAATGTCCCTGCTATCACTGGGCTGGCCGCTGCTCATGAAGAGATTTTCAAAGAGATGGAAAATAAAGGAGATGACGATAGATGAAAGCTGATCGAATCGCATCAATTGTTTTTATTATTGTAGCACTGCTATTCTGGCCACAGACAGGGGGCTTGCAATATAACTGCTCCATATTCCCTCGACTGCTTATTATATTTCTGTTTTTCCTTTCAGCAGCTCTGCTCATTCAAACATTCCTGATTGCACCACCGAAAACGGTATCTTTTATACCAAAAAATCTGAGATATATCATTACATCAACAGTCGTGGCTTTTGTCTGGATTTATCTTCTGAACATTCTCGGTTTTATCGTTTCGAGTGTCGTTTGTTTAACAACGCTTACGTTCTTCCTTGATCTGAAGAGACCGACCTTTATGCGCACAATTTCATCAATCGCCGTCTATACCCTGATGGTGGTTGCCTTCTGGCTCATCTTTCATAATTTTTTACTGGTTCCGTTGCCGACGGGATATTTTATCTGATGCCATAAATATCCCCCCAAAAACTGAATAGGGCAATACCGTGCATGATATCCCGCGAAAGTGAGGAAAGGCGAAATACACAATCTACGAAATCGACATGGCGCGGCATTATTTGGGATTCACAAAACGCAAACAGGCGGATATGAAGCCCGCACGGGAAATTTAAACCCAGCATGATTCTTCAAGTCGTCACCTGCCAGGTATTTTTCAATAAATCATCGTGTTCAACAAGAAGATTCAGATAGTCAAGCTCGAGCTCGACCATCTCGAAATCCTTTTTATTGAGCCATCCCGACAACCAGGCAAAACGCGTGGCGATAACCAGTTCAAAAAAATATCGCCAGGTGATCGAGGTCTTATGATGAAGGTTTATGAGAAAATCCGCACCACATCTCCCCGCCAAGCTTCATGCAAATATCCCGGACGGTTCAACTCAAACCCGGAAATATAGGGAGTACATTGCCAGTTCTTTCCATCAAAATCGATAATCGAGTCCTGATGGGCCGTACGCAAATAAACGACAAAAAATACTCCAAAAGCGTTTTCAAACGACGTACCGCCCTGATCTGAAAAAATTGGTTGATATATTGGGCAAATCGTATTATTTTTTGGCGGCATGCTCTTAATCATGCGCAGAACAACAATGCGAAGGGGGCGGTAATTCATGTCAGTGAATCTTTCATTTTTAGCGGGAAGAAAAGCACTGAAGATAATCAGGGAGGGCGGCCTGAGTCCTGATCAGGTAAAGGTTGTCACCGGGGCGGCCGGCGGCCCAAAATGCCTTATTCTCAATCATCTCGATGGAGCCGTCTTTTCGACCTGGCTCACCCGGAGGAAAGAGCCCCTGTTTTTGCTCGGTTCGTCCGCGGCCGCCTGGAGGTTCGCGTCTGTTTCACAGAAAAGACCCCTGGAAGCCATCGATAGATTTCGGACCACATATGTACACCAGCACTACTCCCGGAAACCCTCGAGGGAAGAGATCACCAGCGAAAGCATCGCCTTTCTGGACACCTTTCTCGGTGATACAGGGGTAGATGAGATACTGAATCATTCATATCTAAGACTGAATATGATGTCGACCAAGTGCAGGGGTCTTACGGCAAGTGACCGGATGGGGGCGCTTCTGCCCGGACTGCTTCTCGCCGCCTTTTCCAACACCATCAGCCGAAAGTTTCTCAGCTTCTTTTTCGAAAGGACACTGCTGTACGATCAAAGAGAAATTCCTCCATTTTTCAACATGAACGGCTTCCCCATCCGTCAGGTCCCTCTCACTGAGAAAAATCTCAGGCAGGCCCTCCTGGCATCCGGATCGATCCCCGTAGCCATGTCCCGCGTCACCGACATACCGGGCGCCCGAAAGGGAGCTTACAGGGATGGGGGCATAATAGATTACCACATGGACATACCATTCACGAACGACAGCAATGCCATCGTGCTCTTCCCACATTATACAAATCGCGTCATACCGGGATGGTTTGACAAGAAGCTGTCATGGAGAAAGCCGGACCCGTCAAACATGGAAAATGTACTCCTCCTGCACCCTTCCGAAGAGTTTATAAAACGGCTCCCCTATGGAAAGATCCCCGACCGGAACGATTTTCGCCTCTTCAGCGGCAGAGATAATGACCGCATGGATTACTGGAACAGGGCCATAAAAGAGAGCGAACGGCTGGGAGAAGAATTTCTTGACGCCGTTGAGACCGGCAAAATCCGCGAGCTGGTAAGGCCCATGCCGGAGTAAGGGAACCCCCGAAGTTCGAACTGAACGGCAACCGCAGGCGGCGCGTGAGACGAAGTGAAAAATAGTCGCTACTTCAGGCACTGCGCGGCCACGCATTCCTTTTGCCCAAATGTGAACTTTTCTTTTGTTTCCCCTTGAAAGCAGCGTAAAAACAACCGTAAGATTTAAATTTGACGCATTCGTAAAAAGTCAGAAAACACCATTTTTCGTCATTCCGGCGGAAGCCGGAATCCAGTAAATTCAACAGTTTCTGGATACCCCCGTATCAGGTACGGGGCAGGCTTATCAAGCCCCGTATGACGGTTTTGGGACTTTTTACAACACCATCAATGACATTACGCGAATACAAGTATCTGTGCCGAATCCAAAGTGTTCCGAGGGTTATAAGACGTATACGTGAAAGAGCTGAGGAGCTTGGCATCTCTACTTGAGCAGTCACAATAATACTTGAAATTAATAAAAATAAAGGTGATAACGTCACTGTGCAACGTAAGCCGGCGTTACATTGGGGGGATCTTATGAGAAAAAAAAGGGTTATTTTGCTGATTGCGGTCTGTTA
>Ga0268281_1001082_pt1 | contig 16934 bp, 23 predicted proteins | sample saktaG_10_FD_190134 | JGI IMG/M metagenome (GOLD analysis project Ga0268281, IMG submission 190134) | Saline water microbial communities from Sakinaw Lake, British Columbia, Canada - sak_2011_5_24_50m | ecosystem: Environmental > Aquatic > Non-marine Saline and Alkaline > Saline ... | reverse complement strand
TCTATCAGCTGGTTAAAAATCCATGCAATGAAGAAATAAAACATGGCCCATACCACTCCAAAAGCCTTGTGCTGTTTTATGGGAAAATAACTATTAAGGATAAGCAATGTGCCGCCAATTATCGCTAATATAAGCACTACAATTCCAAAAACACCGTAGGCAGAGCCAATATAATAAATATATTCATCTGGTATGAACCTTATTGAAATCAATGAAACAACAATTGAAAATATTGTGGCAATCCCCTTGCTACCAGAAAACATCTTCTTTGATGCCCAGAAGATTATTGCAAATAATATAATCCATACAGCTGCTTTCAGGAATATAAATGCCCCTTCACCAGTTCCAAAAAGAAAGCCGAACATGCTGTAAATCCCTTCATACTGTGCACTAACTAAGGGTATTAATAAGGCTAGGAAAAAAGAAAATAACACTAACAAACCTCTTTTTTTGTTTAAAAGCATTTTATATGGTTTTTAACTCCAGATTATTTAAATCTTTCTATGCTCCTGCTGAAAAATCTCAAATCAAAAGCTTTTTATAATAGGGGAATTTCCTTTTTTTGTTTAAAATGGTTCAAAGAATAGGCGGCTTCAGGAGAAAAACAAGGCAGAAACTCTCAAAGCCAAGAAGAAGCAAGGGAAAAATAAGCGTAAAAAACTTCTTCCAGACATTTGAAGAGGGGGACAAAGTAGTCCTGAGTGCAGAGCCAGCTGTGCAAAAAGGAATGTTTTTTCCTAGGTTTTATGGCAAAGTAGGAATAGTAAAGAAAAAAATTGGAAAATGCTATAAGATATTAATTAAAGATGGGAAAAAAGAAAAAAACCCTATAATCCATCCAATTCATCTTAAAAAAATTAAGGTATAAAATGGTAAAACCAAACATAATATCTGAGAAACCAATAACTCTTACTGAGCTTAAGCAGGAGATTGATAAAATAAAGAAGCGTGATAAAGAGCTAAACTTCAGGGTTGGCAAGACTGAAGAATATCTAAGCCACTTTGTGACTTTGAGTAAAGAAAGTGAAGAGGAATTGATCAAAGAATTAGAAAAACTTAATGTGCCAAGGCTTAGAGATATTCATATAACAAAAATAGTTGATATACTTCCAAAGACAGTTGATGAGCTAAAGATAATTCTTCAGGGCTACACAATAACAGTCAACAATGAAAACTTAAAGAAAATTGCTGATATTCTTAAGGATTTTACTGAAAAAAAGAAATAACATATTTATTTTTCTTGAATTAGAAAACAATTAGTTTAAAAAACAAAAGTTTATAAATAAGAAAAAACAATTTATGATTAAAATGGAAATGCACGAAAAGGAGGAAAATGTAATTATACTTGACTTTTTGCCAAATGGCTATCCATTTGATACAAGGCCAAGCCACCAAAAGACTGCAATAGCCCAGGCTATAGGCAAAAAATATTTCGTGTTGTTAGAGCTTGTTCCAAAAAAAGATGTGTTCCTGCAGCCTAATGAGGCAGTTTACATCGGACAGGATAAAAGAGATAAGGTGCACCATATCAATGGAAAGTTACCATTTTCCAGGCTGACAACAACTGCAAAAGCAGAGCTGGAATTTGTAGTAAAAGATATTATTGAAAAAAATGAGCAGAGATTTGTTGACTTTTTCAATAATGCACAGCCATTAAGCACAAGGATGCATTCTATAGAGCTTTTGCCTGGAATGGGCAAAAAGAAAATGTGGGAAATTCTTGATGAGAGAAAAATTAAGCCTTTCACTAGCCTTGATGATATGAAAAAAAGAGTGCATTTAATGCCTGACCCCAAAAAATCATTAATAAAAAGGATAATGAAAGAATTAAGCGGAAAAGAAAAACATCTCTTATTTGTTAATAGTTAATTTTAGATATTAAGGTTATACTTCTTTTTGTGGAATTATGCTCTTTGTATTTTCTGCATAAGGTCTTATTTCTTTTATTAGTGCTGGTGGACTAAATACTATTTCCATCATATTTACTATCAAGAATTTGTGCAATTGAGGATAAGATTTCCTGTGCTTCAAAAATCTTTTAAGCCTGTTGGCTAACTAACCACATACCAAATAAGTAAGCAAGCGAGAGTCCTAATATGAATGGTATCAACAATGTTGAAAAATCATGCGGCTGGAATATAAAGTAAAGGATTGCAAAAAATATTATAAACAATATAGAAATTGTTTTTATTGGGCCCAGATTAGAACTTTTTGGTTCTGCCATACCTTAAACCTCTTATAACTAATATTTAAATCCATCGAAAAACAAAAATTTTAAATACCTGCAACCTTACTGTGTATTAACTTAATTTTTGAGGTGAAAAAATGAAAGAGAAAACAAAAGATTTAATAAAAAAATTTCTTAAAGTGGTATTTGGCTTGCTATTAATAATGGCAGGAGTATATGGCTGTATAAGATGGTGGCCGCAATTACTAAGCCTAATAATGGGAGCAATAGGCATTATTGTTATCCTTGTTGGACTGATGTTTGTCTTTATAGGATTTTCTGACTAAGAATTTTTTTATTTATTTTTTAATAATCCCATATCCTATCAAACGCCATCTTGTGCCTATCCTTCTTGAGATAGACACTCTTGATTCAGGCTCTGCACAAACCGGAATCTTCAGGCTGCAGCTGATAGAATCTTTTTTGAGTTCTGTAACAAATCCAACTGTTGCCGCAGAGTTAATATTCAACATAAGAGTTTCATTTTGTTTTATTGGCTCTACAGGAATATCTTCCTTAAGCCCAACAACCTTTTCAAGAAGATGATTTTCAAGTTTAAATTCATGCCATACCTTTGGTAATTTTCCTTTTTTTCCAACAACAGATCCTGTTAAGCTATCTGATTTTACAATTGCTGGATCCAGCATTGTCATAACTCCTACTGATCCGCCAGGGAAAATCTCTTTTACAGAGCATCCTCCTGTAATTAAGCCAACAATTTTTGTGGTTATTGGTTCCCACATTTTTTTTCCGCTTTTTTCCAAACTTTTTCCTGGCTTTATTTCTATCTCATCATTAATCATAAGCTTTCCCTGTTTTAATGCTCCACCTAAAATTCCACCCCTCATGTTTAGAGGATCAGAACCTGGAGGATTAATGTCAAATGACCTTGCAACAAACATCATTGGCTCTTTTGATATATCTCTTTCAGGGGTTGGGAAAGATTCTTCAATAGCTTGAATCAGAACATCAATATTTGTACTGTGCTGCGCAGATATAGGAATAATAAGAGAATTTTCATAGGATGTTCCTTTAATGAATTTTTTTATCTGGTTGTAGTTTTTTACTACCTGCTCGTCTGAAACAACATCTATCTTATTCTGCATAATAATTATCTTTTTTATTCCTGATATCTCCAAGGCCATTAAATGCTCTTTTGTTTGCGGCTGAGGGCATTCCTCATTCGCAGCTATAAGCAGTAAAGCATAATCTATTATAGTAGCTCCTGAGAGCATTGTTGCCATAAGGCTTTCATGGCCAGGAGCGTCAACAAAAGATACCTTTCTTAACGGGTTTGTTTTTGTTTTGCATCTCGGGCATTTATCATTAACACAAAAGCACTCTGGTTCCTTGCAATTAGGGCATTTCCTGAAAACAGTATCTGCATAACCTAAACGTATTGTAATACCTCTCTTAATTTCTTCAGAATGAGTATCAGTCCACTTGCCAGACAATGCCTTAACCAAAGTTGTTTTTCCATGGTCAACATGGCCAACCAATCCAATATTTATTTCTGGCTGAACAGGCTCCTCAATTTTTTTTTCTTTTTTAGTTACTTTTTTTGAGGTTTTAGGACTCTTTTTTGTCTTAGCAATTTTTGGCATTTTTTATTTCTTGGCCTCTTCCTTTTTTTCTGCTAGTTCAACAGCAGCCGGAACCTTTTCTTCTTTTTTAGGTTCTTTTTTTGCTTCAGCTTTACCTTCTGGTTTTTCTTCTTTTTTAGGCTCTTTTTTAACCTCGGCAGGGTTTTCCTCTGCTTTATGTTTTTCTTCTTTTACATTAAGAGGTTTGTCACTCAAAACCTTGACATTTATCTGTGATATTTTGGCATGTATTGTGTTGCCGCAGACAGTTTTTCTTTGCTTTATTCCCTTTTCCTTGCTTTTTATTCCAACTCCCCCTACTGCAAGTATTTTCTTCCTTCCTGTTCCGAGAACATCCTTTCTCATTGGGAAACCGCAATAGTCAGAGCCTCCTGTTACCTGAACTTCGACATTTCCTATTCCAAGAAAATCCGCCTTTAGCTTGTCTCCTATCTTTAAGCCGAGAAATTTTTTCGCATTTTCATCCTTAACTTCTTTTTGATATGTTTTTCCTGTGTTTACATCTGAAATAACAACTTTAAAATCAACCATTTTTATTCCTCCTAACCTTATTTTATGATTATTAACAACTAGAATTTATGCCTTATATATAAGGTTTATGAAAAAACTGGCTATAATTGTTTAAATTATACTCATAATTAAATAATATAAAATGTTAAAAAAAATAAATATTAAGAAATGTCTTATCTAAACACATCAATTCCAAGGTCATCACTGAATCCTTTGGAAGCACTTGCTTGCCTGTTGTTTTCTTTTCCAATAATCCATGGAGAATGAACTCCTGTCATGATTGTCATGACAGTAAGCTTTCCTTTCATATTGTCATCAATTCTTGCTCCCCAGATAACATTTGCATCCTGATCCATTGATTCTGTTACAAGCTCTCCAATCCTGTTTACTTCATCCAATGTTAAGTCAGGTCCTCCTGAAATATGTATTAATGCCCCTGTTGCACCCTCATAGCTTATATCTAACAATGGGTTTGCGAGAGCACCTCTTACTGCCTCATCAACCCTGTTTGCTGTGTCAGAAGAGCCAACACCTATTGCTGCAACTCCTCCATTGTTCATTATTGCCTTTACATCTGCATAATCAAGGTTAACTAAAGATGGAACAGCTATTGTTTCAACAATTCCTTTTATCATTGTTGCAATTAACTCGTTTGCAACTGCAAATGCCTGCTGTACCGGAAGATTTCCTGCAATGTTAACCAAGCGATTATTATCAATAACAATAACTGTGTCAGCATTCTGCCTTAACTGCTGCAATCCAAACTCTGCCTTGTCAACCCTTGCCCTTTCTATACTAAATGGCATTGTAACTGTTCCAATAACAATTGCACCAACTTCTTTTGCAATCTTTGCAATCACCGGAGCAGCGCCTGTTCCTGTTCCTCCACCCATTCCAGCACAAATAAACACCATATCAACTCCTTTAAGCGAGTCTTTTACTTCGTTAATAGATTCATTTGCAGCCTCTGCGCCTTTTTTTGGAAATCCGCCACATCCAAGGCCGCGAGTGATATTCCTTCCCATCAATATTTTTTTGTCTGCCTCAGAAATATTAAGATGCTGTTGGTCTGTATTGGCAGCTATTATTTCAGCTCCCTTAATTCCTTTTTTATAAAGCCATGAGACCATGTTGTTGCCTGCCCCGCCAGCACCAAATACTTTTATGTTTGCCTGCCCTATCATTGATTCAATCCTATTTTCTTCAGCACTTTTTAATGCATTCTCGATGATAAAATCCATTTTTGCCTCCCTTTTGATATCCAAAATTGTATACTGATATATTTTAAACACATCTTATATATAAATATTTCGTTTTTGTATATTTTGCTCGTCGATGGAATGTTTAAAACCATCTTAATTTGGATTTATAACTATATCTATACAAAAAGCAACATTTATATATTGGTATAAATTATTAAGCTACTGGGGGTTAAAATAGTAATCTTATTTGACAGATTTAATTTATCTGATAATATATTTGATGTAATTTTTGCAACAAAGCAGCAGAAGATAGTTGCTGAATTATTAATACAGTATATGAAAGAGAATAGTGGAGAGATAGGCAAATCAGAGATGTCTTTATTTGCCACAAAGCTGCATGAGGGCAACTTAATTACAGAGATTAACGAGCCCCAATATAAAGGGAAAAAAGTAAAGCTTTCATACAATAAAAGGCAGTTTTACGATAGAATTCTAACCCCAATGAAAAGCATGGGCATAATCTATTATGACCTTTACAGGAAGACATATAAGATATCTGAAGCATTTAACAAAGAGATGGTAAGGATTGGTCTTTCGTGGCTCAGGGAATTAAGGAAACCGCCCTTAAATATTAAAAAAAATTAATCAGATTTTGTTAATATTACTGCTTTGTCTTCTTCGACGAGAATTGTGTGCTCTGCCTGGCTTACAAGACCATTTTCCCTGTCTGCCAGAGGAGGGTAGCCTTTGATTACTCCTATACTTTCTAACTGTCTTAATGCAAGATTAACCCTGAATAAAGGAAATTTTTCCTCAAGCCACCATTTTGCAAAAGGAAGCCCTTTATATTTTTCTATCTCTTTAAGAACCTGTCTTGTGGTCATATCCCTTACTGGCTTTTTTTGAATAAGTGAAAAAACAGTTGGATTAGATGTTTCAATGACAATCCCATAGCCGTCTGTTGCAAAGGGCTCTATTGCAAAAATATCCCCTTTCTTGATTTCTGTTTCATCACCATTATCATAATTTGGAATAGTTGGATTTGTATGAATTTCAAATTTTCCAAGGCCATGGCCGCTTAAATTCCTTACAGGGGCAAATCCATAATTCATTATTGTTTCCTGTATTACTTTTCCTACTTCTGCAAGGGTTATTCCTGGCTTTATAATCTTTATAGCATTATTCAAAGCGTCTCTTGATGCTTTTACAAGTTCTGAATTTTCACCAGAAAGATCAACAGTGCATGCATTGTCTCCAATGAAGCCATTAACATGTGCTCCAACATCAAGCTTTATAATCTGATTTTCAAAAATAGGATTATTGTTTTTTGTAGGACAGAAATGCGCAGCTATCTGGTTCATTGATATCTGTGAGGGAAAAGCTATTTCTCCTCCCAAACTGATAATTTTCTCATCAGTTTTTTTGGCAACATCAAGAAGATTATTTCCTTTTTTTATTAGTTTTTTTCCGTATTCAAGTGCCTGCGCAGCGATATTACAGGACTTTTTCCAGTTTTCTAACTCTCCTTTATTTAAGTCACTTACATTCATAAAACAGAAATAATTTTTGTTTTATAAAAACCTTTTGAATTACATTAATGCACTAAATAAAGTAAGCAAGACAATCATAACTGCAAGTATTATATAAGAGATTTTTTTAATCATTTTAATAGATAATGGCTACAAGAACCCTCTTAATTTGTTTAAATCTTATTTTCCCAGGATCAGGGCTCTGGTTGTTATCACCTTTAACAATGCAGTACCATCCTTCTTCATCACTGCTTATTTTTATTATTCTGTGGATTATTGTTCCATCAGCATAGTCTGACTTATATGAGATTATATCCCCAACATGTATATCATCAGCTGATTTTGGAATGATTTGTATTGCATTAGCTGTTTCATCAAGCACAGGGTCCATTGAATTTGTGTCCATGAATGAGGCCCACTCAGCGTCTTTTAAGTCAATAATAATTCTATCATTATAAACCTTTATCTGGTCTTCCTTTATCCAGTCACCTGGAGAGTCTTTTTCTACACCATCCTGGAATAATGATAAAGGCCTTTCTACAGAACTCAGCTCGCTGTATGCATCATTAAATATTAATCCGAGCATGAATGCAAACAATACAGTGATAACTTGTTTTTTATTTAACATAATACCCCCAATCTAACTACCAAGGAGTAACACTACTATATAAATCTTTCTATTTTAGCTATTAAAAAGTAGTGAATAATTAAAAATACAAAAGTCTAGAAATATTTGATTATGAAAAGGATTACTAAAGAAAAATGATTTTATCACCACCTTCTATTACTCTCTTTGTGATACTTACTACCTTCATCTCCCGTTTCTGGAGTTGCAGATACATATTTTTTTAGATAATTAAATGTTGACTTCATAATAACTTTTACACCATTAGCAATAACTTCTAGTTTACTCTCTGGTTCCTTTTTATTTAAATTGTAAAAATTATCAATAGTATATTTTTTTGAAGATTCTTTTAACATTTTGTATCATTATAACTAAAAGAATAACCACTATATAAATCTTTCTATTTTAGTTACTAAGAAGTAATTAAAAAAGATTATTTAAGCCTGATGGCCTCTAAATTCCTTGGTGCAGCTGTTTCTACCCTGTTAAGCTTATGTATTGAGCTTGCAAGGTCAAGGCATCTTGAGCTTTCGCCGTGATTTACAATGACTTTTTTTGGCTTGGGGTCACACCTATAAACAAAATTGAGCAGCTGCTTCCTTCCGCTGTGGCCTGTAAATCCTTCCATGGTATTTACTTCCATTTTTATTTGTGTTATCTCCTTGCTTCCATCCACTGACATCTCTTTTTCCCCTCTTTGAATCCTCCTACCAAGAGAGCCCTCTCCCTGATAACAAACAAAAAGAAGGGTGTTTTTTGGATTGTCAGCAAGCTGTTTTAAATATTGTACAGAAGGGCCTCCGACAAGCATTCCTGACGTAGCAAGAATAATGCATGAGCCGGTCTCTTCTATAACCTCTGTTCTTTCCTTCTGGGAGCCAACTCTTTTGAATATCTCTGATAAAAATGGATTTTGGTCTTTGTGAAAAATCTGCTTCCTCACAATACCATTCAAAAACTCAGGATATGCTGTATGGATTGCTGTTATGTCCCATACACTTCCATCTATGAAAACAGGAACTTTTTCAATCTCTCCATTTCTTATCATATTTTCAACTATTAATAAAACCTCTTGTGCTCTTCCAGAACCAAGGACAGGAACAAGAATCTTTCCTTTTCGATTAATAGTCCTTTTGATTATGTCTGCAAACTCATCTTCGCATTCCTTTCTTGACTGTAATATGTTTTCACGACCTCCATAAGTGCTTTCTATCATCAATGTTTCAACTCTTGGAAATTTTGTGACTGCTGTATCAAGGAGTCTTGTTTTTCCAAACTTCATATCTCCTGTATAGACTATATTATGCAGCCCATTACCTATGTGCAGATGTATCATAGAAGATCCCAAAATATGCCCAGCATTATAGAGTGTTATCCTAAAATCTGGTGTTATATCACTTACCTCATTATAGTCTAAGCAGATAGTGTGCTTCACCATTTCCTTTATATCATCAATTGTAAATATTGGCTCTTTCCCATTGGAGCGCATTATCTTAATATAATCAATTAATAGCAAAGCAGAAACATCCCTTGTTGGTGCTGTGCAGTAAACAGGACCCCTATAACCATACTTGTACAAATAAGGTATAAAACCGCAGTGGTCAAGATGAGAGTGCGTTAATATAACTGCGTCAAGGTCATTTATATTAAATTCAGGAGCCTCAAGATATGGATAAGCATCTTTATCAGAGGCTATATTAACACCGCAGTCAAGTAATACCCTTGATTCGGGTGTCTGCAGAAAAAGGCACGATCTTCCAACCTGCCTTCCACCGCCTAAATAGCTTACTCTAATCCATTCGTTCTTTTTTTCCCTTATCCAGCCATCATAAATTCTATGGCCAATCTTATCAAGAAATTTTCTCCTGTAATCTGAATTTTGGTATAAAACAGCTCTTATGTTTTCAATAAGCTGTGATCTTATTGCGGGTTTTCTCCTTATTAACGGAACCCACAATGTTTTTTTTCTTATTTCTCTTAGAATGTCTCCCTGCTTTCCAATTGCAAGCCCTGGCTTTTCTGCTTCTATTATCACCCTTGAACGCTGAGGGTCAAATATTATCTTATCAACACCAGCTTCTTTAGGAATATGCTCTCTTATAATTTTTTCAGCATCTTCTATATCTAGGGTTATTGCAGGGTCTGGCCTTAACTCAACCCTTTTTTTTATATTATTAACTATCTTTCTTATGAGCCCGTTATTATCTAAGAAAAAGTCTTTGTCTTTTGTGTAAAGGACTATATTTGCTCCCTCAAAACAAGCATCACTTATTTTTTCCCCTGGCAACTGGCTCAGAATTTCCTTTATTATTACATTATTCATTAAATACACCGTTTATAATTTAAGAAAAATTAATACAATTCCTGTTTAATTTCTTTTTCAAGAACTTTTTTAATGCCATCTTTTGTTATTGTCACAACATCAATTCCATTGCCTGTTGCAGAATCTCTCTGGAGAGCAGCATTAATGCACTTAACAGCTAACTTTACTCCATCATCTATTTTCATATCATTTTTGTATAAGGTTTCAAGAACACCATATGCTATCACAGACCCTGATCCAGAGGATACATAACTATCGTGTTTTGTCAGCGAGCCATCAGCATAAATATCATAAAGATGAAATCCTTTGTAATCATTTCCTGCAAACAGAAAGTGTGATATTCCTGTTATCATAGACATCTTCCTTATATTAGAATAAACAAGTCCTGCAAGCAAATTGACAGATTCCTTTACATTTGGTTTTCTTTCTGTTCTTATTTCCTTTAAGCTAAGCTCTGCCTTTATTAACTTTACAAGCAGCTGGACATCTGAAACAACGCCTGCTGTTGTTAAGGCCATATCATCATTTATCTGGTATATCTTCTGTGCTTTTTTATCACTGATTAAGTTTCCAGAAGTTGCTCTTCTGTCTGCTGCAAGAATAACACCCTCCTTGCACATAATTCCAACTGTTGTAGTTCCGGTCTTCATAATATTTTCATTTTCCATAGGATTAACACCTTCCAGAAATCTTCTTTTATAGAACAAACTAATAAGCATAAAATAGAAGACATATTTAAATCTTGTGTTTTTTGATTTTTATAATTTGGTTATCGACTTTTAATAATAGTTTTTAATGTTCCAAAGAAATCTACCAAAAGATTTATATAAAAAGCTAAGTTTTTTCATTTATATGAGCAGAAAAAAGGAAGAAGCAGCAAAACAGGAAGAAATAAACCAGCAGATTACAAGAATAAAACTGCCAAGGGGCAATCAGACATTTGGAATTTTAGAGCAAAGGCTTGGTGCAAGCAGAACAAGAGTCAGGTGCCTTGATGGCAAGACCCGTATTTGCAGGATTCCGGGCAGATTAAAGAGAAGGCTTTGGGTAAGGCAGGGTGACTTAGTAATTGTTGAGCCATGGGAATTTGGCGGCGATGAAAAAGGGGATATTATCTATAAATACAAGCCAGTGCAGGTAAGCTGGCTTAGAAGAAAGGGTTATTTAAAAGAATTAGATTCTTTTGAAGAGTTCTAATTACTACTCTAGAATAAAAAACTTTATATATAAGCACTGTTATTTAATTTCTATGAGAATCAAACCCATGTATTCTACGATTGTTGTTATATTTTTTATAAGTCTTATAGGCCTTACAAGCATAATATTTAACATAAATAATTTTTTTGTTCCAGAACTATTAGTGTTGCTATTGTTCCTTATATCAGCAGTTATAATAACCTATAATCTCTATAATAAGAGAAGAGAAGCATGGGTTATGTCATTGTTTTTCTTTGTAGCATATTTAATAAACATAACATTCATTTACTTTTATTCACAAGACCAGGCATTGTTTGTTCTGCTTATGCTGACCACTATTATTGGATTTATTCTATCAATAGAAAACATCAAGGGAAAAATAAGGATAAGATCAAAATATGAAAAAGAAGTTCTGCGTGAGGCTGATGAACTTGTTAATGCAGAAAAACATTTTGAGGAAAAACTTCCGGATATTTTTATTGAAGAAATGAAACCATCAAAACAGGATGCTGAAATTCAAGTTAAAAAGCAAAAAAAGAAAGAAATAAAAAAAAAATCATTGAAAGATTATAACTATGTAGCAAGCAGAAAGGGCGTTAATTATCATGAGTTAGGTTGCAGGTGGGCGAGGAAGATTCTGCCAAAAAGGAAAATATGGCTTAAAGACAAAAAAGAGGCTGAGGAAGAAGGCTTAAAGCCATGCAAGTGCGTTAAATAAATTAATTCTCTTTTTTAATAATGTAAATCATTAAAAATACAGCCCCTATACATACACATGAATCTCCTATATTGAAGACCGGCCAAATCCTAAAATCAAGAAAATCTGTTATAAAACCAAATAATAACCTATCAATGAGATTTGATAATATTCCGCCAAGAATGAGGCCTGAAAATATCTGCAAGGATTTTTTTTCTCGAATCTTATCATAATAAAACAAGATTATGCCAATAACAATTATTGAAAACCATATCAGCAAGCCTGTTTTGCCTTGCATTATTCCAAAACCAGCACCAGAATTAGTTACATAAGTTATATGGAAAATATTTTTTATTACAGATATAGAATCTCCAATATTCATGCTGTTTCTGATAAAAAACTTGACTAGTTGGTCTAATAAAACCACACATAAAGAAATTAAAAAGAATGTTAAACCATTTTTTTTAGGAATTTTTTTTCTCATGAAAAATCTACTCTTTTGCAATTTTCTCCAGATTAGCAATTCTTCTGTCAAGATCATTAAGGATTAGCTTTATTGTGTCTAGCTTTGATGAGATAAGCTCCAATTCCTTGTCAGTTGTAGTTGACTGTCGGGTTTGCTTAAATGATTCTATGCTTGATGGCTTGTTTGCATCAAAACCTGTCTGGTCAAGCGCAGATATCTCCTGAGAGCCAAAGCTTTCATGTGTTGGCAATCCTGACCTGTCAAAACCGCTTTTTCCTCTGCTATCTGTATTTTGAAAATTAGGCATACTTCTCTCAGAATTAAACATATCGCTTTCTGGCATTCCTGTCCTTTCATAACCTATATTTTCATTATCTAACCCCAAATTATCCTCTGCAGCAGAGTAATTATTTTCAGAGACCTTTTTTTTACCAAATATGTCAAAAAAACCTATGTTAATCACCCCTTTATTGTTTGGTTAATCTTGTTAACGGCACTATCCTTTGCCTCTTCAAACATTTTATTAACAAAAGCTGTTGGAATTAATTTTATAAACTTAAATACAGCTGTTTCAGGATATACTATAATATTTTTTTTCTTATACTCACTGAATATGAAGAACTGCCCTCTTTTTTCAATTGATTCATTGAATAAAAAGGCAAAAATATTTGCTTTGAACTCCACAGGGTCACTAATGCCATTAAGAGCAGGATCCATATCTGTTTCACTCTTGTATAAGCTAATTGGATCATTGGATTTCAGCACAGAGTAAAGAAAGTTTTTTGAAAGTTCTTTCCCATTAAAATTAACCTTTTCATCAACTAAATCAAATGCCTTAAGGTTAATTATAAACATCTTCTGGTTGTTATTAAGCATTTTCTTATAATCCTTTTTTTTGAAGTTGTTTTGGTATTCTGCAACTTGGCTTATTGTCAGGAATTCTGCTTCTTCCTCAGAATCTGTTGCAACAAAACCAGCAATAATCTTTTCATTATCCTGCAGAAGCATAAGCTTTGGCTGGTTTTCAAGATTGTCGTTTAGTTCAACTGAATCCTTATATGTAAAAAAGCCAAAAATAGCAGTCACTAAAAAACTGAGAATTAATATTATTAGAATTGTCTTGAGAATAGTTTTCACAATCTTGAATATTATTATTACAGCTACAATAAAAATGATTATTGTTATTATAGAGCTTAAGTCCATTTTGCCTCTTTTTATATCTCTAAAACATATTTTTATTTAAAGCTTTTTGTTTATGCTAAATTAATCCTGGGGATTTAATTAAAAAAATCTGAAATAATCTTTTTACTTCCTATTTTATCAACAATTTCCCATGCTTTCTTAAAACCATTATCTTGAGCACACATCTTTTTGTCAAGCAAGTATTGGTCTTGGTTATATACTTCTTTTAAAATTGCATGAACTATTATGTGTCTTCTTGTTATTTTAGATTCTTCTGGAAAATCCTTAATTGATTTATTATTAAGATTAATATGGACCAATTCGTGCATCATTAAGTTTATTACCTCTTTAAAAGGTCTTTGAACTGTTATTATTGGCGGATCTGAGATTGCTGTAAATCTAATATTTTTTGGCCAGCCTGGAATAAAATAAAATATAATATCTTTAGTAAATTTAATTTTTGTAATAGATTCTATTTTTTCACTAAAATTATTTTTTTCTAATTTATTGAATTTTGTCATTACATCAGAGCATATCTTTTTTCTTTCATTATAGTCTGGTTCATTTACATTAGAAACTAAATAAAGCAGTTTATCTAATATTTTTGAATATTTTACTTCAATATTTATAGCCATAATGTTAATAAAATCATTGTTTTTTATATTTGTTTTGTTTTACTATACTTAATGAGATAATCTTCTTTTCCATAGGGCTTTTTGCTGTAATGCCTTTTTGCATGCTCGACTATTAAAATTTGAGGCTTATATAGTAATTACTTAATAGTAGATAAAAATAGGAACATTTATAAATATTGAATTATATTAATTATTAAAAATGTCCAATAAATCTAAAATAGAATCTGTAGATGGATTAAAGATTTATTACTGGGTTGATTATGATAGGGATAGGAAGAATAAGGACAAATTTTTTGTTTTACATCCTGGTTCTTCTATGAATCATACCTCTTTAAATAATCTATCAAAAAAAATTGTTGATTTTTATAATGTTTCAACTATTAGTTTAGACCCAAGGGGATTTGGAATTTCAGATATTCCTCATAATAAAGAAAACTATGGTTTGAACTATTATACTTCTGATTTAACAAGAATAATAGAAAAAGAGGGCATAGAAAATCCATTTGGTGTTGGTCATAGTTTTGGATTTATGCCAATTGTTGATTATGCAAGTGAAACTTCAAATATGGATTACATTGTGGGAATATGTGCCTCTTATAATTTCTCTGAAACAGCAGAAAATAAATTCTTATTTCACTTGTTTGATAAAGTATTGAGGTATAGTGAATTTATAATGAGCGGATACATGAAACTATCTCATTGGGTTAAGGGAGAAACAAGACCAGAATTTCCTGATGCGAGTGATTTAGAGGGTAAATCTGAATTTGATGTTTATAAAAAAATTGTTGATATATCCCTTAAAAGAAGTTTAGCAGATACTCAAAGTGGCAGGATTATTAATACATGGGATATATCAGAACAACTAAAAAATGTAAATAAGCCCATGTTGCTGATATACGGAGAAAAAGATCCAATGGTCAGGGCTTGTGCAGGAGATAAAATAAAAGACTTGGTAAAAGGGGAGTGTGAGATAGAAACAATAGAGGGAAAACACTCTCTTCCAATAACCAAACCCAAGGCTGTTTTTGACATTATGCAGAAATATTTAAGAATATGAAGTTATGGTTTTTAAAATTTAATCTGTTTATCTCTAGATAGAATTTTTCCAGTTACTAAAGAGATTTCATCTAATTTGAATTCTTTTTTGTTTATAATATCTATACATTCATCTAGTAATCTATTCCCATCATTAAATTTATGTTTAGCTTTAATAATATCTTCAAAATTGAAATTATCCAATTCCTTGATTATTTCTTCAACCTTTCTTAAATTCTTCTCAAATTTTTCTTGCATTTTAATGACCTATAAATGATTTTATTATGAGATACAATACTATTATAATTATAATGACTAAGATTATTATTTTATACCCCTTTATTTCCTTCTCTTTTTGTTTAGATTCAATAAAATTATCAAAACTTTTTTTGAGTTCGTTTCTAAGGGAATTTATTCTTTCTACTAATTCTTGTTTATTGGGCACAGCAATTTTTGCTGCAATAGATGGTGTAGGAGTTCTTTTATCAGCTACAAAATCAGCAATAGTGTAGTCTGTTTCGTGTCCAATTCCTGTGATTATTGGTATTTTAGATTTAAAAATTGTCCTTGCCAATTCCTCATCATTAAAACACATTAAATCTTCTGTTGCACCACCACCTCTTGCAATTATGATTACATCTATATATTCAAATCTGTTTAACATATTGATTGCTCTTATTATTTCTTTTGAAGCATTATCACCTTGCGTAGATGTTGAAATTAATTTTATGTTTATGTTTGGGAATCTATTTTTTAGAACCTTAAAAATATCCTTAATTGCTGAACCAGTTTTAGAAGTAATTAATCCAATACATCCTGGCAATAAAGGTATCTCTTTTTTATGTTCTTCATCAAATAACCCCTCTTTTGACAATTTTTCTTTTAACTGTTTGAATTTGAGATAAAAGGCTCCCTCTCCTATAGGCAAAACTAAAGATACCCTCAATTGATAAGAACTCTTCTTTTCATAAGTTATTATTGAACCAAATATTAATACTTCCAATCCATTCTCAATTTTAAATGATAATTTTTTGTTATCTTCTCTAAAAAATACGCAACTTAATAAATTGTAACTTAAACTATTTTTATCTTTTATATCAAAATAAATATGCCCTGAATCTGGTTTTGATATATTTGTTATTTCTCCTAAAACATAAATTTGATTTAATTTTAGATCATCAGTTAGCCTGTTTTTTATATATTCACTGACTTGAGAAACAGTCAGTATATTCTTGCTATCAATTCCATATACTTCCTTTATTTTTTCTAAGGATTCTTTTGTCATTTTTTTAGTATTTGATTACAAGCTTCTCTAGAAGTATTGGTTTCATCATAAATACAAAAATCAAAATAATATATCCTAACTTTTTCTGAGCAAAATGGACATTCAAGTGTAAGATTAAACTTATGCCAACCCAATGGAATCTTACTTACTTTATAATCACACTCTGGATTTATAATATGTTCTGGGACATTAGTTTCATTCTCAAATTTGTGTACATCTAAAGGGGGAATTTCCCAACATTTGTTATACCATATTTCAAATTCTAAAAATTCTGAGCTCTCTCCGACAATATTATCTATATGCTCACCTGGTGAATTTGTGAAATTACTCTTTAACTTTGCATTAATATGCCCACTTCTCATTCTCCCTATGTTACTTAAAATAAATCTAACTTTTGCTTTTTCAAAATATTCATTT
>Ga0268281_1001081_pt1 | contig 16937 bp, 16 predicted proteins | sample saktaG_10_FD_190134 | JGI IMG/M metagenome (GOLD analysis project Ga0268281, IMG submission 190134) | Saline water microbial communities from Sakinaw Lake, British Columbia, Canada - sak_2011_5_24_50m | ecosystem: Environmental > Aquatic > Non-marine Saline and Alkaline > Saline ... | reverse complement strand
AAAAGACGCGCTTAAGAAGTATAATTTAGATGCTATCAGGATATTATTCTTGCAGGCCCACTACTCAAGTGCTGTGGATTTTTCAGAGGAAAAAATAGCACAGGCAAATGCGGCGCTTGAAAGATTGCACATATTTTTTGATAAGGCAGCCAGGCCCGGCGATAAAAATGCAACAGGCTTGATGCCCGAAGAAAGATCCAGGAAAAATATTGATATACTAAAACAGGGTTTTATAGATGCTATGGATGATGATTTTAATACCCCTCAGGCGCTTGGCAAGCTGTTCGAAATAATAACGCTGGCTTATTCAGATTCTACAGGGGGTAGCGCTTGCATGGCTTATGCAGCTAGAGTCATTGAAGAACTTGCCTTGATATTTAATCTTCAACTTAAGCCGGATATTGGGGTTGACCATGATCTTGCATCATATATCAGGTCTATGATAGATAAGAGAAATACCTGCCGCAGAGAAAAGGACTTTAAATCAGCTGATTCTATAAGAGATGACCTGCGGGCCAAGGGTATTGTGATCGAGGATGATAAGGGAGAAACATCATGGCGAAAGCTCTGAAAAAAGGTCTATTTATAACATTGGAGGGCCCTGAAGGGAGTGGGAAATCCACCCAGTCAAGGTCGTTAAAGAGATTTTTACAGCAGAAAGGTTTTAAGGCTATACGCGTATGGGATCCAGGAAGCACAAGGCTTGGGGAGTCTGCCAGAGCTATACTGCTTCATTCTAGAAACAGCATATCAGCTAATGCGGAGACTATGCTGTATCTTGCCGCAAGGGCGCAGCTTGTCGATGAAAAGATAATCCCTGCCTTAAAAAAGCACAGTATTGTTATATGCGACAGGTTTGCCGACGCAACCCTGTGCTATCAAGGTTATGGGCTCGGCGTAGATAAGGCAAAGATAAAGGTGTTTAATGATTTTGTAACCAGGTCTATCATGCCTGATATAACATTTTTCCTGGATACTAATGTATGCGCAGGGCTTAAAAGATCGAAGCAGGTAAAAGGTTTTTCCGACAGGATAGAGAGAAGAGGCCGTGATTTTCATAACAAGGTGAGAAACGGTTATCTGGCAGTCGCCAGAAAATCCCCAAAAAGAATAAAAAGAATCTCTATCGACACTAGTGATGAGAAGAACACACAGGCGATTATAAGGAAATTCGTAATAGATGCCATTAAAAGATATCAAAGCCCAAGATAAGGTTGTTGAATTTATCAAGAGAAGTTTAGCATCTGATAAGCTCTCGCATGCCTACCTTTTTTTGGGCGCAAGCGGTGTTGGAAAACATAAAGCAGCGAAGGAGTTCGCAAAGTTTTTAAATTGCACTTCAAGGACTGACGATAGTTGTGGCAAATGCCCTTCGTGTATAATGATAGATAAAAAAGCGCACCCTGATGTTTTTTTTATTGAAAAGGAAACAGGAAAGAAAAACATTTCGATAGACGCTATAAGGGTGTTGCAGGTTAAGCTTTCATTGAAACCTTTCCAGGGAAGATTTAATGTGGCAGTTATTGATGCGGAGGACCTGGCCGAGGAGGCCTCTAATTCACTTTTAAAAACACTAGAGGAGCCATCATCAGGTACAATATTCATACTCATTGCCTCGATTCAAAAAGCCCTGCTCGATACAATGGTGTCACGTTGTCAGATAATGAGATTTAGGCCTTTGTCGCAGGCGGAAGTCGCGCATATATTGATCAACGATTTCAATATTGATGAAAAGGAGGCAGTATTTTTATCGTCTCTTTCGGGCCGTAATGTCACCAAGGCCCTGTTTTTAAACGACGAGAGTGTCATATCCTGGAAAAACAGGATAATAGATAATTTTTCAAACTGCGGCAGTTCGGATCCGGATCAGGACATTATATCCGGTAATGGCCTGCTTTCCAATGAGCAGGCATGCGATACGCTGACCGGATTTTACAGGGACGTGCTTGTATATATGTATACAAGCAAAAACGATTTGTTGATAAATGCTGACAGGCTTGAAGATATAGCGGCGATTTCAAAGAAAGAGGACAGTTTAAAGATACAGCAAAAAATGGGGTATATCGAAGAGGCAAAAGATGCCTTTCGGGCTAACGCAAACGCGAAACTTACTTTTAGCCTTCTCAAAGAAAGGCTGATCGCGTAGAAAGACAGAAATTCCCTCAGTAAAAATCGATCCGTACTTAGTGGGAAAACGTAAAGAAGGGATAGCCATGATTAAAGTTGTGGAGATAAAACAAGGAAGCGGAGGCAATACCGCTCATTACATAACAGGCGATTTCAAGGTCCTGGCAGGGGATTATGTTATAGTTGAATCCGACAGAGGGTTAGACTACGGTGAGGTATTATCAGGCGAGGAGATAGTGCTTGATAAGACCATGCCGCAGAAGGGACAGAAAAAGATCATACGCATTGCCACATCTGCTGATATAGACAGGATAGATCGTAATCGCAAGGCGGCAAAAGAGGCGATAAAGACATGCGGCAGGAAGATAGCTGAGCGCGGCCTTGATATGAAACTTATAGATGCTGAACTTTCGTTTGACTGCAGCAAGATGATATTTTATTTCAGCGCGGAAGAGAGGGTGGATTTCAGAGAGCTGGTAAAAGACCTGGCCAAAATATTTAAGGCCCGTATAGAATTAAAACAAGTAGGTGTGCGTGATGAAGCGAAGATGTTTGGCGGATTCGGACAATGCGGCAGAGAGCTTTGCTGCTCCAGGTTTTTAAAGGATTTTGAACCTGTGACCATAAAGATGGCAAAAGACCAGAACTTGCCGCTTAATCCCACCAAGATATCAGGGGTATGCGGCAGGCTTATGTGCTGCCTTTCATATGAACATAAATGTTATAAGGAATCCGCTAAGGGGTTGCCCAGGATAAGCCAGCGCGTAAAAACCAGCGACGGACTGGGCAAGGTAGTGGATGTAAACTATCTTAAGCGCATAGCCACAATAGAACTTGAGGATGGCCGGCATATAAAGATAGATTACAATAAAGAGCAAAAGTAGAAAAATATGAATGAAAAAACGTTTTATATAACAACGCCGCTTTATTATGTGAATGCGCGGCCCCATATAGGGCACTCGTATACCCAGATAATCTGTGATTGCATTTCAAGGTATAGGAGGATTAAGGGGGAAGAGGTATTTTTCCTGACAGGCACCGATGAACACGGCCAAAAGGTTTTGCGCTCAGCAGAAGATGCCGGCATGGATACAATGGAATTTGTAGACGGCGTTGTGCTTAAATTTAAAGATTTGTGGCAGAGGCTTGATATAAAGTATGATGACTTTATAAGAACCACCCAAAAACGCCACATAGATACTGTGCAGAAAGCCCTGACATTGCTTTATGAAAAAGGGGATATATATCAGGATGAATATAAGGGGTTTTATTGCACCCCGTGTGAGACTTTCTGGCCGAAGTCCCAGCTTGCGGACGATCTTTGCCCTGACTGCAAAAGACGCGTTGATGAGATATCCGAGAAGAATTATTTTTTTAAGCTTTCCAAGTATCAGCAATGGCTGGTAGATTATATAAAAGATAACCCGGGTTTTATAAAGCCTGATTTCAGGGCAAATGAGGTGCTCGGATATCTTAAAGAGCCTTTAAATGACCTTTGTATATCAAGGCCAAGCCAGCGCCTGAGGTGGGGCATAGGCATACCTTTCGCAAAAGGACACGTAACATATGTATGGTTCGATGCCCTGATAAATTATATAAGTGCCTGCGGGTGGGCTGATGATAAAAAACGCTTTAACAGTATCTGGCCCGCGGATTTTCATATTATAGGTAAAGATATACTGCGCCCTCATACTGTTTATTGGCCTATAATGCTCTATGCTTTAGGCATAGAGCTCCCAAAGACGATATTCGCTCATGGCTGGTGGCTTATATCAGGAGAAAAGATGTCGAAATCCAAAGGTAATGTTGTAGATCCTTTTTATGTTATAGATAAATACGGTAAAAATGCCTACAGATATTTTATGCTTCGTGAAATAAGCCCAGGTCTTGACGGGGCCTTTTCTGAAGAGGCATTTATCACGCGTTTCAACAGCGACCTCGCCAATGATATCGGTAATCTTTTAAACAGGACGCTTACGATGGTTGAGAAATATTTTGACGGGGTTGTGCCCGGGCGCGGGGCGCCGGACGCGAAAGCAGAAGAGATCGAATCTGAATTAAAAGAACTGCCTGGCCGCGTTGATAGTTTCATGTCAGAACTGAAATTCAACCAGGCGCTTATGGCTGTATGGGAGATGATAAATATCGCCAATAAGCACATCGAAGTTTCTAAACCATGGGAGATAGCCAAATCAGGCGATACCCGGCGCCTTGAGAATGTTATATATATGCTGCTTAAAGTCTTAGAGCATTGCGTGTTCTTATTATATCCTTTTATGCCGGATGCCGCCATGCAGATAGCGGGCCAGCTTGGCATGGAGTTGGACGAAAAGGCAATAAGCCTTAATAATATAGGCGAGATCCTAAAGCCCGGATTAAAGATAAAAAAAGCCGATCCGATATTTCCTAGAATACAATGATAGAAACGCATGCCCATCTTGATTTTCCTGATTATGATAAAGACAGAGATAGTGTTATCCAAAGGGCAAAGAGTTCAGGCATAAGTGCAATTATAAATGTTGGTTCAAGCATTCAAGGAAGCCTTGCCTCTGTTGAACTGGCAAAGAATTATAATTTCATATATGCTGCCTGCGGAGTGCATCCTCATGATGCGAAGACAGTCAGTCCTGATACAATAGAAAACATTAAAAAACTTATAACGTCTACAAACAGGGTTGTTGCCATAGGGGAGGTGGGGATAGACCTTTACAGAAATCTATCACCAAAAGATATTCAGTATAATGTTTTATCTGATTTTTTAAAAATGAGTAAAGACCTTGGCCTCCCTCTTATAATACATTGCAGGGAGGAAGCGCCTGATAAGCAGGAGGCATCTGATATGCTGTTTCAGGCTATGCGGGAAACGCTTGATATGCCATATAAGGGCGTTATGCATTGTTTTTCAGGAAATGAGCATCTGCTCAAGACATGCCTTGACGCAGGCCTTTATGTTTCTTATACGTGCAATGTAACATATAAAAAGGCGGATAATTTAAGAGCTGTTCTTAAGAAAACGCCGCTTGAAAGGCTTTTGCTTGAGACAGATTCCCCTTTCCTGAGCCCGCGGGAAAAAAGAGGCACAAGGAATGAGCCGGCCAATATACAGCACCTCTTAAAGGCAGTATCGGAAAGTATGGGTATATCAGAACAGGAAATAGAAAATCAGACTGATAGGAATGCTCATAACTTATTTTTTAAAACGTTTTTGGCAGATAAGCACGCAAGTTAACCTGGCATCGGGATTATATGAATATGAGATTTGACACCATAGCCTATAAAAACAACAGACTGATTATAATAGACCAGAGGCTGCTTCCTGGTAGATTAAAAAAAATAGAGGCACGAAATGCAAAAGATGTTTATAGCTATATAAAAAACCTCGCGGTAAGGGGAGCCCCTGCTATAGGAGTTTTTGCCGCATATGGTATATTAATCGGGATCAAGAAAATAAAGACCGATGACAAGAAACAGTTTTTTAAAGAGCTTACGCGCCTTGCGGGCTATCTTAAAAAGAGCCGTCCCACTGCGGTTAATCTTTTCTGGGCACTCGAGAGGATGCTAAAAACAGCGGATGGAAATTATACAAAAAGTTTAAAAGGTATAAAGATGGCATTAGAAAAGGAGGCACGCGCTATCCATAGAGAGGATAGGGCTATGTGTGAAAAAATAGGTACGCATGGCGCTATGCTTATAAAAAAGAATGACAGAGTGCTTACGCACTGCAACGCCGGCTCTCTCGCAACCGGTGGTATGGGCACAGCGCTTGCGGTTATATATAAGGCAGAGAAGCAAGGTAAGAATATAAAGGTATATGCTGACGAGACCAGGCCTTTGCTGCAAGGTTCGCGCCTTACTGCGTGGGAACTGAAAAAAAGAGGCATAGACGTCACTCTTATATGTGATAATATGGCAGCTGCAATTATGAAGCAGGGCAAAATAGACAAGGTGATAGTAGGCGCCGACAGGATTGCCCGAAATGGCGATACTGCAAATAAAATAGGAACTTATTCATTGGCAGTTCTGGCAAAGGCGCATAATATACCATTCTATGTTGCGGCACCGGGTTCTACCATCGATCTCTCTATTAAGGATGGCAGCCAGATACCGATAGAAGAGCGTCCTGCCAAAGAGATAAAAAAGATATCAGGCATACGTACCGCACCTGCTGGAGTCAAGGCATATAATCCTGCCTTTGATGTTACGCCTGCTGATTATATCAGTGCTATTATAACTGAAAAGGGCATATTTAAAAAACCGTATAGAAAAAGTTTAAACCCTTGAAAGACGCTTTCAACAAAAATTTAACAAAATAAATTATGAGAAGACATTTATCAGATATAGGTGAATTCGCTCTTATAGAGAGTATAGCGAAATCTGTAAAGACAGGCCCCTCTGTGATAAAGGGTATTGGTGATGACTGCGCTGTCTTAGAATATAAGAAGAATAAACACCTGCTATTTACGACAGATATGATTATAGAGGGAGTCCACTTTGATTGCAAAAAATCATCCCCTTTATCAATAGGCCGTAAAGCGCTTGCTGTAAACATAAGCGATATAGCTGCCTGTGGCGGTATACCTAGATGGGCAGTGGTATCAGCCGGCATACCAAAACATATCACCAGTTCTTATGCTCATGATATGTACAAAGGCATAACCAGTCTTGCGCAGAGATTCGGCATCGATCTGGTAGGAGGAGATACAAACTGCTCTAAGAAGTTGGTCTTATCAATCGCCCTTTTGGGTGAAGTTTTAAAAGATGAACTTGTCCTGCGGCAGGGTGCCTGCCAGGGAGATTCATTAGTCATTACAGGCCCTCTTTATGAAAAACCCGATCACCTTGGGTTTACCCCGAAACTGAAAGAATCGCGGTTTATTGTGAAAGAACTTATGCCGACTGCCATGATAGACATATCAGACGGGCTTTTATCGGACCTTGAGCATATATTAAAGAAGAGCCGTAAAGGGGCCTTTGTTTACGAATCATTAATACCGGTTGGCGGTAAAAAGACATCTGTTAAGAAGATTATTAATACAGGAGAGCAATTTGAGTTATTGTTTACCATGCCTAAAAGCATGCTCCGGTCTATACCAAAGAGTTTTTACGTTATAGGGGAGATATCAGGAGACAGGCCTTCCATTACTTTTGTCAGCCGCTTGGGCGAAAGAAAAAAGATAAGCCCCGGGGGCTATACACACTTTTAAATGAAAAAATATATTATCTCAGATAGCCCGGAGGCAACGCAGCGCTTAGGTGAATCTTTGGCCAAGCTTCTTGAGCCAGGCGACAATGTTATCCTTAACGGAACGCTTGGTTCAGGTAAGACGCTTTTTACAAAAGGTATTGCAAGGGGCCTTGGGGTAGAAAAGCCCGAATATGTAAACTCCCCCTCCTTTGTTCTTGTGAAAGAGTATAAGGGCCGTATAAATCTATATCATTTTGATCTGTACCGACTTGATAACCTTGAGGATATAGAGTATATCGGTGTAAAAGAATATTTAAATGGTGACGGCATTGCGGTAATAGAATGGGCCCAAAGGATGAAAGGGCTTTTATCGGAAGAGCATCTGAACGTCCATATAGACATCACAGGCCAAAGCGAAAGGCGGTTTTCGTTTAATGCCCACGGGAAAAGGTATGATCATATTATCAGCAGATACGTCAAGCGATAAATTCAGCCTTGCTGTTTTAAGAGGCAATGATATCGTGGCCCGGTTTAATGCTGTTTCTCCGAACAGACAGTCTTCTGATATGCTGCCTGAGATCGATCGCCTGTTGACTGAGAACTCATTAAACATAAATGATATAGATCTTTTTTGCGTAGGGCTGGGACCAGGTTCATTTACAGGGCTTCGAATAGGTGTAACGATTATGCGCACAATGGCGCTTGCATTAAAGCGGCCAATAGCAGGCATACCGAGCATAGATGCTATAGCCCATAATGCCCGCGCCTGCAAAAAAGATATTTGCGTTATAATAGATGCTAAACAGCGTAAGGTGTATGCGAGGATTTATAGGTTCAAAAAAGGTATCCTGGCCCCGGCAGGCAGGATAATGCTTTTGGAAATAGAAGAATTTCTTAGCAGAGTAAAATCACAGGTGCTTTTTTTAGGCGATGGAATAAAAATTTATAAGGATATTATATTGAAGTCAGGCATTAGCAGGGACAGCCTTACGCCTGAGGCGATATGGTATCCCCAAGCAGAAACAATAGGAATGCTTGGCCAGAGAAAGATAAAGAGCAGGGGTAAGGATAATGTCTTTACACTGGCCCCTTTGTATATATATCCGAAAGAATGTCAGATCAAGAAGAAGCGGTGATGGTGAGTGATGGTACAAAATAAGAGTACATATGCTCCGACGCGGATAGAGATAGACCTTAAGGCAATAAGGTATAATCTGTCGCAGATAAAAAAACTTATTAACAGCGATACCGCAATACTTGCACCTGTTAAAGCCAATGGTTATGGCCATGGGATATTGCAGGTTTCTGAAGTATTGGTCGGATCAGGGATAGATTATCTTGGCGTAAGCACCGTAGATGAAGCCGTACTCCTCCGGGAAAATGGCTTTAAGAAAACACCAATACTCATGCTGGGATCAATTCTTGCCCAGGCAGCATGCCATATTGTTGAATATAATATCACCCAGGCAGTAGGGGATGTGCAGTTAGCCTTGGCAATAAATAAATGCGCCAGGAAACAGGGCAGACGGGCAAAGGTGCATATAAAGATAGACACAGGTATGGGCAGGATAGGGGTATGGCATGAAGATGCAATGCGTCTAGTGCTGGCATTACGCAATATGAAAAACCTGAAAATAGAGGGCATATTCAGTCATTTCTCCAGTTCGGATGAAAACAGCGTTCTTACCCATACGCAGATACAGGTATTTTTATCGCTTATAGAAGCAATAGAAAAATCAGGCATACATATAAGGTATAAACACATGGCAAACAGCATGGCTGTAATTGATTATAATAATTCTCATATGAACCTTATAAGGCCGGGGCTTATACTTTATGGCCTATGGCCAAAGCCCAGCCAATCAAAGGTCAAGATAAACTTAAGGCCAGCTCTAAGTTTAAAAAGCAGGATAGTGTTTTTAAAAGATGTCCCGCCAGGCAGGGCCATAAGCTATGGGGGTACTCATACTACAAAAAAGCATACAACCATAGCAACAATACCGATAGGATATGGAGATGGTTTAAGCAGAAGGCTTTCAAGTAAAGGCCATGTTGTTATAAGAGGCCAAAGGGCACCTATGATAGGCAGGGTATGCATGGATCAGATTATGGTGGATGCAGGCAATGTTAAAGGCGTGAAAAAAGGTGATACAGTTACCTTAATAGGTAGACAAGGTAATGAATCTATTTCCGTGGAAGAGATTGCAGGTCTTTGTGATACTATACCTTATGAAGTTGTGTGTTGGCTTGATAAACGAGTTCCGAGGTTTTACAAAAGTTAGCAATTTTTGATTAAAGCCGAATTTAGAATTGTGCCCATGTCTGAATATAAAAGTTATATTTTCAAAAAAGATAGATTTATAGAGATTTTGAGAGTTTTAATTAGATTTAAAGAGATTTATACTAAAAATATCCCATTTTTACCTATTGACTACCCACGCTAAATACTATATACTCCCATCATAATGTATCAAGGTATATCAGGAGCTATTAGCTGGTCTTAACAGTTTTATCTGATAAAGGAAATATTATGAAAGCAGAGAAATACTATTCTGCAAATGAAGTTGCCAGGCTTTTAAGTATTTCAAAGCAGACCCTGGTGAGATATGAGTCAAAGGGTATATTCCCTAATGCCAGGCGCAATAAGGTTAATGACTGGCGTGAATACACTATAAATGAGATTAATCATTTAAGAAAGCTAATAGGCAGGACGTCATAATGTCAAATACAGCGGTTGGTATATACATATCATCAAAAAATGTGGATATAGTTGAGCTTGCAGGCTCTAAATCAGCCCCTGTGCTTTCAGGTTTCACGAGGCAGGAAATCCCGCCTGAATCTTCAATGCTTACCGAGACAACACAAGAGAGTAAAAACAATCAGCAGGACCGTGTAGCGGTTGCAATAAAAGAGGGCCTTGATAAGCTGAAGATAAAGCCCCAATCGGTCCAGACGGTACTTTCATCTAATGATGTCATGATAAGGTATTTTGATATGCCTGTGCTCCCTAAATCAGAGCAGGCGCAGGCTGTAAGGTTTGAAGCAAAGAAATATGTGCCATTTAAATTAGATGAGATAGTAAGTGATTTCAAGGTTCTACCCCCTTCTAAGTATAAAAAATCAATGGATGTCTTCTTCATATCAGCAACCAAGGAAAAACTTAATGCGCATATAGGTAACTTTACCGCGGCAGGAGTACAGGCCGCAGGCATAGATATCATGCCCTTTGCCATTTTGCGCATGCTGATGCTTAATAAGAAGGCGGAGGCAAAAGACATCCTGGTGATACTTTATGCCGATAATGACAGAGAGAGCGTTTCAATCCATATTATGGAATCAGGCATGCCGTTTATGAGCAGGGATCTTAAGGTAATGACTGACGATAAGGATGCCCTGTTTGAAAAGATAGCAAGCGAGCTCAGGGTCTCGATAGACTATTATCGCAGGCAAAAGGCGAGGCACGATGTGTCAAAGATTGTTATTTGCGGTGAGCCGCTGCTTACAGGGTTAGATGCCTATATAGCCAATGAATTGAAAATCATAACAGAGACATTTTATGATTTTTCAAAAGTAAAAAATGCGAATAAGACGCCGCCCTCAGCAATAGTGGCGCTTGGTACAGCGCTCGAGGGGCTTGGAAAATCTAATTACAGCGTAAACCTTTCCCCTTTTCAGGCCGGTATTCAGAAAAGGCAGGCAATCAGTGTTATCGCGATAGAGGCAATCGCGGCGATTTTAATAGTACTAATTACATATTTTTTTGCCAGCCTACCCTTAAGAGGTATTGTATCCCAATCGCGGCAGTTAGATAAACAAGCCTCGGCCCTTTCTAAGGCGACATCTTTATTGGATGTTAAAAAACTTACTGACACAAAAAAGGATATGGTTGAAGGCCTAAAGTTTTTACAGCTCGTACAGGCAAACAGGGCATCAATAGCCCAAAAGCTTTCTGTTATAGCAAAGAACACAGCAAGCCAGAGGGCATCTGCCGGAGGCCTGTGGATAAACAGGTTAAGCTTTAGAGAGGTGTTTGTGAAAAGTGCTTCAAAATTACCGACAGATATAGCTCGTGAAATACTTATATCAGGAAGTTCATTTTCCCGCGATGGTTCCGGGGAGACAGAATATGTAAACAGATTTTTTGAATCTCTTAAAACAGATAAAAAATTTATGGACTATCTTAAATTTATAGAATTAGGCTCCATAGAAAGAAGCAACGTTGAAGGGCAATGGGCTGCCAGCTTTGCTGTGTCGGCGTATTCGCAGAAGTTATCTGATACAGCAAGCCAAAGAGGCAGGAGATAGGCATGCTTAAAAAGTTCGGCATAGACCTTGATGATAAGAAAAAATCCATTATTCTGGCTGCGGCAATTGCCGTTGTAACGTTTCTTATATGTTCAAGTATTGTAAAATCACATTTGAGAAAAGGGGATGGCCTAAGGCAAAAGATCAAAGACCAATCTCAAAAAATAGCCCTGCGGGCAGACATAGAAAAAATAGAAAAAATTCAGCAGGGATATGCGCAATATCTTTATGATAATATAGATCAGCAGGCATTGAGGTCTATTATATCAGGCCTGGCAAGGGAGGCGGGCGTTGATGTAGTTTCAATGAAACCCCTTGGCAGGGAGCAGGTAGGAAGCTTATCAAAAGAGTCGCTGGACATGTCTTTAAGATGCACCTATAATCAGCTGGGCCTATTTATCGCGGCAATAGAAAACTTGAAAAATATCACAAAAATAGAGTCCATGTCAATAGAGGGCACACCGGATTTTAAGAGCCAGGCCCAGTTAAACGAGCAGGCACAAAAAGAACTTATGGAATCTGATTTAAAGGTATCTGTGTCAATGGTGGTGGCAGGGTATTCAGCTAAGGGTTGATCTATGGATAAAGAAAAAAAACAGCAGATGATATTGATAGTGCTCATACCGTTATTTCTGATAGGCCTGATATATATGCGCTCACAGAAAAAGCCAGGCCAGACTGTTGAAGGGACAAAAGGCCAGAAAGAGATTTTTAAGCCAGATGTCTTAATAGAGGCTATGCTCGCGCCAAAGGCTATTTTTGATTCTGTATATACGCCCTCTAAGGAAGACCCGTTTAAAAACCTGCTGCAGTTATATCTTTACAATATGCGAAAGGTTAAACCGAAAGAAAAGACATCTCTCCCGCTTCCCAAGCTTACTATAGAAGGCATAATATGGAACGCGAACATGCCCCAGGCTATAGTGAATGGCCAGGTTGTAAGAATAGGTGATACGATAGAGGGGGTAAGGATAGCTAAGATAGAAAAGCAGGGCATAACAATAGATTATAACGGAGAGTCTGTATTAATAGAAAGAAGATAAGAGGAGATAAAAACATGAAGATAATTCGTAATGTCGCGGGAAGAAGAATCCATATCTTTATACTGGCTGCTTTGTATATGATTACTATCGCGGGCGACATGCCTGCTCAGGAGCCAAAAAACATATCAATGGATTTCCAGCAGGCAGCGCTTAAGGATGTGTTAAAAGTCTTTTCACAGCAGGCAGGGCTAAACTTCGTGGCAACAGACAATATAGAAGACAGAAAGATCACGCTTTATCTTGACAATGTTACAGTAAGAGACGCGCTTGACTCTATTATGTCAGCTAATAGTCTTACCTATGAGCAGGCGCAGGGAAGTTCTGTTTTTATTGTGAAAGAGTCTGGCAAAGCAAAAATAGAGATGGCGACAAAGGTCTATGCCCTTAACTTCGCACGTATTGCCGGAGCGAAAGAAGGGGCAACGAGCGAGGTGACAGACATAAAGCCCGTAATAGAGAACCTACTCTCAAAAGGCCCTGATGGAGAGAAACTTGGAAGTGTGCTTGTTGATAAAAGAACAAACAGCCTTATAATAACCGCTATACCATCTGATTTCGTTATAATAGAAGAAACCATAAAAAAACTCGATAGCATTACGCCGCAGGCATTGATTGAAGCAGAGATAGTTGAGATACAGACAGGGGCTTTGAAGAGCCTTGGGCTAGAGTGGGGAAGCAGTGATGGGACATTTGTTCGTTTTACAGGCCCGACAAAGATAACGCACTTCCCTTTTATCAGAGAACACAACCCGTTTTCAAAGAGCCTTCTTGGTACTCCTGGAAGCTCAAGCACCACAACTACAGATACATCTACAACAACAAGCACCACAACTCAGGACCCAACACTTGGCGTCCTGTCTCTTGAAGAATTTTCACTGGTAATAAAGGCATTGGAAACAGAGGGCATGGCAAGGTATCTTGCAAAACCGAGAATAATGACACTAAGTAATGAGACAGCGGAGATAAAAATTACAGCAGATACAGTTATAGGGGTTACTAGGAGCAGTATAACAGATACAGGAGAGGTAATTGAAACAGCTGAAAGAACAGAAACTGGAGTGATGTTAAAGGTAACCCCTACTGTCAATGCAAAGGGTTATATAACAATGACAATAGAGCCCGAGGTCTCAAGGGCTGTCCAGTCAGCTTATTTTTCAAATTTTGTTGACCCTACAAAAAGAAGCGCAAAGACCACGGTTATGGTAAAAGACGGCCAGACAATTGCGATAGGCGGGCTTTTAAAGACAGATGAAGAAGATGCGGATAGAAGCGTTCCTGGTTTAAGCAGGATACCGTTGCTGGGAAATCTCTTCAGGTCAAAAGGAAAACGTACTGTGCAGACCGAGATAATAGTCTTTATAACAGCCCACGCCATACTTGACGCTGATGATGCCACAGAGACGGCAAAATCTATAAAAGACTCCCAGGAGATGGAATCACGCGTAGCTAGCGCAATGCCGGCTGATCAGAGAGAGGCGGAGATACAAAAGACAGTCATGAGGCTGAGAAAAAAAAGGGAATTAGAAAGAACAAAATAATATTATGCGTAAATCAAAATTAAAATTAGGCGAGATACTTATAAACGAAGGCCTGATCAGCCAGGCGCAGCTTGATGAAGCGCTCAGGTTCCAGAAATTAAGCGGCAGGACCATAGGCGATATATTGATTGACAGGGGCTTTGCGAAAGAAGACGACCTTGCCAATGCCCTTGCAAAGCAGCTTGACATACCATTTGTATCCATAAAAGACGGGTCATTAAAGCCGTCAAAAGAAGACGCTCTTGAGAAACTTGTCCCGCAATCTTTTGCAAGGGCTCAGATGACACTGCCTTTGTCAAAACACTTAAAATCCCTTACAGTTGCTCTTGCCAATCCACTGGACCTTCTTGCGATAGATAATCTAAAAAAGATAACAGGTTGTGATATAAATCCTGTTATCGCCACGAAGTCAGATATAAGAGAGATGATATCCAAGTTTTATGGTTCAAAAGACCTCTTAGAAGAAGCAGTTGACAGCTCATATGATATAACAGAGGCAGGCATTGATGCCTTTAACAAGCAGGATGGTACGGATAGTTTAGAAGATGTTGTCTCAAAGGCAGAAGAGGCACCTGTTATAAAGCTTGTGAACCTGCTTCTCATCCAAGCGGTAAAAGAAAGGGCAAGCGATATACACATAGAGCCCTTCAGGGAAAAGATAAATGTGCGTTTTAGAATTGACGGTATATTGCACAGGATAGCGCCTCCATCCCAGCATCTTTTACCTGCTCTTATATCGAGGATAAAGATATTATCCAAAATGGATATTGCTGAAAAAAGGCTTCCGCAAGACGGCGGCTTTACTGTAAAGGTTGAAGACAGGCTTATAGACCTAAGGGTATCAGTCGTGCCGACTGTATTTGGTGAAAAGGCTGTTTTAAGGATACTTGATAAGGGTTCTATATCATTTGAGCTTGAGAAATTAGGATTTTCAGAAAGAGATCTCAGCAGTTTCAAGCAGGCAATAGCAAGGCCGTACGGGCTTATATTTATAACAGGGCCGACAGGAAGCGGCAAATCCACGACCCTTTATTCAGCGTTAAACTATATAATGACCCCAAAGAAAAATATAATTACAATAGAAGACCCTGTTGAATACCAGATAAATGGGATAAACCAGGTTCAGGTAAAGCCTAATATAGGTTTAACATTCGCAGAAGGCCTGCGTTCTTTTTTAAGACAGGACCCTGATATAATGATGGTAGGCGAGGTAAGAGATTTAGAGACAGCCGAGATATGCATAAGGGCATCTCTTACAGGCCATCTTGTATTAAGCACATTACATACAAATGATGCCCCATCAGCTGTAACAAGGCTTATTGATATAGGGGTTGAACCGTATCTTGTTGCCTCAAGCCTGTTGCTTCTTATGGCACAGCGCCTTGTAAGAAGGCTATGCCCTAAATGCAAGGCCCCGGCAAAGATGCCGGACGATATCGCAAAACGCTATGGTATAACAAAGCGTGACATCTTTGAAGCAAAGGGCTGCGAGTATTGCAGAAATACCGGCTATGCAGGAAGAGTTGCTATACATGAATTACTATTAGCCAATCAGGAGCTCAGGCAGCTTATTGCTGACAGGGCTGATCTGTCAAAGATAAGAGATGCCAGCAAGAGGGCTGGCATGAAGAGCTTAGTAGATGATGGCCTTGGAAAAGTGGTAGAAGGCATAACAAGCATAGAAGAGGTAATGAGCTCAGTGTTTGAATAGGCACTGCCTGCCTGCCGGCAGGCAGGCAGGCATAAGATGAAATAAAATTATGGGCTTAAGATTGCTTCGCTGTGCTCGCAATGACACAAAATAAAAAGGAAGATAGATAATGCCGACATACAAATACATAGCAAGAAACAGAGAAGGAAAACCCGAAGAGGGGTTTATTGATGTGCAGGGTGAAGATGAGCTCGTGGGTGCTTTGCAGGCGCAGGGGCTTACAGTAGTAAGTTTTAAACAGGCAGACAGGACAGACAAAGTGATCTCAAAGGCTTCTAAGAAGCGCAGGATGCATCCAGGGGTAAAACTGGATGACTTGATAACTCTTGCCAAGCAGCTTCAAGCCCTTCTCGGTGCGGGCATAACTCTTCTTAGAAGCCTTGAGATAATAAGCCTTCAAATACAGAGCCGGAAACTTTTCGATGCTATTGAGGCTATAAAACAGGACGTATCAGCAGGAAGCAGTTTAAAGGCAGCAATAGCAAAACACCCGAAGGTGTTTTCAAACCTCTGGGTAAATATAGTTGAAACTGGTGAGACAACAGGCCAGCTGCCTTTTGCGCTTGAACAGCTTGTAACCTATTTGGAATCATCATCATCTCTTCAACGTAAGATAACAAGTGCCCTTGTATATCCTATTATAGTGCTTTGTGTGGCAGCAGGGGCAATAACGATATTTATAGTAAAAATAATTCCTATGTTTGCTGATATATACCAGGGGTTTGGCGCGGAATTACCTGCTTTTACACAGGCGGTATTTAATGTATGTTTAAGTATCAAGAGGTATCTGCTTGTATTGGTAGGAGCTATCGCTGCTGTTATCGTAGGGATACATTATTATGGCAAGACGCATGAAGGTAGAAAGCAGATAGATACCATACTTCTTAATATTGCTTTGGTAGGTGAAGTTATAAGGCAGGTTGCAGCTGTGAGGTTTGCATCGGGCTTAAACATGCTTATTAAAAGCGGAACGCCCATACTTCATGCCCTTGACATAACAATAGAGACAGCAGGAAACTCTGTTGTAA
>Ga0268281_1001064_pt1 | contig 17087 bp, 15 predicted proteins | sample saktaG_10_FD_190134 | JGI IMG/M metagenome (GOLD analysis project Ga0268281, IMG submission 190134) | Saline water microbial communities from Sakinaw Lake, British Columbia, Canada - sak_2011_5_24_50m | ecosystem: Environmental > Aquatic > Non-marine Saline and Alkaline > Saline ... | reverse complement strand
TTATTGTATATCATCTTTTGGCCTCTCTTGCCTTATATTCTTTAATTCTTTCAATCAAGAGGGGAACTATCTCGTGTAAATCACCTACAATACTAAGATCTGCAAGTTTAAATATCTGGGCATCAGGATCTTTATTGATGGCAATAATATTTTCTGATGTCTGTATCCCTGCAATATGTTGAACAGATCCTGATATACCATTAGCAATATATAATAGGGGTGAAACGGTCTTGCCACTTAACCCTATTTGATGAGGGTAGGTTTTCCAGCCTCTATCAACAACATCGCGCGATGCACCGACCGCTCCACCTAAAATCTCAGCTAATTCATCTATTATCTTAAATTTTTCTTTTTTCCCAATACCTCTGCCAGCAGACACAATTATCTTTGCATCCTGCACAGTTACCTGCTGCGATTCATCTTTTATAAACTTTATAAACTTTGTTCTCGATTTAAGAATTTCATCATCATATTGTTTATATATCACTTCTCCTTTTCTATTTCTATCAGGAAGAGCCGGTTTTGTTGAATGAGGCCTTACTGTTGCCATCTGTGGTCTTGTGTTCGACGTTTTTATTGTAGCAAGAATATTCCCACCTATTGCCGGTCTTGTTTGTAAAAGATTATTTGTACCTTCTTCTATGTCAAGAACTGTACAATCCGCTGTAAGCCCAGTTTTTTTCCTAATTGCAACATAAGGCATTAGCGTTCGGCCCAATGTTGTAGCTGCAGCTATAAATATGTGAGGATTATATTCATCTAAAAGTGAAACCAAAATTCTTGCATATGGTTCAATAAGAAAATTCTCTAAATGTTTATCATCAATAACAAATACTTTATCTGCACCTCTTGAGATAAGTTCATCTATATCCCCTTTTCTTATATGGTAGCCCAGTATTACCGAACTAAGCGGAGAATTGAGCTTTTCTGCAAGTTTTTTCCCTCGGTTTAATAGTTCAAACGAAACCTCACTTAGCATGCCATGTCTTTGCTCTGCAAATGTCCACACTTCAGCCATCTTTATCCTCCTCATACTCATCATATCAATCCTTTTAAAATAAGGTAATCCATTATTTTATCTATTGCTTTGTTTAAATCATCTTCGTCTTTGGCTATAAATTTTTCGCCTTCTCTTGATATCTTTTGAGCAAATATTTTAACTACCCTTGTAGGAGATCCTTTAAGGCCCAAACACTCATCTTGCGCATCAATATTTTTAGGCCTCCATATAGGTATTTTTATTTCCTTTGCCTTTAGTTTGCCTTTCAGGGTCGGCAATCTTGGATTATTTATCTCTTTTATAAGCGTCAATACAGCCGGTAATTTCATATCTAAAAGTTCATAGCCCCCCTCTACCAGTCTTTTTACCTGAATTAAGTCTTTTTCTACTCTGACTATTTCGCTTGTAAATGTTGATAATGGCAAATTAAGGAATGATGCTATACCTGGACCCACTTGTGCCGTATCACCATCTGTAGCCCTTTCGCCACACAATATAAGATCAAAATTCCCTATCTTCTTTATACACTGTGATAACACATAAGAAGTAACCCAAGTATCAGATCCAGCGAATTTTTTATCTGATAGAAGTATTCCATTATCACCTCCCATTGCAATTGCTTCCTTTATAGCCTCAATAGCTTTACCAGGACCCATAGATATAACAGTAACTTCACCGCAAAATTGCTCTTTTAATCTTATTGCTTCTTCGATAGCATATAAATCAAGGGGATTTATAATACTTTCCACACCTTCTCTAATCATCGTCCCTGTTTCTTCATCCATTTTTACATTACTTGTTTCAGGCACTTGCTTTATCGGTACAATTATTTTCATTTAACATATTTTCCTCTTTCTATCTTTTTAATCCTGTCATTCCAATTCCACTTACGTAATATTTCTGAAATAATATAAATATAAGAGAGGGTGGGAGTATACCAAATGCAAGACCAGCCAGAATCAGTTGTTGATTTCTTGCAGGGTCAAATGCCATTGCGAGCATTTTCATTCCTACGGGAAGAGTAGTCAATTCAGGTGAGGAAATGCTTATTATTAACGGCCAAAATAAATAATTCCATTGAGTAATAAATGTTATTATAGCTATAGTAGCAAGTACGGGTTTTGATAAAGGAGTGATAAGTTTGATAAATATTTTTAATTCTGATGCTCCTTCGATTCTTGCAGCTTCTAATAATTCATCAGGAATACTGATAATATAAAATTGTCTTGCAAGAAAGATGCCCCATGAATTTACCATAAAGGGTAAAATTAATACCAATTTTGAATGTAGAAGTCCATACCCTCCTTGTCCCAATATATTGTTTCCTCCAATAAGTGGTATTCGACTGAACATAAAATATTCAGGAATTACAAATAAGAAAGCAGGAAGCATTATTGTCGATAAAAAGAAATAAAAAAGCAATTGCTTGAATCTAAAATTATACTTTGCGAATGCAAAGCCAGCGAATGCACTTGTAATCGTAACACATATAGTAATTGACAAAGACACTATAAGACTATTATTATAGTATCGGAGAAATGGGACTTCTTCTATTACTTTAGAATAATTATTCCATTGTGGATTCTTAGGCCACAATACAGGGGGTCGTGCTACAAGTTCTGCTCTTGTTTTTAGCGAAGAAGATATCAACCAGAAAAAGGGCAAGAGCATACTAATGCTTATAGTCACCAAAATGACATATATAGTTACATTTGAAATCAAATTTTTTCTTTTTTTATTCAATAAATATCTCCTTTTTTAAGAATACTAATAATTTTCACTCTTACTTTTTCCGAAGCTTTTTAAAAATATTATAGATGTAGTAAATAATAGTAAAAATAAGATAAATGCTGTGGCAGAAGCTTTCCCCATTTTTAAGTATTTAAAAGCTGTATGATACATATATAGTACCAGCACTTGCGTAGAATTTGCCGGGCCACCTGGCTCCGCAAGTTTTTGCCCTGTAAGCCCGACTACAAGATCAAAAATCTGGAAGGAATTTATAAGATTTATTACCATAAGAAATAAAATTATGGGTCTTAGTAATGGCAATGTTATATAAAAAAAATTCTGTATTTCATTACCTCCATCTATTTCTGCTGCTTCATAAAGATTTAATGGGATTTCTTTAACCCCCATATATGAAATAAGGATATTTATGCCTAAGGTTGCCCATATGCCAACAAAGGTGACAGAAAGCATCGCGGTTTTTGTGTCCCATAGCCACTGTAACGTAGGAAAGTTAAATACTCTAAGAATTATATTTATCGGTCCCCAAGTAGGATCATAAAGAAATGCCCAAACCATACCAATTGAAATTAGTGGAACTATTGAAGGAACGAAAAACACATATCGCAAAAAAGCATTTCTTTTTAATTTTGAAAGTAGAACAGCAATGATTATTGATAGAGGGATTCCTAATAGAAGTATGAAAGATGTGTATAGTGTTGTATTTTTAAGCGCTCTTAAGAAAATAGGGTCTTTAAAGATATCTACATAATTCTTAAAGCCTACAAATCTTGTTAACAAAACAGGTTCTAGCATATTCCATCTTCTAAGAGAGATAAAAATCGAAAACCCGATAGGAAAAATAATGAATATCAAATAAAAAATTATTGGTACAAGAAGATATAAATATGCTATTTTTTGATATCTAAATTTGAATTTACTTTTCAACAATTGATTTCTTTCTCGATAGAATTTTCAAGGGGTATCTTTGCAAGATACCCCTAATGTCGTTCTATTAATTAATCTTTAGAAAGAATAGCATTAATTGCTTTAACCGCGTCGTCTAAAGCTTGTTTTGAAGTCTTTTCTCCAAGCCATGCATTTGTAATTTCATTCATCAATGTTATTTTAATTTCAGCACCTTGATATATATTGTCTTCTGCTATTGAGTGTTTGAGCTCCTGCACAAAGGTTTTTGTATATTGATCAAATAGTTCATCATAGTGATTGTCTATATCTATTTTTCTACTTGGAATAGCTCCTATTTTTTCAACGAGATAATCACCCATTCGAGTGGTTCTCTTATCTGGTTGTATTTGTCCTGTCAGCCACCTCAAGAAGTCCCATGCTTCTTTTTTATGTTTACTTTTGCTATCAACACATGCAAACCATGTATATAATAAGGTTGCAGGCTTTTTCATTACTGGAGATGGAGCAACACCTACATATTGATAATCATCTCCCATAGTACCTTTAAGGTTACCTTCATCCCAAGGTGCCATAATCATCATCGCAATGTTTCCATTAGGAAAATCCCAAACACTACCGCTGATATCAGTAATACGCTCTTTAAAGAGCTTTACCTCTGCTTCTAATGCTTCTATACCTTCAGGACTATTGATTATACATTTTGTTTTATCTTCATTTAAAAATCTTGCTCCATTAGAATATGCCAAGGAAAGGTAAGGGTGTACAACAGCAGATTCCCAGCCCGCAAGAAATACAAAACCATATTGAATAATATTTCCGGCTTTATCGTATTTTGTACATTTCTTAGCAACATTAATTAGTTCATCCCATGTTTTAGGTGGTTCCAAAAAACCACTGTCTGCAAGTATTTTTTTGTTATAGACGAGACAATAGTTATCGATTTCCGTTGGTATTCCCCAAATTTCGTTGTTTATTGTAACTCCGTCTACTGCAACCCTTTCGTAATTTTCATATACATCATTTCTTATATCTTGAGGTGGTAAATCCAAAATATTACTTTTAACTAGATCTACACCCCAGAGTGAATAGACATGATATATATCAGGTGAATCTCCCGATATATGAGATATCGAAACCTTCGTGAGATAATCCTCGAAGGGAACAGCAATTTTTTCGAATTCTATATCAGGATGGAGTTTTGTATATTCTTCTAGATATTCATCAAAGCCTTCCCTATTAAAATCTGTATGAATAGCTATTCTTAAAACAACCTGTGTAAATGCTGAACATGAAAAAACGATTAAAAACATACCTAAAACAAGAACAAGAATACTAACTTTTTTCATAACTTTTCAACTCCTTTCAATTTTTTAATACAAACGCAACTATTAAAACCCGTACTTCTTAATAATACTTTTTGCATTTATCACCTCCCTTACGAGATTATCCTTTTATTTTATCTTATTTATAGCCTTCTTCTTTTCTGGCATGTTGTACCAATATGTGCGAATATTTAGCAAATATTTTCCTGTTATGTGGTAATGGAATTCCTACAACATTTGGTGAAACAAATACATCTAATTTCTCTTCCATTCCCAAGAGTTCACCAGCAACCTGAGCTATAAGTGACTGTAGGATCGTAATTATTGCTACAGTAGTAGAAGGACAAATTTTCTCGGAGAGACCATCTATCTTTACAACTGCATCTTCTGAAGGTGTACAATTATCGATTACTATATCAGCAATATCTGAAAGTTTTTTACCACTCGAATGCGTAGATTTCGAGACCTTTTGATTTTCCATACAAGTAACGGCAACAACTAAAAGTCCATGTTTCTTAGCATATATTGCACTCTCTACTGGCGCAGAATTTAAGCCACCATGCGAAAAAACGAGGAGCACATCTCCAGATTTCATACCTTGCTCATCTAAAAAATTTTCTATGTATCCCTCTACTCGTTCCAACCACAAAAGATCTTTTACTCCCCCTGCCCCTACTACGGTAGACCATAGCAATCTCGGATTTAGTAATGGATGAAATCCACCTTTAGATGCTACAAAACTTCCATATCTTGGAAAAACTTCCAGAACAGGAATGGCTGAATGTGCACTACCAAAAACATGAACTAAGTTACCATTATGAATGGCAGTTGCCATAAGCTTGGCAGATTTCTCTATATTTTCTGCCTGAGTAGTTTGTATTCTTTCTAGAATATTATTGATTTCTTCAAAATATCTTTCTCCAAATGTTAACATGTTATTCCATCCTTTCAAATACTATTTTTGCAGCGCCTATGATCCCCGCATTATTGCCGAGGGATGATGGCACTATACGTAAATGCTTTATTGCAATTGGGTGCGACCATTTTTTCAATGTTACTTTCACTTGGGTTTCAAGGAATTTCCATAAGTTTGAAAGTCCTCCTCCCACAACAATGATCTCTGGATTCAAGGTACTTACAATATCAGCAATCCCAATACCTATTTCCTCACCAAGCTCTCCAAGGACCTTTAGAGCATCAGAATTGTCCATTTCTGCCTGTGATAATACTAAAAGAGGATCAAGCTTTGTCTTTCGAGTTATAGATGGACCAGCAGCCCTATATTCAAAACATCCTATTTTTTTATATTCAGGTAGATAATATTTATCAGTTACTAACCATCCAACACTACCTGCAATTCCTTCAGAACCACTATAGATTTTTCCATCTACCATTAGGCCAGCACCTATCCCAGTCCCTATTATCAAGAAAACTATGTTTTTATATCCTTTAGCAACTCCTAACCATTTTTCCCCAATTAACATGGTATTTCTATCACTTTCAATAAATATTGAAGTGCTGGGTAAGCGTTGGTGTAAGATTTTAGAGAGAGGAAAATCGTCCCAGTCTGGCAAATTAGGAGCCCAGATGTTACCTGAAGGTCTTATTACTCCAGGTATGGCTATCCCAACGCCAAGAATATTTGTTAAGTCGAATTTTTCAATAAGATTACAAATTTGCTCACTGATTTGACACGATTTATTCCTGTTAATTCTTACTTCATAGCGGTCAAGGATCTTTCCGTTGTTATTCACAATTCCGGCACGTATATTCGTACCACCAAGATCGACACCTATAGAAAAATTTATCATCTATTCACCTCAAATTCCTATTTATTTCGATACCCCTTTTGACCAAATTAATCGATATACTATATCTATCTCCACGCATTATCGATTCTACAAATTCTACCGGTTTACCATTCGCTAAAAATGCAGTACGCTCTACTATAAAACCAACTGCGGGATAATTCAAATGCAATAATTTAGATATATGCTTTTCCAAAAGAACCGCAGAATATTCTTCAATTGCATTAGCTATTTTGAGTTGGTATTTATTTTCTAATACTTCGTAAAGAGATCCGGAAACATCCGATTCTGTTAAGTTAGGAACAAAATCCTTTGGGATATAACAATTTTGTATACCCATCGGTTCATCATCTGCAAATCTTAATCGTTGAATGAAGGTCACATTGCTTCCAGGTAGTATTTTTAAAATCCTTGCTATCCGCTTATCTGCTCTAGAATTACCAATGTGTAGAACTTTCGAACTTGCCTTCATTCCTCTTTTTGCCATTTCCTCTGTGAACGATGTAAGTATAATTGGCCCTTTCTCTATCTTTGGGTTTGCAATAAAAGTTCCTTTACCCTGTTGACGTACTAGTACTCCTTCAATAGTAAGAGCATTTAAAGCCTGTCTGACAGTAGTTATCGAAATATAGTAAAGATCGGCAAAGTCTTTTTCGGTTGGGATTTTTTCATCAATTTTCCATTTCCCATTCTCTATCTCTTCCCGTAAAATTACTTTAAATTGATAATATAGTGGAATAGGACTATTTTTATCAAGATAGTTATTAATTATATTATTATTCATTTATCATCCATCTTTCATCCATTAATCATTGTAATGTTACAATATCATATCATTGTAATAATGTCAATTTTTTTGAATTTGCTATTTAAAAATTAAAAGTGTACACCATAAACTATAATCTAAAATCAAAAAGGATTGGAGATTTTAAATTATGGTTCAGATTCATAAGAGGTCCATCAACCCTCAAATCAAAAAACTAATTAATTCTTATTTAAGAAAAGAAATATATCTAACAAACCCTTAATATCAAAAGAGCTACCTCTGGAGGATATGACTGTAATCTTTATCAGATAGTTTTATTAGATAAAGATGGAATTCTTCTTCCTCCAGCAGAAAGATTACCGGAAGAAACTGAAGAAGTTATCTCCGGGATGGCAGAAGAATCTCCTTCTCCCAATCAAAATAATCCTAATAGGATAGATACTGATGATAAAAAATCTTTAAAACAAGAAAAGATAAAAGAAGAATTGAAAAAATTAAATCTGGATAAAAAATCGATTGATAAAATAATCTTAAATTATTCTTTAGAGGATATTGAGGGAAAAATAGATCTAATTAATACAAGGAGGAACGTACTAAATCCTGCCGGCTGGCTAATTTTAGCCCTGCAAGCCAATTATCTTAATCCTGAATCATATAGAGAAGAAAATGATGAGGAAGAAAAAATAATTGAAACTGAAGAAGTAGAGTCGGTAAACAAAGTAATAAAACCAGAGAAAATAAATCTCGAAAAGAAACCAGAAGAAGAAAAGACTATCCCGAGAAGAAAAACTAAAATGGATCAGATATATAAGATGATTATCTCCCAAAAACCAACTATTTAATACAACATATTTTACTTAAGCAGCAAATTTAACTCTTTAGGTTCTTTGAAAACTAAATAACGAAAATAAATGGTTATATAAAAGAGTAGAAAGCTCAGGTATAGGCCTATTTATCAACCCTTTTATCAATCTCTTACAGTTTATGGCCGATATCTTAAACCCTAACCACACCTTTGAACGTACTTCTCCCCTTACCGGCAGATGATCTATCTTGTACCTCCTCCTTAGTACCGAGGGGATACCCTCAATCCCGGCTCTTTTGCTGGCTAACTCTTGATACTCGGAGGTTCCCATCTTGGCGATAAGCTGGGAGCGGTGCAACTTAGTTTCTGAAACTTTAAAGAGTGTTAGTTACGTTTCAAAAGTGCACTCTTTAAAGACTAAAATTATAGCATTTTTTACAAATTATTAAGTCTTTAATTATTTTTTAGCAGAAACAGATAGAGATTTTAGGTAAATATGAGGGAATTTATATTTACCGGAAACCCATTTGGGCTTTTTCCCCAGAGCAGCTATATTTTTTAGTTCTTCTATGGCATTGCCGGCAATCATAACATCCTTAACCCTCCCTACTATTTTGCCCTTTTCTATCTTATAGCCCAGCTGTACATTATTAGAGAAGGCTCCACTTATTATATTCCCCTGTCCCAGACCGAGAACCTGATCTATAATTATTCCTTCCGAAATATCTTTAATCATCTCCCTAAAAGAAACTTTTCCTTCCTCCATTATCAAGTTGCTTATACCGGGAACAGGTTCACTTTGTAAACCGGTTCTTAAACCATTTCCGGTACTCTTAACCCCGGCCATCCCCGCAGTCTGTAGATCATAATAAAAATTCTTAATCTCTCCTTTTTCTACCAAGGGAACTCGCTTCATTTCTATCCCTTCATCATCAAAAGGAGCACTGCCTGCAGCAAAATCTATAGTGCCATCACTATAAAGAGTTAACAGATCACTCCACAATTTCTTATTTTTCTGGGCAGCCAAAGGTGAAATCTTCTTCAAGACCATCTTTCCGTTTAAACCGCTGATTATGGGAAGAATTAGAACTAAAGCTGCCTTGGGGGTAAAGATAACCGGCATCTTTCCGCTTTCTACAGGGACAATCTTCTCCCCCCATTCTAAATTTTCTATTATCTCAGAGGTCAATTCTTCAACGTCAAGATTGTCTTTCCCGGAATCAAGAGAGGAATAAATCATCAACATATCTTGCTTTTTAATTTTTTGCACCATCGCTGAGCAAGCAATTGCGGTCTTGTTATAAGAAAAATTCCCTCCCTGGGAATTACGATATTCTATCTCACTATAATTTTTTAAAACAGTGACATCACAGCGCAATTTTCGGCTAAAATCTTTTAATCTATTTACGATCTCTTCACCCACTTTAACCATCTCTTCAATACTCTTATCTACTACTTTCCCATCATATATGTTTATCTTTTCTTCCCCGCTTCTTTTGGTTTCCCCTGGAAAATCAAAAGAAGCCGTTGAACCAAACTCAGAGGTAGCTGCTGCCTTTTCAACCATTAAATCAAAATCTTCACTTCCCATAAATGAAGAAAACCCAATCTTACCTTTATTTATTACTCGTAATGCCTTCCCCTCACTCTCAGAAATATCAATAGATTTTAACCTATTTACCTCAAAATTTACCGGGATAATCTTGCTCTTTACTTTAAATAGTTCGGCTGAATCTACTTTCTTACAGGCCTGCTGTAGAAATTTTTCCATCTCATCTACCTCCTACTACTACCTTTTTTATCCTGAGGTGAGGACTACCGAAAGACACAGGCAAAGGACCTTGCCCCGCTTTTCCGCATCCTCCGCCGGATTCAATCATCTTTAAATCATTTCCTACTCCCTCAATATTAAGAAGGGTGGTAAATAAATTCCCACTTAAAACTACATCTTTAACCGGCTCGGCAATCTCTCCGTCTCTTATCATAAAACCTTCCCCGGCACTAAAAGTAAACATCTCAAAAGTGGTCATCCCTCCATAGCAATCCTTGGCATAAATTCCCTCTTTTATTCCGGATAATAAATCTTTAAAAGGAGTATCTCCATTTTCGATATAAGTATTAGTCATTCGAACAATGGGTTTGAAGCGATAATTGAGGGCACGGGCGTTTCCGGTTGGCTCTTCCTCCATTTTAGCAGCAGTCTCCCGCGAATGTAGTCTGCCTGTCAGGATTCCCTCTTTTATCAGATAACTTTTCTTTGTTTTAACTCCTTCATCATCATATTTGGTAGAACCTAATAAATCCGGAATAGAACCATCATCAACTACATTAAGTTTGGGTGAACCAAATTTCTTCCCTAATTTCATTAAACCACTCATCCTCTCGTCTTCATATAAAAAATCAGCTTCACTAAGATGTCCAAAAGCCTCATGGATAAAAACCCCGCCTAATATCTGATCTAAAATTACCGTATATTCCCCACCTTCCATCGGCTGTGCCTTAAGAAGATTGACTGCTCGAAAAGCTGCTTTTTGTGCTTTAGTGGAAATTCTTTCCATTATTCCAAAATCCTTGGTAGTTCCAACACTTTCACTGGCCATCTGAACATTGTCCCCCTCTCGGGCTATGGCTGTAAAGCGCGCACTTAAAAATGGTTTTTCCTGTTCGATGTAGCTGCCTTCCGAATTGGCAAAATAAATGGTAGAAAATCTGTCGGTATATATTACATTAGAGGATTGGATCAGAGGATTAGATTTCATAATTATATTATTATAATTTTCCATTAAATTCTTCTTTTCTCTTAAACTTATCTGACGGAAATCCTTATCTAGTCCCCGGTTAATTATTTCCACAACTGGAGAAATAACCGCTAACTTACTCTCTTCTTTGCCGATTAAACTCGCTACTTCGATTGCCTCTCTTACTTTTTCTTCTAAATCATCAAACTGATTAAAAGAAACAAAACCCCATCCCCCTTTTACCAGGGCACGGACATTTCCTCCTGTCTGTTGAGAACAATTTATCTTTTCTAACTCCTCCCCCTGAAAATGAATGGTAGTGGCTTCTTTTTTTTCCGCTCTTATTTCGATATAATCTGCACTATTTTTTTTATTTTTCAAAACTTTTTCAAAAATTTCTCTCATCGTCGCTTTCTCCTTTAGTCTACTTGGATAGTTTCCTGGTTACTCTTCCTCTGTCTCATTTATTTTATTTTTTAATATTGCTTCTTCATCTAAATAAACTGACCTTTCTAACCACCAAATCCATTTGCTCCATTTTTCCTTAAAATCTTTATTCTCTTTTTTAATATTTATAAATCCGCTTACTTTGGCATCCATTTCATCAGCATAATGAAGGGCAATAGCTGCTAAAATACTGGGAAGTCTGGGCGAACCAAATTCAAAATGGCCATGATGACTTAAGAGAGTATGTTTTACCATTAATTCTAAATCTTTTGGAAAATCATCCATACTCCTTATCTTCCGGTCAATCATCTCTAAGCTTATAGCTATGTGACCCAAAAGCTTACCTTCATCGGTATGTTCGATAACCTTATGGTAGGCATATTCCTTTATTTTGCCTATATCGTGAAGAATAGCCATAGTAATTAGGAAATCACGGTTTAGCTCTTTGTAGATATGGCATATGGTTTCACAAATCTCAACTACATTCAAGGTGTGCTCAACTAAACCACCAATATAAGGTTGATGTACTTTCGTTGCCGCTGGTGCTCTTTTAAACTTTTGGGCAAAATCAGGGTCATCAAAAAAACTTTTTAAAAGATTCTGCAAATGATAATTCTCGATAGAATTAATCTTTGAAAAACTCTTATCCATCAGTTCATCTAAATTTTCTTTTGATTGGGGTAAATAATCTGAATAATCTAAATCTAAGGGAGCAGTTTTGATAAGGGAAGAAACTGTTGCCTGAAGGGTTCCGTCAATTTTCCTTCTGGTTATCTGTCCTTGAACTCGGGCAAATTCTATTTTACCTAATTCCTCTACTTTATCATCAGAAACATCCCAATTTATAGCTTCAATTTCCCCGGTCTTATCGGCGATTTTAAAGAACATATCTATGGTCTTTTTATCTCTTCTCACTCTAAACTCTATATTTTTTAAGACAAATATGTCATTAATCCTGGTATTTAAATTTAAATCAGTCACCATTTGTTTTTTAACCAAAGCACATCACTCCTTTTTTAAAAATTCTGAGGTATTTATTATTGATCATAAATATTCTTTATATTTTTAATTAAAATTTAATTTGTTTTATTATATAATATTTTATTCTCTTTAGGAAATCTTTTAGTTACAAAGTTATAAATGCCTTTAAAGATTAGACTTTTAAAATAACAAAAAGCATAATTTAGAGAATTAAATTTTTTAAAAATATTATCCAAATTATGCTTTCTAAATTAACTTAAATTTATTAATTAAAATAAGTTATCTCACTGTTGATTTACCAACTGAGAAGCTGCTTCCTGATCAACCATTATGGTTACATCATTATGAAGTTGAAGAACGCTTGCCGGCACCTTAGTAGTAATAGGACCATTTATTGTTCTTTCAATAACCCGGGCTTTTCTTTTGCCGTTAGCCAGTAAAATAATTTTTCTTGCCCGCATAATGGTCCCTATTCCCATGGTAATAGCTTGTTTGGGCATTTCCTGAACATTATTAAAAAAACGAGAATTCGCCCGGATTGTCTTAGCAGTCAAGTTAACTAAATGAGTTCGACCATTTAAACTGATATCTGGTTCATTAAAACCTATATGACCATTATCGCCAATCCCTAAAATTTGCAAATCAATTCCTCCGCTTTTTTTAATTAAAGCTTCGTATTGCGTACATTCTTTATCTATATTTTCTGTAATTCCATTTAATAAATGCACATTTTCTTTTTTAATATTAATGTGTTTTAAAAAACTATCCCACATAAAAAAGTAATAGCTCTGTAGATGTTCCGGAGATAATCCATAATATTCATCTAAATTAAAAGTAACTACTTCTGAAAAATCCACTTTTCCTTCTTGATTTAAACGAATTAATTCTTTATACATACCATTTGGTGTGCTGCCTGTAGCCAAACCTAAAACAGAATTTTTTTTGTTTATGATTTGCTCAGTAATTGACTGAGCAGCCTTGGAACTTAACTCATGGTAATCTTTTACTATAACAACTTTCACGTCTATTTTCTCCTGTAAACTATCTTACCGGCTACTATAGTTAGTTCGGTTTCCAAGTTTTTATTTAAAATAACTATATCGGCATCTTTTCCGGGCTCTAGACTGCCTTTTTTATAGTCTATTCCTACAGACTTCGCCGGATTAAAACTTGCCATCTGAATCGCTTTTGACAATGGAATACCTACTTTATTTACCATATTTTTAACTGCTTTATCCATAGTTAACACACTACCGGCTAAAGTTCCGTCTTTTAATCTCGCTTGTCCTTTAGTTACAATAACTTCTTGTCCTGCCAAATCATAAGTTCCCTCGTTAAGACCTGCTGCCCTCATGGCATCAGTAATTAAGACTATTTTTTCGCCATCTTTAATTTTAGTTAATATTTTCAATACAATTGGGTGGATATGTATACCATCAGCAATAACCTCTACTGTTAATTCTGGAGAAGTCAAAGCCGCTCCTACCACCCCCGGCTCCCTATGGTGCAGCCCTCTCATAGCATTAAAAGTATGGGTGACATGAGATAGTCCGGCCCGAATACCAGCTTGGGTCTGTACATAAGTGGCATTAGTATGCCCCACCGAAGCAATAATTCCCTGTTTATATAAATATTTAATAAGATCAATTGCCCCTGGCATTTCCGGAGCTATAGTAATCAAACGAATCAGATTACCGGATGCTTTGTTAAATTCGACAAATTCTTTGATAGAAGGTTCTCTAATGTCTATCTCCCTTTGTGCTCCTTTTTTTTCAGGATTAATATAAGGACCTTCCAGATTTACCCCTAAAATTTCTGCTCCCCCTGTCCCCCTTAATTTAGCTTCATAAATACTTCTAAGACTCCCTATAATCTTATTTTTGTCCATAGTCATTGTAGTGGGAAGAAACGACGTGGTACCAAAATGAGAGTGAGTGATAGCGATCTGATTTATGGCTTCATAGTCTCCATTCATTACATCTGAACCACCACCACCATGGACATGTATGTCAATATAGCCGGGGGCTATATATTTATCTTTACCTTCAATGACCTCTGCTCCTGTCAATGTAGTAATACTTAGTTCTTCTTTGTTCGCCATTTCTTTAATTCTTCCTTTTTCTACAATGATAGCCTTACCGATGACCAAGTGAAATGGAGTGATAATTGTACCATTTATTATAATAATTCTTTTGTTTTTATTAATCATTTTACTCTCCGCTTCTTTTTAATATAATCTATGGTAAAGCAGGCAAACTTGCAGCAGCAATGGATTGGCCTACTCTCCTAATAGATTCATCAGGAAGGTGTAAAGAAATATTTTCAAATATTTTTGGAAATTCTTCTTTTAGTACCTGCTCTGCTTTTTGTAGAATTATGTGACCGCCCTCTCTAGAGGTAACCCGACCCAATATTAATATATGTTTTATATCATAAAAATCTGCATAATAAGCAATACTATAACCCAAATAGCAGCCAATTGTTTCAAAGACTTTTTTTGCTCGGTCATCTCCTTTGCTCATTAGCATCTGAACAAATTTTAATTTTTCGGCAGGAGCTTGTTTTTCATTAAAAACAATTCCTGCCTTTTTAGCAAGTCGTATAACCGCTACCTGTGAGAAATATTGAACTCCACATCCTCGATCACCAGACCATTCGTCAATAGGTGCTTCAGTATTGAAATCAATAGGCACAAAAGCTAATTCGTTTAGCTGAGTAGTAATATTCCCCTTTCTATCTACATAACCCCCTGCTTCGCTAGATCCCATAGCAATGCCTAGCACTGCATTAACTTTTAATGACATAGATCCAGCTAAAGCTGTAACTTCTCCATCATTTATCACTTTAAAAGGAACATCCCATTCCTTTTTTATATCTAAAAAAATATTTTTTACTTTTTTTTCAAAAAGATCAGGAGAAATTCCACGAAATATTGAAGCACTCATTACTCGGTTATTTATATAGATTCCTGCGGAGCTTCCCCCTATAGCATCAACACGGGGCATATGAGCTGCAGCATGGTGCAACATAGACATAATTTCGTGATAATGATATCGTGGATCACTTTGGTTTCGTGGATCCCAAACCACTTCCTCAATAAAAACTGCTTTTCCATCTATAACTGCACTTACCTTTCTATCGCTTGCCCCCAGGTCAAAACCGATACGACATCCTTTAAGTTGTCGATTTAAGGGAATTGATTTTTCTTTAACCGGAACTACTTGTTCGGCACTACAAGCCACTATAGAAAAAGGCTTTTCATATATATTAGACATAAAATTTGTATCAAAAAAACGTTTCCCTTTTTGAGAATACAATTTTTTAATATGTTCGCCAATTTCTTTGGGACCACCTATAATTATTTTAGGTCCACCATAAATCCATAAAAGCGTCTTTACTAAGCGTTCTACGTAAAAACAATTCAGGGAAGCATATTTAGATTCTTGAGAAAAAACCCGGGATTTAAAAGTTGAAACAGAATCATCCCCTCTTTGTAAAGCAATATATAAAGGCACGCTTTTTTTTGAATTATGAACAGCATTTAAAAAAGAATGATTCCATAGCACAGCTGGATAAAATTTTTCATCAATTATAAAATCTATCTTTGGTTTCATTAATGATATTAAGTCATTGGCCATAAACCCAGTCGGACCATCCTTTCGTTATTAGAATTTTTACAATAAATTAAATATTGTTACAAATAATTCTGCAAATGATAATCATTATAAAATTATATTTTCTATTGATTAGTTATAAATTTTTGTATAATAAAAAATATTTAATCCAGGGTTTAAATTCAACTTTAGCATAATAATCTAGCAAATCAGTCCAATCAATAATCATATGTCTGTAGCCTTTTTGTTGAAAATATTGAATGATTTTAATCATCAAATATATCCCATACCCCTTGCCTCTACAATTATTAGCAATACCAATTGGTCCTAGTCCACAATATTTTTGACCCTTTTGAGAACCCCAATTAACATTCGACCCCATATACAACGATTTAGAGGTATTGGTTCTTGCAAATCCTACTGGAACATTATCACACCAGAGAAGCCAATAATCTTCAATCCCACCTGGAATACGTCTAATATTTTCTGCTTCATAATGCCACCTCCCTGGAAAAAATGTTTTTATAAATTCTAAGAAAGATTTTTCCGTTTCTTTAGTAACCATCTTTGCTTGTAAATTTAATTCTAATTCTTTTTGCAGCACCGAAGTTTTAGGAGAAATTGTAAATTTCGAGATATCTTGGTAGAGGTCATATACCACGCCCTCTTTTTTGTAGCCCATTTTTTCTAACAAAAGTAAATAGTCTTCATCTAAATTAGCAGGTAAACCAGGTAAAAAATTCTGTGGATCTCTACCAAAATATACTTTATGTATTCCCTTTTCCTTTAAATCTCTCTCTATTATTTTAAAAAAATTATTCCCTATAGAATTAATTCTAATATTTTTTTTATCTATAACTATCAGACTTATCCAACCCTCATCCACCTGGCTATTTTCAATTATGGGAATGGTTAAATATTTTATTAAGGCAAAAGCAAGTAAATTAT
>Ga0268281_1001063_pt1 | contig 17097 bp, 15 predicted proteins | sample saktaG_10_FD_190134 | JGI IMG/M metagenome (GOLD analysis project Ga0268281, IMG submission 190134) | Saline water microbial communities from Sakinaw Lake, British Columbia, Canada - sak_2011_5_24_50m | ecosystem: Environmental > Aquatic > Non-marine Saline and Alkaline > Saline ... | reverse complement strand
TCTCTCCCCCTCCCCCACTTCGTCCTTCACCCCATCGCCCTCTCCGTCTTCCACCCCCACCCACACTCCCACTCCATCTCCGTCTCCCAGCCCCACCTACACCCCGTCTCCCTCTCCATCTTCTACCTCTACTCCCACTCCATCTCCAATACCCAATACCCAATATCCCCCTGTAGTGGCCTTTGTCTCGCCCCGCACCGGCGACGACGACATCTACCTGCTGGATACCCTCACCGACCAGACAGTCAACCTCACCGCCCATCCTGCCGAGGCCGCGTTTGCTTCCGAGGACCGCGATCCGACCTGGTCGCCCGACGGCACGCGGCTGGCTTTCGCCTCCAACAGGGACGGCAACTGGGAGCTGTACCTGTGGTCGGCCGCCGATGGCTCCGTGACCCGCCTGACCACCGATCTCGCCTACGATGGTGCACCGGCCTGGTCGCCCGACGGCGCGAGCCTGGCGTTCGAAGGTTACCGCGACGGCAACCTGGAGATCTATCTGCTGGACCTGTCTGCTGGCACCAGCCTGGTTCGCTTAACAAAAAGCAAAGCCGGGGACTACGCCCCGACCTGGTCACCCGATGGTCGCTACGTTGCTTTCACCTCCTGGCGCGATGGCGACAAAGAAATCTACCTGGCTGACCTGGAAGCCGACACGGTGCGCAATCTGACCAACTACCCCGCCGCCGACGACGAAGCCCCGGCTTGGTCGCCCGATGGCACGGCCATTGCCTTCACCTCCTGGCGCGATGGCAACGCTGAGCTGTACGTCATGCACCCCGATGGCGACGGGCAACGGCGCGTCACCACCAACGACGCCTACGACGGCGCGCCGGCCTGGTTTCCCGATGGCCAGCACATCATCTACACTGGCTACCAGGAGGGAGAACCCTTCGAGGTATATGACCCCTACCGCCCCGGCGCTTTCGGACTCTTCACCGTCCCCGTGGATGGCGCCCCCCCCCGCCGTGGAACAGACCTCCTCGAACAGGCGTTCCCCGCCGATGCCACCTCCCCGACGGTGGCCAGCTCGTTGCCCTGGGCCGAGCTCACCCGTCACCTGCCTGCTCCGCTGCCCACGTCCACTCCAACCCCAACCCTACCCCCCGACGAGCTTTACCCCCTGGTCTCCCTGGAGGGCATAGCCGTCGCCGACCCGCGCCTGAACGCCGCCGTCATCGAAAGCTATCGGGCCTGGCGGGAGGAGGTGCACGAGAAAACGGGCTGGGACTACCTGGGCCAGCTCTCCGATGTCCTCCGCGACCCCAGCTATGTCAGTCGCAAGCCTTATGGTTACCTCACCTGGCACAAGACGGGCCGCGCGGTGGACCTGCGCTTTGAGTTGCCCAACGAGGAGGGCCGTGACCAATTGCTGATCGTCCGCGACGACGTCCCTTCGACAGGCTCAGGACACCGCAGCCAGCGGACCTACTGGCGGTTGTTCATCCGCTGCCGGGCCCAGGACGGCAGCCAGGGCCGCCCCCTCACCGAACGCCCCTGGGTGTTCTGGTTCCTGCTGGACAAGGAGAAGGAACCCGAGGCCTACGAAGCTGGCGGTCGCCCCACTTCCATCCCATCGGGCTACTACGAGGACTTCACCGCCATCGCCCGGCGACACGGCTGGCACCGCATCCCCGCCTTTGAGGAAGAGGACTACGACTGGCGGTGGGACAGCCTGGGGCGGGAATTCTGGCACTACCAGAACACCGGTGGCCTCACCTGGTACCAGGCCATGCAGCAGATCTATCCAGAGGAGACCCTGCAGGAGCTCTTCAACTGGCCACTCTGCCTGGAGCGGGGGCAAACAGAGGCCGTGCTGCTGGCCAAGGGCGTACCCACCCCCACGCCGACGCCGACCGTCCCCTCGGAAGCCAACATTGCTGATATCTCAGGACGTTTTCAGGCGCTGTCGCTGGATTGTGAATCACGTTCGGCGGCGGACTGGGCTGCCTACTTCGGGGTAGAGATTGACGAGCTGGAGTTTTTCCATAGCCTGCCGCAGTCCGATAATCCGGACGAGGGGTTCGTCGGCGATGTGCATGGATCGTGGGGACAAATCCCGCCCCAGCCCTACGGCGTGCACGCTGAGCCAATAGCCGCGCTGTTGCGGACCTATGGACTGGACGCCCAGGCGGTGCGGAATCTCTCCCTGGACGCCCTGCGCCTGGAAATCGTGTCGGGTCGGCCAGTCGTCGCCTGGGTCACGGGACAGGTTGCCTGGGGAACACCGGTTCCCTACATCGCTTCCGATGGAAGCCGCACCATCGTTGCCCGTTACGAGCACACGGTGATGGTCATCGGCTACAACAAGTATGAAGTGAGCATCCTGGACGGTGCGCAAGTGTACACTCGGCAGTGGAGCGATTTTGAGCGCTCGTGGGCTGTTTTGGGCAACATGGCCGTTATCATGCGCCCCCATGGAGACGGGCAACATGCAGGATACAAGGAGAGCTTTTAGCCCCTTGTCAATCTCGGTGGCTCCCACAACCAGAGCAATCGGGAAGCGATACTTCGATCTAGCGGGCACTATCGAATTGATGAGCCTGCTCTGGCAGGAGTCGGTGATTGATGGCTTCGAGTTTCAGAATCTGGCGGAGTGGAACGGCGAAAACCCGCCCAGCGACGAGCGGAAAAAACGATTTGCCGCCTGGAGTGAAAGTCAAAAACACACCACCGACGAGATCGCCTCCTTCCTTCAGGAAGCTGGGCTGCCGATCCTCTCCGTCCACGCCAACCGCGACGTTGGAATCTGTCTATGCTCTCATCAGGCGCAAGACATCAACAAAGGCCAGAGGCTGATCCACGAATCGCTACTTCTAGCCGAGAAGGTTGGTGCGTCCGTGTGCGTCTTTCATCTCTGGGATACGTGGAAAGAGAGTTTTGATCCGAGGTTCTTACAGAACGTCCTACGCGACATTGCACCCCAGTACCCTGGCGTCAAAGCGTCGGTGGAGAATGCCCCCACCCATCTTGCCGGCTTCACACCCTTTGGGCTGGTGAGGCAGTTCGAATGGATAACGCTGGACTTGCAGTGGGCGGCCTTGTACGACGAACTCGACAAGTTCGAGTCAGTGAAGGACCGCATTTCCAACGTACACTTGCGGGGGCGATTGGAAGGCAAGAGATGGGTGCTGGACAATGCGCCGTTCGGTTTCTACGAGGCCCTGGACACCATCAGGGGCAAGTGGGGTTACTCAGGATTGTTGACCATGGAACCGGGCGGATTGCAGGCTGGCGACTGGAGGAGCCTCGTAGCGGCTATGTCAAGCTTGAGAGTCCGGTAGAGACTGTCCTCACACGATGTCCATCCAGCGCAGATAGCCCGGAACCCCACCTGGCGTGCCAGCGCTACAGCCTGGGCGAATGCCCGCTAAAGCAGTTGACAATTCGGGCTAGATGGTCTATAATATATGGGCAAGCTTCATAACGCTATATGCGCTGTCCAAGCAGGCATCCGAATGAGTGAGCTTTGGAATTTACATAGCTTCTCAGTTATGCTAGAATTGAGACAGCAGCGAAGTATACGTCCCGCCTCAATGAGGAACCAAACATACACAATGGAGGTAATGGAAAGGGTCTAGTGACCGATTGTTAGCCATTGGCATGGACCCAGCAAATGTAGGCAACCCAATGAGTTCCCAGTCCGAACCTTATCCCTACAGCTTTCATTCGGAGGTCAGTGAACTCTAGAGTGCCTTGATTATGTCACGCATAGTAGTGACGCTAGTCAATTTTGCGCCATAACGCGAAGTCTCCAGGTTTTCACATCTGGAGCAAGCGATTTGCAAAAATCTCTGTTGTTATCCTCACGGGTGTTCTGAGAGGAGAGAATAGAGATTTTTGTTTCCCCAGCCAGGATGCGCAGAAAGGGGCGAAAAGGAGGAGGTGAGAAATGACAAATGACAACCGTTAAGCTAAGGCAAGGTGAATCTCAGGAGAGCTTGCTCAAGCGCTTCCGCAAGGACGTGGGCAAGGCTCGTATCCTGAGCACCGTGCGCAAGAAAAGATGGTTTATGTCCACAAGTGAGTTGCGTCGCAAAGCAAAAAGGCAAGGCATCCGAAAAGCTAAGCGAAAGCTCGCAAAAAAGAGAAGGAAAGAGCGATGGTAAGGATCAGGATTCTAGAAGCAGCCTCTTAATCGTGGCCCTGCTAGCGATAGGCTGCTAACTAATGAGGAGAAACATGGCCAGGGAATGCCTGATCGAACGAGAAAAGAATAGGAAATACAAGGTACGGATGCATAATCGCTGTCAAAGGTGCGGCCGTTCCCGAGGCTATATGCGCCGGTTCAAGCTGTGCCGCATCTGCTTCCGCGAACTGGCACTGGAGGGCAAGATACCCGGCGTTCGCAAATCAAGTTGGTGAGGTTACTCAGCGTGGCGGATTGCATCCTGCAGGTGGTGCTTACGTTGAGGATCACTAGAAGTGCTTTAGTTCGAGAGTGTTGATGACACAAGTTGGGGAGGTGGTAGCTGTGAAAGTGAAAGCATCGGTGAAGCGCCGTTGCTCGAAGTGTAAGATTGTCAAGCGCAGGGGCGTGCTATACGTGATTTGTGAGAACCCTAAGCATAAACAAAGACAGGGGTAGCTTTGTCTGAACGCGCCTGTGGCCGCGCAAGATGGCGCCGGGGCGCGGGCTGAGGAAGAAGCAGCACATAGCCAGGGGATAGAGATTCACTCAAATGGAAGAATTCAAACCACAGAGACAACCGGAAAGGATTCAAGGACTGCTGAACAAGGCAACCCAGCGGGGATATGCCACCCTCGACGAGATAACGGAGATCTTCCCCAAAGTGGAGGAAGACCTGACTCAGCTACAGAACCTCTTTGCCTACCTCTATGACCAGGGTATCGAGGTTTACGACGGCGAAGAGGAAAGGGCCAAGGCGGAAGAGGAGCCAGGCGGGGACGACGGAGATCGCAATGGTGATTTTGACTTGAGCAATATCCCCGCCGATGACACCGTTAGCTTGTATTTCAAGGAGATGAGCCGCGTACCTCTCCTGACACACGAGGAGGAGGTGAAATTGGCCAAACGGCTGAAGCGAGGGCGGGAATCACGACGCCAGTTGGCCCAAAACGGTCATGACCCTCAGGAGACAGCAAGACTGGAACACTTAATCAAGATGGGGGAAGAGGCCCGCCGGCACCTCATCAAGGCCAACACCCGTCTCGTGGTAAGCATCGCTAAGAGATACAGAGGGCATGGAGTGCCTTTCTTGGATCTCATCCAGGAGGGCAACCTGGGTTTGATTAAGGCCGTAGAGAAGTTTGACCACCGCCGGGGCAACAGGCTTAGCACCTATGCCACCTGGTGGATCAGACAATCTATCAGTCGCGCCCTAGGCGAGCAGGGGCGCACTATCCGCATCCCTGCCCACATGAGCAACCGCATCAGGAAACTCTACAAGACGGCAGAATGGCTGGAGCGGGAGCAGGGACGTAGACCCACTCCGGAGGAGATTGCCGAGGAGATGAACATTGAACCACGCAAAGTGCAGTGGATGATGAGGGCCTCGCGTCGCCCTCTCTCCCTGGAGCGGACGGTAGGCAACGAGGGGGAAACCGAGCTGGTGAATTTCATTGAGAATAAGGAGGCCCCCGCACCCTCAGACGTCGCCTACCAGCACTTGTTGGCGGAGAAGATAGAAGACGTCCTCTTCACTTTGAGTCCCCGCGAGGCTCGCATACTGCGTCTCCGCTTCGGCCTGCAGGACGGCCACAGTTACACCTTGGAAGAGGTAGGGCAGAGATTTGGCCTGACCCGGGAGCGCATCCGCCAGATACAGTCTGAGGCCCTCAAAAAGCTACGTCATCCCCGCCGCACCCGCAAACTGCGGTCCTACCTGAGTTAACGGTTTGCAGATCAAGAGATGGAATGCAGACTGCGAAATCGCTTGGCTGGACAAAGATTGTTCCGCGAATATTGCAAGTCTACAGGGAGGTTGGAAACGATGGCGGAAGTAACTGTGCATGGACTCAAAGGCTCTTCAGGGTCTCGCCATTGGGCGGTGATTTTGAAGGATGTCAATGCGGATCGATACTTGCCCATCTGGATTAGCCCCTTCCAAGCAAACGCCATCGCCGTCCAGTTAGCAGGTGTTAATGTGAGGCGTCCCCTCACTCACGACCTACTGAAGACAGTCATCCAGGAGGGGGGAGGCGAAGTATCTCACATTCTCATCAACGGCTTGGTCGAAAATGTTTTCTACGCAAGAATCATTATGGATATAGCTGGTCGTCATATCGAGATCGATTCTCGGCCCAGCGACGCCATTGCCCTGGCTGTCAGGACTATGGTTCCCATCCTTGTAGATGAGGCGGTTATGAAGAGAGCGGCTATTATCGCTCAGCCTGCAACCAAGAACGTAGTAGTGGAGGAAGAAGACAAATTGGCGATCTTCCATGACTTCATTGACAGCCTTGATCTCGACGATTCGTAACGATCGAGTTGAGCTGAGGGAAGAGGAAGTACGAAAAATATAACCAGAAAGGGGCAAGAACGATGTTTTCAGTTGGCGATAAAGTGGTACACCGCGTTCATGGCGCGGGCATCATCACTGGAAAGAAGGAAAGGCAAATCACCAAGACATCGAATCGCTACCTGGTGATCGAGATGCCCAAATTCGATTCAACCCTGATGGTGCCCACCGACAAGGCTGGGCAGTGCTTACGGCCCATCTCTAAAATGGTAACCCTGCGTCGTCTCTTAACAGACACATTGACAGGACAGCCAAACAAGTTACCCAAGGACTACAGAGAGCGAGCGGAGGAGATTGAGAACAAGCTAAAATCTGGAGAGACAAAGAAGTGGATCGAGGTCGTCAGAGATCTGACCCACCGGCGAGAGCAAGGCTGGAAATCCAGAGTAGATCAGCGGCTGTTGGACAGAACCATGCACCTTTTAGCCGGAGAGTTTGCCCTGGCCCAGGGAATTGATCCGGAGAAGGCTGAGATCCATCTTGCATCCGTTGTCGAACGCCGGCACGAGCTCCAGGACCAACAAGCCAGCACTTCGGGAAGGCTGCAAACACTGAGACAAAGGGTGATGGAGCTATTCACAAAGGGCAAGACTCAAGCAACAGTAGATGCCAGGTAAGACTCTGACGAAGAGCAGGGCGGGGAACAGCACTTACCCCCCATCTAGCACGTTTGCTAACAGTCAACAAGAGGGCGACTAACATGGTAGAGGAACTAACCATCCTTACAGCGAGAGAGGCTAGAGAAAGTCAAACAGAGTAAGCAAAAGATCGAGATGATGGGCACGGTGACGGAAGCGCTCAAGGGAGGGCGCTTCAAGGTGGAACTGGACGATGGTCACGAAGTCTTGGCCTACGTCAGCGGTAAGATACGGAGGTACTACATCCGCATCCTCTTAGGCGACCATGTCAAGGTTGAACTCTCACCGTACGATTTAGATCGGGGGCGTATCGTATACCGCTACAAGCGTCCGCAGTTTGCCAGGCAGACTACGTGACCGTGGGCCCCTTATCTGGCCTGCTTGTTGCTCTTGAGCGATTCGTGTTCTGCTAGCGAGGGAGGGATGTCCAATGTCAAACCAGCACCAGGCTGCTGTATGTCAGCGATGCGGACGCGGTTTTATGCTCACCACCACTTACCGCGACCTTTTGGGCCGGCGAGGGGCTAAGGTGGTCACACCGGTGCTGTGCACGACCTGTTTCTTAAAGGGCGGGCCACTACCCAAGCAGCGAGGCCGGGTGAAATGGTTCAGCCCACACAAGCACTACGGGTTCATCATCACCGGGGAAGGCGAGGAAGTGTTTTTCCACCAACATCAGCTTCTTAGGGGCAATGAGGTACACAAGGGACAGATGGCTTGGTTTCATGTGCGCTTTTCACTGAAAGGACCAGAAGCGTTGAACGTGGAACTGGTCGAGGGATGACCATGCGCTCATCAGGTTCGGCTGTTAAGGAAGCGACTGCTCCATACAGGCAACTTGCAGGTGCTGGTAGTGAGCAAACCTCCAACGATCTGAAAGAGATCATTCCCGCGGCCTATCACGGACAGGGAGGTGTCTATTTATGGAGTTAATCGGGCTTTACCAGATACAGTTGCAGATCCTAGCTTACGTTGGCCTGGCGATGCTGCTGGGCGCCGCCATCGGGCTTGAGCGTGAGATCGAAGATAAGCCAGCCGGGCTGCGCACCCACATGCTCGTAGCGGGTGTGGCGGCGTTGTTCGTAGCGCTGGGCGACGTCGTGGTAAGGCGCTTCAACGCGCACCTGGGCAGTGAGCTGGTGCGGTCGGACCCCGTCCGCATCATCCAGGCAGTGATCACCGGCGTGAGCTTCCTGGGAGCGGGGACCATCATCCGTCGCAGTGCCTCGCGTCAGGTGGAGGGTCTCACCACTGCCGCCTCTATTCTGTTCGCTGCCGCCGTGGGGGTATGTGTGGCGCTGTCGCAACTGGTCCTGGCAGTAGGCGTGACTGTGCTAGTGCTGATCACATTGCGCGGCGTGGGCTTTGTCCAGCATCGGCTGGAGCAGTGGTGGCATTAAGCCACGCTGTGGGTGACGGATGGCATGCGAGTTGTTGGACGAGATATGAACTCGGCATGAGAACAAACAGAAGCCAAGCTGATTGAGACTGATGATTAAGGAGGTGTTTAACTATGCCCAAGATGAAGACACACAAAGCTACCGCAAAACGTTTCAAGATCACCGGCAGGGGAAAATTACGACGGCGGAAACAGCGGCGAGGCCACCTGCGACGCAGGAAATCAAAGCGGGTTCTTCGCTCTCTGGACAAAGACCTGCCAGTGGCTAAGGTAGATCGCAAGCGGGTGCGGCGCATCCTCGGATTACGGAAGCGGAAGTGAAAGCAATGATGCCTCCACATTGAGTGGCTGGTTGGCTAGTCACAAAGGCATTGAGCGGACGAGAGCCAGGAAGGGGATCCGAGGAATAGTCGAGAGGACCATTTCGCTTTTCATCTGAGAGGAGTAGACTATGGGAAGTGTCAAAAAGTGGCGCAAGAAAAAGATTTCGAAACACAAATATCGAAAGAGACAAAAGCGTAACCGGTGGAAGCGCCGCCACAAGAAGTAGGGCGCAAGAGTAGGCCAAAATGCAAGCGGTAAACTAAAAAGTGACAATATGGCAAAACTAAGAATAGGCTTGTTAAACAAGAAGCGGGGAAACTTTGCGATTCAGCAAAAGTTCGCTAGCGCTGATAACGTTGTTGATGAAACAGACGCTGAGGTGAAACATCACGAACAAGCGTTAACTGAGGCCGGCTATAACGTCCACCAGATCCGTTGGGGACCAAACTTCATCCCTGACCTACAGAATGCACAGGCTGACCTCATCTTCAACGTCTCCTGTTTGGTAGAGGCCGCAATCTTGGAAGAACTCGAGATACCCTATGTTGGATCCGACACTTTCACAATAGCCATCGCCACCGACAAGTCACTTGCAAAAAGACTTTGGCAGCACGCAGGCTTACCGACATCGCCTTTCCACGTGGCCAGAACGGAAAGAGACTGCGAGGTATTCAGGGGCAATCCCCCGTTCGAGTATCCGCTTTTCATAAAGCCTGTAGCTGGCCGTGGCAGCGCGGGAATCAACGATACGTCCGTTGTCCACAATTACGATCAGTTGGTCAGCGGAGCCGTGGAAAGGTATGAGACCACCGGCCAACCGGTCCTCATAGAACAGTTCTTGCGAGGGAGAGAGATAACCTTGGGTGTCCTGGGCAATGATGAAGACGCAAGGGTTCTTCCTCCTCTGGAGATAGTGTATCGTGAAGGGACTGTCGCGCTAACCTTTGAGAAGAAAGAGTTAGATGACGATTCTTTCTTCTGTCCCGCTCCGCTGACTGCTGAAAAGACCAAAATGATGCAGCAGTTGGCGCTACGGGCCTACCGTGTATTGGGCTTTAAGGATTACGGGCGAATCGATATGATATTGACCAAGGAAGGACCATTCCTGTTGGAGGGGAACACTTTTGCAGGGCTGATGTGCACGCCCCAAGAAAAGCCTCACAGCTACATTGGCTTTATGGCTCGCGCGGAAGGAAAGGGTGGCAAAGATCTGCTTGAGGAAGTCGTTCGAGTGGCTACGAAGAGACTCAATCTGAAGACACAGGAATGCGATGCCAACACCACGATTAGAGATAGAACTCGACAAAATAGTGCACAATGCCCAGAAACTGACGGCGCTATATAGTTCCAAGGGAATTTGCGTCACCGCCGTCACGAAAGGCGTTTGCGGATCGCCCGAGATTGCGAGCGCCCTGCTCAGAAGCGGCATTAGTTCCCTCAGCGATTCGCGCATCGCCAACATACGAAAGATGCGGGAGGCCGGCGTAAGAGCGCAGTTTATCCTCATACGCTCCCCTATGCCCAGCGAGGTCGAGCAGGTGATCGAACTGGCCGACGTGAGCCTCAACACCGAAATCTCCGTTATCCGACTTCTGGCCGAGCACGCGGCCAGGCGCGGCAAGATCCATCGGATCATTCTGATGGTCGAACTGGGAGACCTGCGGGAGGGCATACTGCCCTCTGACATCAAGCCGATAGTAGAAGAAACGATTGGCCTGGAAGGCGTCGAACTGATAGGGATAGGAACAAACCTGGCCTGTTTTGGGGGAATCAGGCCAACAGAGGTAAAAATGCGGGAATTGTCATTGATTGCTGACAACCTTCACCGGGAATACAGAATAAATCTTGAAATAGTCTCGGGGGGAAACTCGGCAAACTACCAGTGGTTCGTTTCGACACCGGATGTCGGCCTTATCAATCACCTGCGCATCGGCGAGGCGATACTGTTGGGGTGCGACCCGCTGACCCGGAAGCGGATTCCCAACCTGTATACGGACGCATTCACGCTGGTTGCTGAGGTGATCGAACTCAAGACAAAGCCCGCTCGGCCCTACGGCGAGATCGCTCAGGATGCGTTTGGTCACGTTCCAGTATTTGAGGACAGAGGACACATGCAAAGAGCGATTCTCGCCCTCGGAGAGCAGGACGTTGACGTATCGGGAATAAAGCCCAGGATAGCGATAAGCATCCTGGGGGCAAGCAGCGATCATCTGATCCTCAATGCCAGGGACTCTGGCCTGGAGGTCGGAGTGGAAGTGCGCTTCGATGTCAATTATGGTGTACTGCTCAGGGCGATGACATCGCCCTATGTCAAAAAGGTGTACCTGCCCTGATCCGCCCGGCTGCTGGCAGGCATAGGAGTGCGGGGAACCATCCTTGGCTGTCAGGATGTGCACACCGGTGCACTGGAGATTACTGAAAGCAAGGCGCGAGGTTGATTTAGATGTTCCAGTACACTAAAGGTGACAATGGAGGAAAGGCAGCTGATTTGTGTTGTCACCATCTATCTGACGAAGACTCGATCGCGCAAGCCGCAAGATTGGAGGTTTAGAATGAGTGTGATCCTATGTGCTATTCGAGGAGGACCGGAGTGCCTACCCACCATTGCCCAGGCCATCACTCTGGCACAGGAGACTGGCCTCACGGTGCACTTCTTGTACATTGCCAACCGCGATTTGCTGTCAAGCGCAAACAGCGCCCAGGCTCGTGCCATATCGGGACAGATCCGCAAGATGGGCGAATCTGTTCTCCGTACAGCACTAGACTTGGCCAGCACGCAAGGTGTCACGGCTCAGGGAGTGATACGCCAAGGCAACGTTGGAGACGAGATCGCTAGTCTGTGCCGTGACCTTGGCGCCGATTACCTCATCCTCGGCCGGCCCCAGGCTCAGGAGGGAAAAAACGTCTTCTCCAATGCTCTGCTCGCGCAGTTCATCGAACAGATCGAGCAGCAGACCGGGGCCAAAGTGGTTCCCGTAGATGGAGTCGTTTCTGCGCTGCCGGGTATGGGAGAGGGCAGGCTAGTTGAACGGAGAGGATTATGCCATTCATTGATTAAGCAGGGGATGCTCGAGCATGGACATTAGCTCGTTAGATACTAACGGAAACTAAAGTTAACTAAAGGAGGTAGAACAATGCAAGTTGTCTTAGATCAAATTACCCAGTTAGTTGGGGCCTACATCCCCAACCTCATCGGGGCTCTGGCCATCTTGATCATCGGGTGGCTGGTTGCCCTGGTAGTGTCTGCCATTGTGCGTCGGGCGCTTCGACGCACAACCCTGGACAACCGACTGGCTCGCTGGATCGTTGGGGAAGAAGAGGCGAAGGCCATCGAAGTGGAGCGGTGGATCGCGAAGGGCGTGTATTACCTCATTATGCTCTTCGTGCTGATCGCCTTCTTCCAGACCTTGGGCCTCACGATCATCACGGAACCACTCAACCAGCTCCTGGTCCAGGTGTTCCAGTACGCCCCACGGCTGCTGTGGGCAGGGCTCTGGCTGCTGATCGCCTGGATCGTGGCCCGTGCGTTGAAACTCGTTATCTCGCGAGTGTTGAGCGCCGCCAAGATTGACAAGCGCCTCGGCAGCCTAGCCGGCCTCAAGGAAGAGGGGCGCGTTCCCCTGGCTCAAACACTCGGTGATGCCGTGTACTGGCTGGTCTTCCTGCTCTTTTTGCCAGCGGTGTTGGATGCCCTGGGCTTGGAAGGGCTCCTCGAACCGGTCCAGGGGATGACTAACAAAGTCCTCGGCTTCCTGCCCAACATCTTTGCTGCTGGCCTCATCCTGATGGTCGGCTGGTTCATCGCCCGCATCGTGCAGCGGATTGTGACCAACCTGCTGGCCGCCATCGGCGCTGACCGGCTGAGCGAGCAGGTGGGATTGGCCACGGTTTTGGGGAAGCAGCGGTTATCCGGGCTGCTGGGCCTGGTGGTCTACGTCTTGATCCTCATCCCGGTGCTGATTGCCATCCTCGACGCCCTGGCACTGGAAGCCATCACTCGGCCAGCCGCCAATATGCTGAACACGATCCTGGGTGCGCTCCCGACCATCGTTGCTGCCGCCCTGGTGGTGACGATTGCCTATGTGGTGGGGCGCGTGGTGGCCGGGTTGATCACCAACCTGCTGACGGGCGCCGGCTTCAACGCTGTCCTGGCCCGGCTAGGCCTGGGCAAGGAGCCTGCCGAAGGGGAGCGGACGCCCTCAGAAATCGTGGGATACCTGGTTCTGGTGGCGATCATGCTCTTTGCCGCCATAGAGGCGTCCCATCTGCTGGGCTTCGTGTTGTTGGCCGATCTGGTAGCTCAGTTCACAGTGTTTGCCGGCCAGGTGATCCTGGGGCTGATCATCTTTGCCATTGGTCTCTACTTGGCGAATCTGGCGACCAGGACCGTGCAGGCCAGCGGGATGGCTCAAGCCGGGCTGCTGGCCTTGGCCGCGCGGGTCTCTATCCTGGTGCTGGCTGGCGCCATGGCCTTGCGGCAGATGGGCCTGGCTAACGAGATCATCAACCTGGCTTTTGGCCTGCTGCTGGGAGCAGTCGCCGTAGCGGTGGCCCTGGCTTTTGGCCTGGGAGGACGGGAGGCCGCTGCCCGTGAGCTAGAGGAATGGCTACAGTCAGTGAAGTCCAAGAAGTCCTGAAGGTGAGAAGCTCGAGCATCCCCCCTTTCCTCATCTGCAATAGGTTGATATGGCCCATTTAGTTTGCCATGCTATCGAGAAAAACGGAGGGAGAAAATGAGTGGAATCGTATGTGCTATTCGAGGCGGACCTGCCAGCCAGCCCACCATTGCCCAGGCCGTCACCCTGGCACAAAAAACTGGTCTGCCACTGCATTTCTTGTACGTCGTCAACCTCGACTTCCTGTCGCGCGTGGGCAGCGGCCGTGTTCACACCATATCGGAAGAGATGCACCAGATGGGCGAGTTTATCCTGCTGACAGCGCAGGCTACAGCAACTGCGCAAGGTGTCACAGCCCAGGGGGCGGTACGCCACGGCAACGTTGGAGACGAGATCATCGGCTTGTGCCGCGAGCTTGATGCCGCTTACGTCATCCTTGGCCAGCCCCAGGTCCAGGGAAAAGCAAACATCTTCACCAAGAATCTGCTCAAGAAGTTCAGCGAACGAATTGAAAGAGAGACCGGGGCTAAAGTCTTTTTTGCAGAAGGGAGTGGCATGTGAACAGGCTGCTTCGACTCTGGTTACTGGCAGCACTCCTGTTGGGGATTAGCCTGGCCCTGGTGCTGCCCAGGACGGGTGCCCAGGCCAAAGGACAAGCACTGTCGCCACTGGTTACCGGTAGTGTCTACGACCAACAAGGGCAGCCAGTAGAGGGCGCACTGGTCACGCTGAGTGCAGCACACGAAAGCGACTCCATCGCGCAGGCCACCACCCAGCCCGATGGCCGCTACTCGCTGTCCCTGTCCGAGACCATCCCTGACACTTTGATCGTCCATATCAAACGTGCTCACTTTGAAGACGCGCACATCGAGTTGGACGCTGCCGCCATACAAAGCCTGCGAACCGGACAGCCCATCGTCTTGCCTGACACGACCCTACTGCGGCACATCAGTCCTGCCTTCTTGGTCGCCACGCTGGTCTTCGTGGCTGTGCTAGCGATAATCACCACCGGCAAACTGCATAATACGCTGGCCGCCCTGGTGGGCGCGACACTCGTCTTTGCCATCAGTTACCTGGGCCACCCCCTTCGTGAGGATCTCTTTGTCTTTGACTTCGATGGCGCACTGCGCTATGTGGACTGGAACGTGATCTTCTTAATCATGGGCATGATGATTGTCATCGCTGTGGTGGAAAGGACCGGCATCTTCCAGTGGCTGGCCTTCATGGCCTACCGCGTCTCGGGGGGACGCATGTGGCTTCTGTTGCCCATTCTGATGCTCGTCACCGGCGTCGCTTCGGCCTTGCTGGATAACGTGACGACCATGCTGTTGATGACGCCTATCACCATCCAAATTGCCTTGGTGCTGGGCACTAACCCCTTGGCGCTGTTGATGCCTGAAGTGATGGCCTCGAACGTAGTCGGCGTCAGCACCCTGATCGGCACACCCACCAATATCTTGATCGGCTCTTATGGGGACATTTCGTTCAACGATTTCCTGCGCAACCTGACGCCGGGCGTGTTGCTGGCTTTCCTTGGACTGATCCTCTATAGTGAATTCGCTTACCGGCGAGAGCTACGAGCGGGCGGCAACCCCTCACCCCTACTGCTTGAAAAACTGGCCGAGCGAGCGCGCATAACTAAACCGGAACATCTCAAGAAAGCCGGCGTGGTAGGAGCAGCGATGCTAATCCTGTTCGTCTTCGGCGAGCAGGTTCACCTGTTGCCGGCAGTGACGGCGCTGATGGGCGCCACAGCGCTATTGGTCTGGATCAAGCCCGACATCGAGGAGATGATAGAGGCGGTGGACTGGACAACGCTGGTGTTCTTCATTGCCCTGTTCATCCTCGTTGGAGCTATCCAGGAGGTAGGCCTGATCAGCTTCATTGCCGACGCGATTGGCCAGTTGGTTGGCGGGAATCTGGTGCTGGCCATGCTCGCTGTTACGTGGCTCAGCGCGGTGCTTTCCACCGTGGTTGCTAACATCCCGTTCACTGCGGCCATGTTGCCAGTCATCGGCTACCTGACGGCCATAGTTCCGGGAGCACACAGCAAGGTCTTATTTTATTGCCTGTCGGTCGGCTCCGCCATGGGTGGCAATGGTTCGTTGATCGGTTCCTCGCCCAATATAGTCACCGCTGGCATCGCCGAACGGGCCGGCTATCCTATCAGCTACGTGTACTTCCTAAAGAAAGGCTTTCCAGCCCTGGTTATCACGATCAGCCTGGCCACACTGTGGTTGCTGTTACGCTTCCTGGTGCTGGGCGGCACAGGTGGATGATCGTCAGTGCCAGAGGGAGAAAGTTGGTAAATGGAGGTGGATATGAAGACAGTTGTAGCTGGCGCATTGGGCGAGTGCGTCCACGTGGCCGGGGTGTTGAACTTCCTGCGGCTGGCGGAAGCCGCCGGCTGGCGGACTGTGTTCCTTGGCCCGGCGGTATCGGTCGAGGAACTCCTGGAGACAGCTCGCCGCGAGAAGGCGGTCATGGTGGGCGTTTCCTATCGCCTGACCCCGGAGACGGGAGAGCGGCTGTTGGCTGAGTTCGCGGAGGCAGCGGACGACCTGCGCACCGCTGGGGTACGCTTCGCCTTCGGCGGCACGCCGCCGGTGGCCGAGCGGGCGCGGGCCATCGGCTTCTTCGAGCGTGTCTTCGACGGCAGCGAACCGGCGGAGGCAGTGCTGGCCTACCTGAAAGGCCAACCCCACGCCGGACTGACTGAGGCCGACTACCCCCAGACCACCGTGGAGCGCATCACCTGGAAAGCCCCCTTCCCCATCATCCGCCACCACTTCGGCCTGCCGACGGTCGAGGCCACCCGGGCCGGGATCGCCCGCATCGCCGAGGCCCGCGTGCTGGACGTCGTCTCGCTGGGCATTGATCAGGATGCCCAGGCCAACTTTTTCCATCCGCAGCGCCAGGACCCGCGTCGCACAGGGGCGGGCGGCGTACCGGTGCGCAGTCCCGACGACTACCGCGCCCTCTACGCTACCAGCCGCCGCGGCAACTTCCCCCTCCTGCGCACCTACTCCGGCTCCGACGACTTCATCCGTCTGGCCGAGATGTACGTGGAGACTATCAACATCGCCTGGTGTGCCATTCCGATCTTCTGGTTCAATCAGATGGACGGGCGCGGGCCGTGGGACCTGGAGGGCTCCATCCGTGAGCACCAGAGATTGATAGCCTGGTACGGTGAGCGTGGCATCCCGGTCGAGCTGAACGAACCGCACCACTGGGGCATGCGCGACGCGCCCGACGTGATCTTCGTCGTCTCGGCTTATCTATCAGCTTACAACGCTTGCGCCTTTGGTGTGCGCGACTACATCGCCCAGATGATGTTCAACAGCCCGCCGGGCCTCTCGGATGCGATGGACCTGGCCAAGATGCTGGCCTGTCTGGAGATCACCGCTCCCCTCTCCCTTCCAGGGAGAGGGGCCGGGGGTGAGGGTAGGGGTGAGGGTCCCTTCCACATCTGGCGGCAGACGCGCACGGGGCTTCTAAGCTATCCGCTGGATCCAGATGCGGCTCGCGCTCACCTGGCAGCCAGTGTCTACCTGCAGATGGCGCTGCGGCCCCACATCGTCCACGTGGTCGGCCACACTGAGGCCCACCACGCCGCCACCGCCGACGACGTGATCGAG
>Ga0268281_1001050_pt1 | contig 17163 bp, 14 predicted proteins | sample saktaG_10_FD_190134 | JGI IMG/M metagenome (GOLD analysis project Ga0268281, IMG submission 190134) | Saline water microbial communities from Sakinaw Lake, British Columbia, Canada - sak_2011_5_24_50m | ecosystem: Environmental > Aquatic > Non-marine Saline and Alkaline > Saline ... | reverse complement strand
CTGGATATCGTTCCGGGGTACCCGGCCATAAAACAGGCATCAAGCTGGCCAATATCTATGCCCAGCTCCAGGGCATTGGTACTTACCACTCCTTTTATTTCCCCGTCTTTTAAACCCTTTTCTATTTCACGTCTTAGGTTAGGTAAATAACCTCCCCTATAACCTCTGACTATATCCTTGGACCTTCCCGTTTTGACTAAAAAATCTTTTAAATAACTGGTCAAAACTTCGGTGGTTAGACGACTCCGGGCAAAAACTATAGTCTGAATGTCATAATTTAAAAAATAGGCCACAAAACGGGCGACTTCTTTAATTAAACTCTTCCTGATTCCCAATTCTTTATTAATTACCGGGGGGTTATAAAATAAAAAATGTTTCTCTCCCTGAGGGGCGCCATTGTTATCGACTAAAACAAATTCTTCTCCAACAATCTTCTGAGAAAGCTCTCGAGGATTAGCAATAGTAGCCGAACAGCAGATAAACTGGGGATTCGACCCATAAAATCGGCAGATTCTCTTCAATCTCCTGATTACATTAGCCAGGTGGCTTCCGAATACTCCCCGATAAATATGAATCTCATCGATTATCACGTATTTCAAATTTACGAAAAAATCCATCCATTTGGTATGATGGGGCAATATCCCCAAATGAAGCATATCCGGATTGGTTACCACAATGTGCCCTTTCTTGCGGATAGCCTGCCGAGCGGAAGAAGGGGTATCTCCATCATAAGTATAAGTTTTAATCCCCTTATCCAGGGCTGATACTAATTTATATAATTCAGTTAATTGGTCTTGAGATAAAGCTTTGGTGGGAAACATATAAAGAGCCCGGCTATTTTCATCTTTTAAGATAGAATCCAATACCGGCAGATTGTAACAAAGAGTTTTTCCGGAAGCTGTAGGTGTAACTACTACTACATTCTTATGGTTTCTTATAAATTCCAAGGCGGAAGCCTGATGAGAATAAAGCTTACTGATGCCTTTCTCTTTTAAAACCCTTACCAGTTTATCCTCTATCCACTCCGGAAATTCCTCATAAATTCCAGATTTAGCCGAAATATGCCTCCAGTCAGTAAAGCGGGAACTGACTTTATTATACTTTTTTAGTTCATTTAAAATTTTCTCTACCGGCATTTACTTAAACCTCATTCTTGGACAATGTGACAGGGGGTAACGGTTCTCTGTCACATATTTTTATCGTATTAATTTGAAACTAGACTTTTTACTAAATTAATATTGTTTGTATCATCTTTTTCGTCATGTTTGGGGGTTTCCAGAATAAAAGGCAGGTCTTTTAGATATTTATGATTCACTAATACTTTAAAACCTTCCAGCCCTATATATCCTTTACCAATATGCATATGCCTGTCTTTTCGTGAACTCAAAGGAAATTTTGAATCGTTAAGATGTATCACCTTTAACTTATCTAAACCAATATATTTTTCAAGCTCTTCTAAGGTCTGTTCTATCCCCTCCTGATGAGAAAGGTCATATCCCGCTGCAAAGGCATGACAGGTATCAAAACAAATCCCTATTCTCTTTCTATCTTTCGTCCCTTCTACCATCCTTTTTAACTGGTAAAAAGTATAACCCAAATGTGTACCCGAACCGGCAGTATCTTCTAACAATACCATCGTCTTTAAACTTAAATCCGCACTTTTTTCTAAAATAATATTAAGAGCTCTGATTATCCTTTCGATTCCGTATTCTTCTCCTGCTCCGGTATGGGCTCCCGGATGGGTAATTAGGAAGGGTTCAGTCAGCAAAATGTCAGCTCTTTTCATCTCTTCAATAAATGCATTAATTGATTTAAAGTAAAGTTCATCTGAGGGAGAAGCCAAATTAATGAGATAAGAGGTATGAATAAAAACGGGGTTAATATTGGAATTTTTTAAATTCCCTCTAAAGCTTTCTACTTCGTCCCTTTTTAATATTTTCTCCCGCCAGGTGGACGCATTTTTAGAAAATATCTGCATAGTACTACATCCTAATTCCTCTGCTCTCTTCACAGAATTATCTATTCCTCCCGCGATAGAAACATGGCATCCAATCTTCAATCTCTGTTTCCTCTTTTCTTCTTCGGTTATCTAATTTTGATAATAAAAATTAGAGATTATTGAGAAATTTCATTGACTTCTCTACTTTTATAAGTATAACATATTGCTATAATCTAATTAAACAATTATTACCCTCGCCTTTAATCGCCTAAAATATTTTTTCCTTTAAGGAATAAAGGAAGGAAATGTATAAACAAATCCTTGAAGAATTAAAAGAACATATGCCTTTTACTGCTCTCGGGGCCGCTACCGGAATAATTATGATAATATTTTTGCAAAAATTACCACTCAAACTTTCCTATAATATTTTTTATACCCTTCACCCTCTCCATGTTTTTTTAAGTGCACTGGTTACTGCCTCTATGTATAATTTTTATAAATGTCGAACGGGTAAGAAAAAATCTAACCTGGGAATTTTAATCCTCATCGGTTATGTGGGTTCTATCGGGATAGCTACCTTAAGTGATTCGATAATCCCCTATCTGGGTGAAATTTTGCTCAATATGCCTCATCGAGAAATTCATTTGGGTTTTATTGAAAAATGGTGGCTGGTTAACCCCTTGGCCTTATTCGGTATTGGGATAGCTTATCTAAGACCTTCTACAAAGTTCCCTCACTTTGGCCATGTTCTCCTTAGCACCTGGGCTTCGCTCTTCCATATTATTATGGCTTTAGGGCAAACTTTGAACTGGTTTACCTGTATTGGTATTTTTATTTTTTTGTTTCTCTCTGTGTGGATACCTTGCTGTGTAAGTGATATCGTATTCCCTCTTTTATTTGTAAAAACACCAAAAAATTAAAAGTTATAACCTGGCTTTCACTTAAGACCAGGCTATAACTTTTTCTCTTTCTCCCTTTTCCAAAAAAAACCAATTATCATTGGTTTTACTCGAAAAAAATTATTTTTTTTTCAGTAAATATATTTTATAATGTCCTGCTGACTGAAACATCAGCCAAATTTCGTTAAAAATATTACTAGTAAATTTTTTACCTTGATTTATATAATACTCCACTGCTTCCTTATCAGTTAATCCTATTCCCTCTTCCACAATTAAAAATAATTTACCGGTATGATTATATTTTTTTTCATTTTTATTTTTTATCCGCTCATTTAGAGAATCACAAAACATTTGGGTTGCCTCAGTTAAGTAATCTTTTTTATCTTTATTCTTACGGTTATTATCTTTATTTTTTGCCCTCTTCTTCATTAATTTAACTAATCCCCAGGCAGCTTTCGCCTCATCTTTATTATAATAAACCGGGGCAAGTTCGATATTTAAATTCTCTGTACAAATACAAGAGGGTTCTCCTTTAACAGGATCGCCCGACCTAACAAAACGATAATCATTTTTATTCTTTTTATTATATTCTTTTAGAAAAGTTTTACAGGTTTCTTTTTCTGAAAGTTTGTATTCAATCATTCTTTCAAACCTGTCTTCTTTAATCAATTTCTTGGAGAGCATCTCTATTATTTTTAACCTCCATAAAAAACAATATTATTTTTATTCACTTTATTTAATAATTTATCTTTTATTAATTAATATTTTGATATTTCCTCTAATTGTCTCCCCCTCTTTTTCTCGCATTATTTTTGTAATTATAACACATCAAGTCAACTTCAATAAATATAACTCTGAAATTTTCTTTAGCCTGATTACCAGGAGGTGCCCAAGGCACTGGACTCTTCAAAAACAGAGAAAAACAGAATTTTATTTATAAGAAAGACGCTCATCGATAATGCCCAATAAATATGTAAAATTATCTTTCTTATAATATTCTCTGATATCATCAGCTAAAAGAGAGCCTAGGGTTACATAGTAATCTCTTTTTTCAAATCCTTTGATAATTTCTCTAATCTTTTTTAATTCTTCATAATTTTCTGAAACATTAACGCCCTTTCTGGTTAAAAATTCTATATCAAATACATCTCTTATTTCTTTTCTGTCTAAAAAAGCACTTATTTTATTTTTCATCATCTGCTCTAAGGTAAAAGATTTAAGCAATACCTGCTGGTTAGAATATGGGGAGTAAGCAATTGTTTCCCGAAAATCACTTTCTTTATTTTCTTTTCTTATCTCTATTTTTAATTTTCGGGGATACGGTGCCTTTTTAATTTCGAACAATAGGGTATAATATTTATTTTGTGCATCAGTTAAATCATAATCCATCTCTAAAGAGTCTTTTAAATTTATAAAAAATTGATTTATCTTATTTATCCGATATGTCCAGAAATCCAGATCAACTGAATATCTTTTTAAATTGTAACAAAGTCTCAGCATGGTCCCTCCGCCAAAGATCATATTGCGGAGAAATCCCTTGTTCTTAAGCCAGGCCAATACTTCCATTTCAAAAATCTCTTGCTGTATCAGATCATTCATTTTATATACCTCTCGTAATATATTTTAAATTTGGAGGGATATCTTTTTAATATATTTTCACAACTCTTTCTGTCAATTTTTTCTAAATTTAGCGAGCTGAGGTCTAAGTTATATTTCCCTAAATAACTTAAATAAAGGGAATCGATAAAGGCTTTTTCAGGGGAGGCAATAAATATATTGTTTTTTTTAGAAAAGTCAAAATATAAATCTTTTTTTATTTTACTATAATTAAATACAATCCCCTCAATATCTTTGGTGAATGTACGGTATAAGGAGATAGATTCAATAAATTTCTGTTGAACCTGAGTAGTGTATTCATAAAACGAAAGAGCGGTCATCAAAGAGATATAAGATGGAACCTGAAGAATATTGGCCAGTCCCAGCCTTTGATTCGGAGTAATATTATCCCATCTTTCCTTTAATATATAGAAGTTCCTTTTTAGTCTGATAAAGTATTTTTGTTTTACATATCGGGTACACAATACCCGGGCAGAATCTTCAGATGTAGATAGTATTTTTGCTACATCCTGGTAAGTAAAGTATAATTTATTTATTTTTTTTATATCATTATATTTCATGGGACTAAGCACACTTAATTAATATTTTTGTTAACATATTATACTTTGGTGACGAAGAATTTGTCAAGTAACAATATTTGACCGAAATCTAAAAACCAATAACCGATAATTTATTTTTATCATTTTTTACCCAAAAAAGAGGATTTTTGAAATCTTTAGAGAATATTATTTATATACACTTTTAAAAAAGTTATTGATAAAAATCCTAAATTATAAGAGGAGGAAAAATTATGAAAAAGAAATTTGATCAAGTATATCAATTTAAGATTACCTTAAAGGATATTAAACCACTCATTTGGCGAAGGATACAAGTCCCAAAAACCTATACCTTTTGGGATTTTCATGTAGCCATCCAAGATTCTATGGGCTGGTTTGATGGTCATCTTCATGAATTTGAGATAAATAATCCACTAACTGGACTAAAAACACTGATAGGAATTCCAGAGGAAGAGTTCGCAGATTATAAAGTTCTTCCTGGTTGGAAAATAAAAATAGTGGACTACTTTTTAAGGGAAAATAAATCAGCAAATTACATATATGATTTTGGTGATAATTGGGAACATAAAATAACCCTGGAAAAGATACTCCCCAAAGAAAATAACCTTACTTATCCCCTATGTGTTAAAGGAGAAAGAGCTTGCCCTCCGGAAGATTGTGGCGGAACATATGGATATGAAGATTTTTTAAAGATTATAGGGGACTCCGATGATGAGCAACATGAACGAATGTTAGAATGGATTGGTGGGGAATTTAACCCGGAACATTTTAACCCAAATGAAGTCACTTTTGATGACCCAGCTGAACGTTTTAAAATTGCCTTTGGTAAAGGATAAGAAGTTTTAAAATATGTGATTGAAGCATTAATAGAAGAAACCGAGGAAGGTTGTCTGATAAGAGATGAAAATAAAGGACTTATGGCCATTTATTTAAAAACAGTAATTGATTGTTTGAATACGTAATCCAATGATTATTATTTATAGTAATAAAATCTTAAAAGATTTTTTCAAAAACTAAGAAAAGGGGCCAATACTACGAGTTTCCGAAACAAAGTAATTAATCTTTTTTATAAAACAGCTACCGGTAGTAAAAAAGTTCGAAATTTTCTTACTCCTATCGGGGAAATCTTGTTTTTCAGTCTTGTTGGATTATTTATTATAATATCTCTTTGGACTGATAAACTCCTGCATTTTTCTAAATTTATCTCCTATCCATCAAACATCTTTGTATCTTTACTTGTTTTCACTTTAGGTTTATTCTTAATGCTATGGTCAATTTTACATTTTATTAGAGTAAAGGGAACACCTGTACCTTTCAATCCACCACCAAAATTAGTGACTACCGGACCTTATTCTTATATCAGAAATCCCATGCTCAGTGGCCTTTTTATATTAATGTTTGGATTTGGTATCTTGCTTAGATCAATTTCTCTAGTTTTTATATTTACTCCTCTTTTTATTTTATCTAATTTTCTTGAGTTAAAGACCATTGAAGAACCAGAATTAGAAAAACGACTTGGTAAAGATTATTCCAAATATAAAAAAAGAGTTCCGATGTTTTTCCCAAAATTTAAGAAAAAATAAATTACTATCACCATAGACGATGGATTTCTAAGTTTTATTAAAGAAGATGTTTAAATGAGTACATTTATTTTGATGAAAATACTTGAATCTGTCCCCAGCAGGTATGATCAGGGCATTTATATTCTTACCCTGGGAAAATTAGATAAGGTTTATGATCGTCTAACATCATATATAAAAAAGGAGCAGAAGGTCCTTGACCTGGGTTGCGGGACTGGGGCATTAACCCTAAGGGCTGCGAAGAAAGGTGCAAAGGTAAAAGGAATTGATATTAATCCCCAAATGTTAGAAATCGCTCAAAAGCGGGCAATTAAGAAAAATCTTATCCAGAATATTGAATTATGCGAAATGGGTGTTGCTGAGCTGGGAAGTGAGGAATCGGAAAGCTACGAAGTAGTGATGAGTGGGCTTTGTTTTTCTGAATTATCTGAAGATGAATTAATTTATACTTTGAAAGAAATAAAAAGAATATTAAAGCCTGAAGGACTTCTCCTTATTGCAGATGAAGTAACACCTAAAAATATTTCCAAGAAAATATTAAATGAGATAATAAGATTCCCCTTGAAGATAATTATTTTTATTATTACCCAAACTACTACACACGCTATAGATAATTTACCAAAAAAGATTAAAGAAAGCGGCTTATCAATAGATTCAATAAGATTAAATAATATAGAAAATTTTATCGAATTAGTAGTAAAAAACCCAAAACAAAGAACAAAGATAGAGGAATAAAATAAAAATGAATATATTTAAATATATCATTATCAATATTATTGAAACTTTATTAAGAATGTTACCTTTTCCCTGCAAACCAGGTTTAATCAGAATCGGAAATCCAGATCAAAATTCTCCCGTTTTTTTAACCTGTAATTTTCATCTGACTGTAGAAAGAGTAAAAAAAGCCTTAAGAGGAATCGATTGTTACTTGCTCATTGCAAATAGTAAAGGGATCAATGTCTGGTGTGCTGCTACAGGAGGACATTTTACCAATCATAATGTTGTTTCCATTCTCAAGACCAGCGGTATCGAAAAACTTGTGTCACATAGAAAAATAACATTTCCCCAACTTGCCGCCAGTGGTATAGAAGCTAAAACTATAAAAAACAAGACTGGATGGGAAATAATCTGGGGGCCGGTCTATGCGAAAGATATTCCCCTCTTTATAACCAATAACTTCAAGAAAACGTCACCAATGCGGGAAGTTGAGTTTCCCTTACTCCAACGTCTGGAGATGGCTGTTGCCTGGGCTTTTCCCATTTCCGCTGTATCCTCTCTGATTATGATTCCCTTCTGGCCCAAAGACATACTCTCTCTTGTATCTATAATATGGCTATTATCCTTTTTAATCTTTATCTCTTTTCCTATCTACCAACACTTATTAAGCTCTAAAGGAAAACGGATTGGTTTTATCTTCTTTGATTTTGGGAGAGGAGGATTTCAATTTATCTTATGGGCTGTCTTTATATTCATTCTTACTTTTTATCAACTATCTTATGGTAATTTTTCCTGGGGATTTACCTTTCATTGGAGCTTTATTTCCCTAATTATTATTCTCATTCTAAGCATTGATTTAATGGGGAGTACTCCTTTATATAAAAGCAGCTTACACGAAGATAGATTATTAAGAGTTATTCTGGATAGGGAAAAATGTAAAGGAATTGGTTTTTGTGAGCAAGTCTGTCCCCGGAATTGTTTTAAAATAGATAAAAGTCGGCAGATTACTACTATGCCTGGTTCAGCTCGATGTATCCAATGCGGAGCCTGCATTATTCAATGCCCCCTTAATGCTTTATATTTTAAGAACCCTCAGGGTGATATAATACCCCCAGAGATTATCAGAAAATTTAAACTAAATCTTATGGGTAAAAGAAGAGAGGAGAAAAATTATGGAATCAAAAAATAGATTTATAAAAATAATTGTCATTTTAACTATATCATTTTTATTAATTTTTAGTGCATCTGTTGCCTCCCTCGGGCAAGAGCTTAGCGGAGAAGAAATTATAGAAAAAGTAAATAAATTAATGAATCAGGATACTGTCCAGGCCAAAGTAAAAATGACTATTGTTACATCCTCCGATAATGAAAGAGTTTTTATCTACGATTCGTTTAGTAAGAATAAGGGTGAAAAAAATCTAATGCGCTACGTGGAACCTAAACGGGCAAAAGGACAAGCCATCTTGATGCTCAACCATGCTGATGATATCTGGATGTATTTTCCCCGCACAAAACGAATACGCAAACTTGCCACCAATTCCAAAAGTCAAAAGATGGAAGGTAGTGATTTTTCCTATGAAGACACTGGGGCAAGTGATGCTTTTATTGAAGATTTCAGCAGTAAAAACCTTGGTTCTGAAAAAAAAGAAGGATATGATTGTTATAAGGTAGAAATGCTGAAAAAAGAAGGTATTGAATCCGGTTATTCCCGCTTGATTATGTGGATAATCAAAGATAGCTTTATCCCGATAAACATAAATTATTATGACGCAGAAAATCCTGAACTTTTATTAAAAACCCTGATTCAATATGATATCAAGGAAATAGACGGTATTTCTACAGCCACAAAAATGGTCATGTATAATAAGCAGGAAAACTCTCAGACAAGTATAGAAATGCTCGAAATAAAATACAATGTAGAATTAGATGACAGTCTATTCACTGAAAGAAATTTGCAAAGGAGATAAATTATGAGAGATAATATTTTAAAAGCTTTGGCCAAACTGCATGCTCAACATCCCTGGAAGATGGTAATTATGGTAGTTATAATCACTATGATAATGGGCGCTTTTGCCTCACAATTAAAACAGAGCATGCGATGGACTGATTTGCTCCCTACGAAGAGTGAAAAGACAATACAGTACAACAAAGTAATAAATGAGTTTGTAACGGCTACTAATATAATAGTAGTAGTTGAAGGAGAAGAAGAAAAAATAAAAGCTTTTACTGAAGCAGTTGTTCCTCAAATCAAGTTGGCAACCGACCCAAAGGATGGAAAACTTTATGCTAAACGAATTGATTACAAACAAGATGTAGATTTTATCCGCGAACATGGTTTAATGCTGGTCAAAGCTGATGATTTGCAAAATATGAAAGAGTTATACCAAAACCCCAATTTAGTCCCACTACTAACTAATATAAACAATAGTTTCGAAAAGGAATATGTTGGCAAAGAAGAGTCTATTTCTACTCGAGAGAAAGAAGACAATACTATAATTATTTTAGATGGCATCTCCAATCTGATTTCGGTAATGAAAGATTATTCTTCCGGGAAAATCCACTCTCCGGAAGAAGCTCAAAAAGCTATTGATAAATTATTACTGGGAGAACCCTATCTATTATCTTATGATAAACAAGCTCTTATTATAAATGTTATCCCTAATTTCAGCATGACAGATATGAGCAAGATGATTTCCGGAACAGATACCATTCAAAAAGTAATTGACAAAGTTCTAAAAGATTATCCGGAAGTAAAGGCAGGGCTCACCGGAATGATTCCTCTGGGTCGTGATGAGATGGTTTATGGCGAGCAAAGTATGGGTTATACCAGTATATTTGCTTTTATTGCTATTTTAATTTTATTAATTCTTTCTTTTCGAATGTGGGCTGCTCCCCTCTTTGCCCTTCTGAATTTAGCGGTCGGGCTCATTTGGGCAATCGGACTGACCGCCATCCTGGTTAAGAGCTTGAATATTATGACTTCAATGGTGGCAGTAATCTTGATTGGATTGGGAATTGATTTTTCAATACATATAATCTCTATCTTCACCGAAAGCCGTTCTATGGGAAAACCGATTAATATAGCTATGGAAGAGACTTTTCTAAAAAGCGGAAAAGGAATATTAACCGCCGGCTTCACAACCTGTGCAGCTTTCTTTGCCTTAATTATCAGTTCTTCGCGTGGAATGAAAGAGATGGGTATTGTTAGCAGTACCGGTCTGCTTGCTATATTAATAGTTACCTTTCTTTTTCTACCTTCCCTACTGGTATTGCGGGAACGCCGCCTGGAAAAGAAATTGGCGGAAGGAAAAATAAAGACAAAACCAGCATATAAAGATATTTCCTTCCAATCATTCGGGAAAAGTTGCAACTGGTTATCCATGCGTTATAGTGCTACCTTAATTTGCGCAATACTAATTACCATTATTTTACTGGTCTCCGCCTCAAAAATATCTTTTGATCATAATTATATGAACATGGAACCAAAGGGATTAACTTCCATCACCCTGCAGGATACAATATTGGATAAATTTGACTTGAGCATGGATTATGCCTTACTTTTAACTGATAGTATTGAAGAATTAAGAGAAATGGCTAAAAAACTGAAAAATGTAAAATCGGTAGCGCTGGTTGATGATATCTCTATGTATTTACCATCTTTTGAAGAACAGCAAAAACGAATTCCTCTTATCCGAGAAATTAATCAAGCAATATCAAGCACGACATTAAAAGATGGTCTTACAGAAGCTGAATTTAACCAACTGCTTTTAGAATTAGAAAGATTAGAAATGAATATTATGGAAATCCAAGATATGGCTTTTATTGGAGGACAGGACAAGGTAGATAATAAATGTAGCGAAATCGTAGGAGATCCCGATAATCCTCAGTTAAAAAGTATAATTACTGAATTTATTAATTACTTAGAAAATAACCGACAAGAAGGGATAAAAGGATTGGAAGAATTTCAAAAATATGGAGCGCTTTATTTTAAAAAAACTGCTCTTAAAATGGCTACCACAGAAAATATTAAATTTAAGGACCTTCCTCTATCTATTCTGGATAGATATACCAACCGAAATCGGACTCAATTCTTAATGACCATCTTCCCTTCAGGAAATATGTGGCAGGATATAGATTATCTTAATCGTTTTACTGACGATTTAAATAGAGTAAGTGAAAAAGTAACTGGTATGCCCCCGGTAATGAAAGAACTTATCAGTGTAATAGGTAATGACGGAAAAAATGCAGCATTATTGACTATTTTAGTAGTTTTTATGCTCTTGTGGCTCGATTTCCGCAAAATCAAATACGCTGTAATAGCAATGATACCTTTAGTAGCTGGGTTTGTCTGGATGGTTGGTTTAATGAAATTAACCGGCATGCAGCTTACCGTAGTTAATGTCATGGGATTGCCAATGATTATTGGTATCGGTATAGATTATGGAGTCCATGTAGTTCATCGCTGGCGCAGCGAAGAGAAAGGAAAAGTAAATAAAATCTTTGCCAGTACGGGAAAGGCTATTCTTCTTAGTGCCCTCACCACAATGTTAGCCTTTGGTTCTTTAATCTTTTCCATCTGGCGCGGGTTTGGCAGCCTGGGCGGAGCCATGTTCATAGGTGTCGGTGCCTGCTTCCTCTCCACAGCCATCATCCTATCGGGTATCATCGGATGGTTGGAAAGAAACGTTAAATAAATAATTCAACATAAAAATTCACTATATATATTCTATTTAAGATGTTCTCCATCCCTTGAAAGGGCGGAGAACATCAAGATACAATATAAATCATTATTATTTTTTTATATGCACTTTACAGCCGGAACCAGTTGTGTGTACTATGATTTGGTTGTCCTTATCCTTTAATTCGGTAACACCAAAGGTGATAGGGTAATTATTACCCTTTATCACAGCAATAAAGGAAACAATCACAATATTCCCGGTACCACTAACAGGCCCTGCTAAACTTTCCAAATTTAAAGTTATCGAACCATGCGGACCACTAAGATCAGGTAATACAACGGCATCAGAGAAAAAACTACCCGGTTTAGCTGAAAGAAATGGCATTGCAACATGATTAAAATTTAAAGTAATGCTGGCTCCTAAAAGATCAGTCACATTTTCTACTTCCACATTTATTGAAAATGATTCACCAATCTTTGCTTTCTGAGTATGAGGGAGTAGCTCTAAATTAGGCGGTATAGGATTAACCGTCACATCTACCGTATCCTCTTTGGGTATTGTCCCCTCGGTATAGCTTACGGTAATGGTGACAGAACCCTGTGCTTCACCGGTAACTACTCCGGTGGCAACAGTAGCTACGGTTTCATTATTTGAGCTATAGCTACAATCGGCAAGGATCAGTGTTTTATCCGAACCATAATTATAGCTTGCAGTAATCGAGCCAATAGATATATTTTGCCCTACAAACAAGGACATGGTATCGGGAAGAACGGTGATAGAATCTAAACCAATAGGATTTACCATAACTTCTACAGTATCAGTTTTGGTTATTGTGCCTTCGGTATAGCTTGCGGTAATTGTGTCTGGACCTTCTGCCAAGCCAATCACTACACCATCACAGACGCTTGCTATGCCTCCGATATTACAACTATAGCTACAATCGGCAAGGATCAGTGTTTTATCCGAACCATAATTATAGCTTGCAGTAATCGAGTCAACAGATATATTTTGCCCTACAAACAAGGACATGGTATCGGGAAGAACGATGATAGAATCTAAACCAATAGGATTTACCATAACTTCTACAGTATCAGTTTTGGTTATTGTGCCTTCGGTATAGCTTGCGGTAATTGTGTCTGGACCTTCTGCCAAGCCAATCACTACACCATCACAGACGCTTGCTATGCCTCCGATATTACAACTATAGCTGCAATCGACAAGAGCGAGCGGTTTATCCGGACCGTAGTTGTAACTGGCAGTAATTGAAGTAAGGATACAGCTTTCTCCTGCAAATAAGGTCATGGTATCGGGAAGAACGTTGATACTTTTGAGTATATCATAAACGGTTATTATAAAACTCTGGGAAGTAGATTTTTCTCCATCACTTACCTCCACTGTAACATCATTATCTCCGATTTGACTGGAGATAGGTGCCCAGCTAATCTCACCGGTTACCGAATCAATCGTCATGCCGGTAGGATTAGTTTTCAAAGAATATGTCAAGATATCGTTATCAGAATCGGTGGCCTCTACATCATAAGTATATAGTCCATCAACTAATAAACTAGTGATGGGAGTTGATGTAATAACGGGAGCATTATTGCTAAGTGTGGGTAGATTAATTGATGGAGCTTCACTTACTGTAATTGAAAAACTTTGAGTGTCATACAATTCTCCATCACTCACCTTAACAGTAACATCATGACTTTTATTTCTAATAGAAGTGGGGATCCAATTAATAACTCCGGTATCACAATCAATCGTCATACATCTTGGACATGTAGTTAAAGAACATTTTAAAGAATCACCATCAGGGTCATTTGCCTCTACATCATAAATATATGGTTCTCCGACTGTAGCTGCAGTGATGGGAGTTGATGTAATAACAGGAGCATGATTCATAGGGGCAAGAAAGCAGCCGGAAAATAAAGGCAAGAATAATAATAAAAATAGCAAAATTAAAACTTTTTTACCAATTACTTTTTTCATTTAAAAATGTACCTCCCAAATTAAAAAATTTGGTACTGTATACAATTTTGGTTATTATTTGCTTTTGTAGTTCTTTTTTTAAAACAAAAAAGTCCTGGCCAAACCTTATACCAGGACTTTTTTACTGCTAAAATACTTGTAATTTTTTAAAAATTGCATTAAAATATTAATTACAAGCCGACCAATTGTTTTTGGTGATACAGGGGCAATTGGCATAAGGTTTGGCATACCCCTTGGTCTAACGACCAAGGGGTTATTTTTATTTTTTTGGAATAATTTTTAAGATTGAATAATTGTATTATTTAATATTTTTGTACTGTGACTTAGCTTATAAGTAACCAACAAGAAAAAAAACTGCCAACTTTTTTTCTTAAAAGTTGGCAGTTTGGAAATCATGTCACTAAAAGTGATTTAGACCCATGACTTTGTGCCCTATCCTTTGGGATAGTTTGCTTTTTTCAACTTTTTTGAATTATTTACTAAATAATTCACCTTTAGTTGATAAAGTCTGCTTTACTATCAGATAATAGAATAGATATTTAAATTTTTAAAACGATTCACATAGTTATCAAAATTTTTTTAAAGAACTTTTCTTTATTTTTTATTATTGTTTATTGTATATATATTATACTATACTGCATAAATCTCAAAACTCCTTCTTTTTTTAAAATATTTTTATTATATTATTTATTATAATTATTTGAAGGAATTGTAAATAAAACAGAACGCGAGATTGCTTCGCTGCTTCACTCCTCACAAGGACATATAAACCTTTTAATTACTTGACATAAATATCGTAATATTGTAATATATAGATATTGTGATATATTTCACTTGAAAGGAGTACCTACCATGAAAGTAGTCATTATAGGAGGCGTTGCCGGAGGAGCAAGTGCGGCTGCCCGGTTGAGACGTCTCGATGAAAACGCAGAAATAATTGTTTTAGAAAGGGGAGAGTATATTTCTTTTGCCAACTGTGGCCTCCCTTATTATATCGGTGAAGTAATTAAAAAACGGGATAACCTGGTAGTTCAATCCCCCGAAAGCATGAAAAAGAGATTTAATCTTGATATAAGAGTTTTAAACGATGTTAAAAATATTGATATTGTAAAAAAACAGATTGATGTTTACGATATCAAAAGTAACAAAAATTATAAAGAAAGTTATGATAAATTAATCCTCTCTCCCGGGGCTACTTCTATTAAACCACCTATCAAAGGATTTGATGCTCCTAATGTATTCACCTTAAGAGACATACCCGATACCCTGGCTATTAAAAATTTTATTGATGAACATAATCCTAAAAGTGCTGTGGTAGTAGGAGCGGGTTTTATCGGGATGGAGTTGGTGGAAAATCTTTATAGAAGAGGAATTGCCATTACCATAATTGAATTAGCTGAACAGGTATTGGCTCCCTTGGATAGTGAAATGGCCTCCCTGATTCATCAACATTTGAAAGAAAAAAAGGTAGAACTTTATCTAAACGATGAGGTAAAAGAAGTTGAACATCGGGAGAAATTTTCTCTGGTAAAACTCGGGAGCGGGCGAGAAATAAAAACCGATATGGTTTTAATCGGCATAGGGGTACGCCCTGAAGTCTCTCTGGCTAAAATGTCAGGGTTAGAAATTGGTGAAAGGGGCGGCATAAAAATAGATCGTTTCTTAAAAACTTCTAATCCTGATATCTATGCGGTTGGTGATGCCATCGAAGTAGTAGATTATATTAACGGAAACTCAACCCTTATCCCTCTTGCCGGACCGGCCAGTAAACAGGGAAGAATTGCAGCCAATAATATCTGCGGGATACCGGAAGAATATGAGGGGACTCAAGGTACTTCCATATTAAAAGTATTTGATATGACGGTGGCAGCTACCGGAAATAATGAAAAACTGCTTAAAAGATGTAATGTTACTTATGAAAAATCTTTTACTCATTCTTCATCTCATGCCGGATATTACCCCGAAGCTCTTCCCTTATCTATTAAGCTTCTCTTTTCACCCGATAGCGGTAAAATCATGGGAGCCCAGATAGCAGGTTACGATGGAGTAGATAAAAGAATAGATGTTATCGCCACAGCAATACGGGCCGGAATGACGGTCTATGATTTAGAAAAATTGGAATTGGCCTATGCCCCACCCTATTCCTCGGCTAAAGACCCGGTAAATATGGCGGGATATGTGGCTTCCAACATCTTAAAAGGAGATAGCGTGATAATCCACTGGCATGATATAAATAAATTAGACAGCGAAAAAAGTAGCCTGATAGACGTGAGAACAGCTGAAGAATATAGCCTGGGCACCATAAAGGAAGCAAAAAATATTCCGGTTGATGAATTAAGAAACAGGTTAAGCGAAATTCCCCAAGACCGGGAGATTATCATCTTCTGTCAGACAGGGCTGAGGAGTTATATTGCCTGTCGAATCTTAAGACAAAAAGGATATAGAAAGGTTAAAAACCTCAGCGGAGGATATAAAACTTATTTCCCGGCTGTTCAAAAGCAAGACAATCCGGACATTTATCAATACGAAAAAATAGAAAAATCAGACCTGATTAAAGCAAGTAAACTTTCTGCCGCAGAGACAGCAGACACTAATTTATTTATTTAAATAAAAAATAAGAGATGGGGTGATTATATGGAAAATAAATTTATCCAAAAAAGTGAACTGCTAAAAGCACTTGCTCATCCTACAAGACTGTGTATTGTAAAGGGTCTTATAGAAAAAGAGAGCAATGTTACCAATATTCAGGAATGCCTTGGTTTACCTCAATCGACTGTATCTCAACATCTTTTTAAATTAAAGGCTGCGGGGATTATAAAAGGCGAACGTAAAGGGTTGGAAATATCTTATCAGGTTATAAATGAAGATGTTAGAAGGATTATTAAAATATTATTTCCTTAAACCTGCGTAATATAAAAAAGGGGACAGGTGTTTTACCTATCCCCTTTTTTATATATTAACCTATCTTTAAACTCTTAACTCGTTGAAGGCGAGAATGATGATCCAAAAGCTTTTTCCTCAGACGAATATTAGAAGGGGTAATCTCCAACAATTCATCCTCCTGGATATAATCCAAGGCCTGTTCCAAAGAAAACTGACGGGGTTTCTCCAAACGCAAGGCTTCATCGGAACCACTTGCACGCATATTGGTAACGTGCTTTTTCTTGCATACATTAACTTCCATAT